>Ga0208246_1000455_pt1 | contig 33460 bp, 41 predicted proteins | sample RifOxyD2_FD_184039 | JGI IMG/M metagenome (GOLD analysis project Ga0208246, IMG submission 184039) | Soil microbial communities from Rifle, Colorado - Rifle Oxygen_injection D2 (SPAdes) | ecosystem: Environmental > Terrestrial > Deep subsurface > Rock core/Sediment | place: Rifle, Colorado... | reverse complement strand
CATACATCAACACTTCGACGGTAATTATCAAATAACGCCGCAGGCCAGTGACAAAAGCATCAATTGGCCCATTCCCCTTACTCTTAATTTCAATCTCCAGTTTTCCATCGCCAACCACCGCCTCAATCATCGTTTCATTAACCACCCCTTCCTTTGTGCACTCTGAATACTTTTTCAAAGAATATCTCCCAATACCTCTAAGGTAAGCTTCGCGAAAACAATCGTGCAGTTCTTTTGAAGTAAGCTCTCGGCCAACATCTTGAGCAAAAAGGTTCATCGCCATAATCAAAATATCCATATTGCCTGTCCGCTCGCCATTGCCAAACAGCGCCCCTTCTACCCGCTCCGCGCCTGCCATTACCGTCAGCTCACCGGCAGCAACAGCCGTCCCCCTGTCATTATGAGGATGAACGCTCAAAATAACACAATCGCGTTTTTTAAGGTGGCGGTTAAACCATTCAATCCTGTCCGCAAAGATATTTGGCGTGCTCATTTCAATAGTAGACGGCAAATTAATAATCATTTTGTCGGCCAACGTCGGCTGCCAAACAGCCATCACTGCTTCGCAAATTTCCAAGGCATAATCAAGTTCTGTGCCGGTAAAACTTTCCGGCGTATATTCAAACTGGATATGTGAACCCGTCAGCTTTTTTCTCAATTCATTCATCAGGGCAGCCGCATCAGTTGCGATTTTAGTGATTTCAGCTTTGTCCTTGCCAAAAACCACCCGACGTTGAGTTGTCGAGGTCGAATTATAAACATGAACAGTCGCTCTTTTCACCCCTTGTAACGCCTCAAATGTCCGCCGGACCAGATGCTCACGTGCCTGGGTCAGCACCTGGATCGTCACATCTTCTGGAATATGGTTTTCCTCAATCAGCTTACGGACAAAATCAAACTCTACCTGCGCAGCCGCAGGAAAAGCCACTTCAATCTCCTTAAACCCGATCTCGACCAGCAGTTTAAACAGCTCCAGTTTTTCTTCTATGTTCATTGGCACTGGCAAAGCCTGGTTGCCATCGCGCAGGTCGACACTCACCCACCTTGGCGCCTTGATAATTTCCCTTTCTGGCCACGACCTTTCTGGCATTTTAATTCGCGGATACCTCTGATACTTTTCAAAATTCATTTTTCCCATTTCAATCTCCTCCTCATTATTTCCCTAAAAAAGAAAAACCACCGGGTTTTGAGGTCCGGTGGTTCTGTTTGCCTGGCTTATCTACTTAGTAAACTAAAACAACACAGCCCTCCTGGCCCTAGCTCCTAATAGGAGCAGGCTAACTAAGAGCTGCAATTTAATTTGTTTTACGCTACTATGTCTCATTTCTCTTCTTAAAAGATACCATAAAAGTTTACCTTTTTCAATCTTGTGGTATCTATTACATATATATATCTGCACTTTGCCCAAAAATTTCACTTTGACCCTAAAATTTCTTTATGCTATCATTTCTATTGAAATGGACGAAAAAAAGCTTAAAAATGCTTGCAAGACTTATGGGATTGCTTTCCTAGGGGTCTTTGGCTCCTATGCAAGAGGAGATCAAACTCCAGCAAGCGACCTTGATTTGCTGGTAAAATTCACTCAAAGGAAAAGCCTGCTGGACATGGTCAGAATTGAGCGGGAAATGTCTGATTCATTAGGCTTAAAAGTTGATCTCTTAACAGAAAGCTCGGTTAGTCCATATCTAAAAGATAGAATAAAACATGGTTTAAAAGTGATTTATGACAGCCAAAAATAACACTATATATATAAAACACATCCTCGATGCTATCAAGAAGGTAGAAGAGTATACAAACAAATTTGATGAAAATAAATTTTCCGGTGATACGCTTGTTCAAGATGGGGTTATCAGACAAATAGAAATTATTGGCGAAGCCACCAAAAATATTTCCGATGAATTTCGCAACAAACACAATCACATCCCCTGGAAAGATATTGCCAGAATGAGAGATAAGCTTATCCATGGTTATTTTGGTGTTGATATTAACGCTGTTTGGGATACCGCCAAAAAAGACCTCCCAAACCTCAAAGCTGAAATAACCAAAATTGTGTCCTAATGACCCTTATCCTAGCCATCGAAACATCATGCGATGAAACCTCTGCAGCTGTTGTCGAAGACGGCCAAGAGATCCTCTCTTGCGTTATCTCTTCCCAAATCGAATTTCACAAAAAATATGGTGGGGTTGTGCCAGAGATTGCTTCAAGAAAACATATTGAAGTTATTAATCCAGTTATTCAAGAAGCCTTAGACAAAGCTAAGATTAAACAAAATGATTTGGATGCTGTGGCAGTAACTTATGGCCCCGGACTGATTGGGGCATTACTTGTTGGCGTCTGTGCAGCAAAAGCTATTGCCTATTCTTTAAATATCCCGCTGATTGGGATAAACCACCTTGAAGGCCACATTTATGCCAACTTTCTAAAGGTTTCAAGGGATCAAGGCATCCAGGCATCAAGTTCCTTGAAACCTCGAAACCTTGAGACCTTGATGCCTTTCATCTGTCTCATGGTCTCCGGCGGTCACACCATGTTGGTTTTAGTTGAAGATCATGGTAAATATAAAGTGCTAGGCAGAACACGAGACGATGCAGCCGGCGAAGCCTTTGATAAAGTTGCTCGATTATTAAAGCTTGGTTATCCTGGTGGACCAATTATCGATAAACTGGCCAAAGAAGGCAATCCCAACACTATTGAATTTAAGCGGCCAATGATTGAGAAGCAGTTCGGTTATGACTTTAGTTTTAGCGGAATAAAAACTGCGGTTGTGACTTATGTGAATAAGACCCAGGACTCAGGACTCAAGACCCAGGACCTTGTCGCCTCTTTCCAACAAGCAGTCGTTGATGTGCTGGTAGACAAAACCCTGCGCGCGGCCAAGGAATACAATTGTAAAACAGTTTGTTTGGCTGGTGGGGTGGCAGCTAATTCGTGTTTAAGGAAAAATTTGCAAGAAAAAGGCCAGGGGTTAAATATTTTAATCCCGCCCCTGTCTTTATGTACTGATAACGCCGCTATGGTTGGGTGTTTGGGGTATTACAAACTCAAACAGAGCCAAACTGCAGACCTCAAATTAGCTCCGGTTGCCAGCCTAGGACTCTAAGAAAAACCTATTTCATCCAAATACTTAAGCATATCAGCATAACACCCTTGATTATTTCTTGCCCTCAAATCCTTAAAAAAACTAAGTTTTTCAAGTATTGAGCTTGCCCGCCAAAAGTCTGTAAAACCTTCTCTGCCATGTCGCGAAAGAGGTGCAATTTTAAACCTAAAGGGGGAAAAACCGCTTCCCCTAAATTGCCCCACTAACATAGCCCCGATAAAACTCAACTCAGATTCTGTTGCAAAGAACTCAACCAATCTCGTTCCGCCATTCCCCTTGACTCGGCCGATCAAAACGGCTTGCGCCTCTAAAGCTGTAATTCCATCAGGCAACAAGTGCTGTAAACATCGATCAAGAGCAAATTGATAGGTTGGGCTCCGTCCACCGCCAGCACCAATTGTTTTTTGAGCATAAACATTACCCTGCCGCCGACTTAAAGTCCAAGGCCCTTGCACCTGTTCAACTCCGGGATCAACAAATGATCGGTTATACGCCTGCCCCCTCTCAACAATTTGATTCTGGGCCGATACAACTCTACACATACTATGCCCTCTTTTTTCATAAAGCACTTTAGAATCAACGATCATTGATTGACTGTTTTCGGTTTTTTGCCACAGATCAACTTTGATGCATTTACCATCATGACTTATTCGCCCAAAAACAATTTCCCCCGCTAAAGATCGAGAGACATAAACCCTAAGATCTAAACCGCTATGAATAGCAACATCACCATCACTTGCCACCCGAGCAACAAAATCAAATGATTTGGATCTTCCTGTTTGAATTAATTCTTTAATTTGTGCTGCCCGAAAATCCATATAATGAGTATTATCAGCGTCCGGTTTTACCCAAACAATTTCCGGCTTAACAAAAGATGGCTCCTCCCCCGGCTTACAATAGGCAATTGCCACCTTCATTATTCTTTGCTCAGGTTGTTGCCTAGCTTCTTCCGGAAAAAAATCAAGATAGAACATTAAAGACTCTTGTCTCTTCTCCCCCACTCTTTTAGCCATCAAGTAGGCCTTAACATTCCTCATTCCCGCATTAAAGCCATAAATATCATATTGTTTACCGGCAACAGTATATCTGACACAAACTCCTACTTTTCTCCCTCTGACATAATTAGAATAAGTCTGGAAAGTTTTGGTAGCCAAAATCGAGCCTTTTTTTCTCCCATCGACCTCATTGCTAAAATCACGACCTGCTCTATAAACTGCCGCAATCATTTCATTAGTCTCTTGCCGCGCCTGAGCTACGGATGAGACTTCATATTCCATTAAACTACTATGTTTTACTACCCCTCCCTCAACTAATTGGCCAACTTCACAAGTAATTGGGGCATATAGACAGCTGCCAAAGGTCTGCCTATCCCAAACAAATGAACCCACCACCACTGTTAGTGGTGGTATCTCACCCCGCCCATAACTTTGCCTGATTCTTCATCATTTCTTTCTCTGCATGCATTTCTATATATTTTCTGATTGTTTCCTCATCGATCCCCACCGTCGAAACAAAATACCCCCTCACCCAAATGTGCTGCCCCCAATATCGTTTGCCTATTTCTGGATACCTTTCAACCAAACGTTTTGCGCTCTTCCTCTTTATTTCTTGCATTACGTGTGCCACCGAATGTTTCGGTGGTATCTGCATAGCCAGATGCAAATGATCATCCGCTATCTCCCCCTTCAATATTTCAACTTCCAGATTTTCGCATTCCTGCATAAGCACCATTTTCAGATATTCCTTAATGTCCCCCACCAATATCTTCAGCCGGTACTTGGGTATCCAAACTACGTGATACTTACACTCCCATACCGTATGCCCACCTTTTTCGTACTTATCCCATTGCTCTAACACATTATTATTGTACCACCAGCGTTGCTGGTGGACAAAAGGTGACCACCGCTGTTAGCGGTGGTTTTTCTCTGAATAAAATTTAATATTCTTGATCATATCAAGAGTATTGTGAATTTAATCACCTTAGTCCTTTGCTCAATATTAAAATTTAACTTGAAAATATTAGTGGGTGTAAGTAAAATTAACACATCAGTAAAGCTTTAAGGAGGAAAACAAAATGATTGATCGAAAAATATTGTTAGCCGAAAAAGACCTGCCCCAAAGATGGTACAACATTGCTCCTGATTTAAAGACCCCTCTTTCGCCCCCACTTCATCCGGCCACCCACAAACCACTAGGGCCGGAAGATTTGGCACCAATTTTTCCCATGGCCTTAATTGCCCAAGAAATGACCATGGATCCCTGGGTAGAAATCCCCAATGAAGTTATGGAAATATTAAAAATTTGGAGACCAACCCCTTTGGTTCGCGCCTTAAGCCTGGAAAAAGCTTTAAACACGAAAGCCCACATTTATTATAAAAATGAAAGTGTTTCTCCTGCTGGCTCGCACAAACCCAACACTGCAGTAGCCCAGGTTTATTACAACAAACAAGAAGGGGTCAAAAGAATTGCCACTGAAACAGGTGCCGGCCAATGGGGATCAGCCTTATCTTTTGCCTGTAAATTATTCGACCTAGAATGCCAAGTCTATATGGTTCGCGTAAGTTTTGACCAAAAGCCATACCGCAAATTATTGATTCAAAGTTGGGGCGGAAAAATTGATCCCTCACCAAGCACTATTACCAAATATGGCCGTGCTGTTCTAGCGAAAACCCCCCAAAGCACTGGCAGCTTAGGCATTGCTATTTCCGAAGCAATTGAAGATACTGTTGGCCGAGAAGACACTAAATATTCTCTTGGTTCTGTTTTAAATCACGTCATGCTGCATCAAACGGTAATTGGGCTGGAAGCAATTGAGCAACTGAAATCTATTGGTGAAAAAAATCCCGATGTGATTATTGGCTGTGTGGGCGGCGGCTCCAACTTTGCCGGTTTAGCTTTCCCGTTTTTAAAAGATAAGTTAAAAGGTAAAACCAACCCAAAGGTTATTGCTGTTGAGCCAATGGCCTGTCCTACCCTAACCAAAGGTTTGTTCGAATATGATTTTGGTGATACAGCGGGAATGACCCCCTTAGTCTTAATGTACACACTTGGACATGATTTTATTCCTCCTGGAATTCACGCTGGCGGCTTGCGCTATCATGGTATGGCACCTATAGTTAGTAACCTGGTTAAAGATAAAGTTGTGGAAGCCAGAGCTTATCACCAAACAGATTGTTTTAAATCTGCCCTGCTCTTTGCGCAAACAGAAGGGATCTTGCCAGCTCCGGAAACTTCACACGCTATTCATGCGGCTATTGAAGAAGCCAAACACGCTAAAGAAGGACAAGTTATTATCTTTAATTTGAGCGGCCATGGACATTTTGACCTGTCATCTTATGATGCATATCTTTCCAACAAATTGGAAGATTATGAATATCCCATGGAAAAAATCAAAGAAGCGCTAAAAGCAGTGCCCAAGATTTAGCTAAAACCCAAATCAGTTGGCGCGCAGCTGGGGTTAGTTTACTCTTGCGGCATAATTGAAAGCGTAAAAATATTTCTGCCAGCTGGAATCGGAAGAAGCATAACTATTATCAAAAACAAAATAATCAACCAGAACTTCTCTCAAGCGACTCAATTCTTTTAAGCGGGGATAAGTGGTCTGCAGCCCTATACTTAAGTCCAGTAGCTCAAGGATTCTTTCAAAAGCAAGTTGGCCATAAGCAACATTACCTTTATTACGCCATTTGATGGCTCTTTCTACTTCTGAACCGATATTAGCCATTTGCTCACAAAGCGTAAACTTTTGCCATTTACCCGCAGCTAATTGTTGATGCTGAATATTCATTTTTGCACCAATTTGCTAACTATTTGAACTATTTTTTCTCTTATCTGCGAATCTTCTACTCCACGAGTACGATTGTTTTGAGCGGGTCGCAGATTGATCATCGAATCAAACTCAATCCAGTCATCGCCCTCAAGATCCGGATATAGGTTGATTCCCCATAAATCCTGATTTTTTGAACCATCTTGAAGTAGCAGCGCTTCTTCGTCTGAGTGCAATTCTGCATCAACAGCCATTATCTGACGTTCCACATCAACAACAGCTTTTATCATGTTGCCAAACATGTTTTTGGCCATATCGTTAAGCGTGGAAATTGTTATTGGCTGGGTAATAATCTTCATTATACTTACCATTATATATTAAAGCAGAAGGGGGCTCAATCTATTAGATCCCCAAATCTGTTGGCGCGCGGCCGATTGAGCGAAGAAGAGACAAAGTGGTTTCAATCTGTTCTTGAATGCCTTCATTAGAATGAGCCCGATTAGGATAAATTGAATAATTTTTAGAATATTCTTCTGGCGTTACATTTAACATTACCGAATTAGCCCCAGCCATTAGACCTAATTCACGAGCTTCTGGGTCTAAAGTTTCAAACCCAGTTGTCACCAGGATCTTGGCATTAACAGGATCAGCTAAACGAGCAACTGCCAGAACTTTTAAAATATCTTTGGTTGGCGGCGGTGGTGTTTTGGCCAATGGGGTGCTGGGATGAGGCAAGAATGGCCCAAAAGTGTACATCTCTGTGTGTAAACTTCGAGTCAGTAGAATATCTCTTAATAAATCTTCTTTAGTTTGCCCTGGTAAACCAATCAAGCCACCGGTAATAATCAAGTAACCAAGTTTATAGGCTTCTTCCAAGTGGGCTAAGCGTGATTTTAACTCCCGACCAGGATGAAGTTTTTTATAAACTTCTAAGTTGGAACTTTCAAAGCGCATTAACAATCCCCTAGCCCCTGCTTCATAGAGTCTTTTCAAACCAACAAGACCAACCTCGCCGCAACTAATGAAAATCAGACAAGGCCAGCGCTTTTTTATGGTTGAGACAATTTCAACCAGGTCGTCAACAGAATAATGAGTGTCCTCTCCGCTCTGCAGAACTAAAGCCTGGAACCCATACTGATTAATTGCCGTGTCAGCTGCAGCAAATATCCCTTCTTTGCTCATGCGATAGCGTTTAACTTCTTTGTTGTGAGTAGAAATACCACAATAAGCACAGGCTTGATTGCAATAGTTAGAAAACTCAATAATTCCATGAACACAACAAGAATTTTTTAGATGTTTTTGGCGCAAGAAGTTTGCGAATTTATAGAGTAATTGGATTTCTGAGTCTTTTTCTAAGTTAAGCAAATAAAGCAGTTCAGAATCTTTTAAAACTGCGCCATCAGCTGCCTTATCAAGGATAATTGTTAGCTTTTTATCCAAACCTTTTTCTTCGAGATCAAGTTTTGACAAGCGCAGATCAACTTCCTGCAGATCAAAAAATGTTTCTTTCCAAACTGCGAGGATTGAGAGGGCTTCAGCCTCGGGAAGTTTTTTGATTATATAGCCACCTTGAGCATAAATATAATCGCCTGCCTTGAGATCATCAATCTCATTAATCGCTTGTTTTTCTTCACCGAAATACGAGATTTTGGCGATTTTATCTATTATTGAAGTAACTTTTCCTGGAATGGCATAACACATTATTATTCTCCGTCAAATGAAACTAGCCTCAACTCCCTTGTTGGACTCTTTTCAATGGCAATCTCAGCCCCCTCAACAATCGTCCCTTTGGCATGCTCAACAAAATAATGTCGCAGGATGTCCTCGTTTATTTCAGTAAACTCGCCCATCTTAAGATAGACCTTGGCGACTTTTTTAATCTTATTTTCCCCAGCGTGCTTTACAATATCAGCCAGCAAATCATTCAACAAGTGCATTTCGTGCATATAATTTAGCCTCCTACTTTATCAATAAAATAACCCAGCAAACTTCCCAAAATTAAAGTCATGATTGAAATTGGGATCAAACTAATTGGCTCTTGCCAGGCAATTAAAACTGCAACAGGGATTAATACTAGGAACGAAATTAAAACTCCCTTTAAAACACTGGGAAGCTTAAGATTGGATGTCGCAATTAGCAAACCGACCACTACCCACAGGGAAAAAGCTGATAAATTAGCATCCCAAGTCAATCCTTGAATTATCATGGGAGTTACATCAATAATCCCGGCAATTGTTCCGAAAATAAGGCCAATCTTCATTTTGTTCATACCTTTACCTCCCTGACAATAAATAGCCCGTTATAAGCCCTTGAATTATTGACACCATAAACATTGCGACTAATATACACAATGATACTGGCAGCTTAAACTCTTTTCGACCCATCTTAATAAAAAACAGATGAATAATAAAAGCGCCTATCCCGCCCAAAGCAAGCAATAAAGATAAGATCAGGCCAACAAAAGATTGCTCAAAAACCAAAACAAGCCCATAAAGGATAAAAACCAGAAGCGGAAAATGAATAATTAGAAAACCAGAAATTCCTCCTGGCAATTTAAAGAGGTTCCATTCTTGCCAATAAGCGGAATCAATTTCATGGTTTATCAATAAGACGGCATTAATAAAATACAACCAGAATAAAATTCTCCACATAAATTACTCCTTGTTAGCCTCAACTTCTAACCGGATCATTTGGACATGAGCCAAACCTTTATCATCCAAGGGATATCGACTAAGATACTCATTGATTAGTTGATTGATAAATTCTGCCTGAAAGTTCTGCGGAATTTTTTCTATATACGGCATCCAGGTGGTACTAATCCAGGCAAACATTCCCGTTTTTCCTTGCTGAACCATATCCTTGGGTATTAATTCAACCCTTCTGGCCTTAAGACCAACCTGTGCCAACCATTTTTCATATTCCTCCACCCCATAAAATCCAAAAGGGGAAACAAAATCCTTAAAAAAACTGCTCCATTTACCACCGGCCATCAGCTCTTCAGCAATCTTAAGCATTTCACCGGCATTGCCCCTGCCGCCCATTTGCAATAAAACTTCTCCGCCTGATTTCAAACTATTTTTTATTCCCTTTAAAACTGACAAGTGGTCAACAACCCAATGTAGCGCTGCATTGGAAAAAACAAGATCAAATTCCTGATCAAAATTTAGTTTCCTGGCATCACCAACCTTAAAGTCAATTCCGGGATGGTTTTCCCTGGCAAAGCTGATCATTTCTTCGGAATTATCTATGCCTAAAACATAGCCATTTGTTAAATGTCCCGCAATTTCAGCAGTGATTTTGCCATCCCCGCAACCAATATCCAAAATCCGCTCTTGGCCGGTTAAGGAAAGTTTGTTAATTAGCTCCTCTGCCCATTTTTGCTGGGCGCTGGAACTCTGGCTATATTTTTTGGCATTCCATTTAGGCATTGTTAATATTTATCGAAAAAATGCAAGATTTTTTAATCACCTGCCACTTTAATTTATGGCAATAAAGACTCCTTTTTTAAAGTTATTTCTTTGATACCATTATTTTCCTTAACCAATAACTTTACAGTTAAAATTGTTTGATCATAAAAATCCATCATAAACCAGTCTAAAACAGACAAGTTCTGTACTTTGTGACCATTCATTTGAATGATTTCATCGTCAATCTTAATGTCGCTTCTGTCGGCAGGAGAATGTGTCCACAAGCCAGAAACAAGAGTTTTGCCTTCGGCGTCTTTTTTTATAGCTAAACCAAGGGTTTTGATGTTGCCGCCAAAATTAGGCTTTGCAATAGGCGCTAAAACCATTTCTTCTGCGGGATAATTTAATGTAACAACAAAATTAGCTAAAAAATCGGAGCCGATAAGCAGCCTGTCACAATCTGAAGTAAAACTCCCTATATCAGGAATTTCCAAATCACCCATTTTGAAATTGGCCATTTTAAAAATATAATCCTCTTTCTTGGGGCCAAAAGCACCCCAGCGAATTTCTCCTTTAGCTTTAGCAAATTGGTTTTGGTCAGATAGCGGATAATTATGTTGGCGCAGCAGGGCAACCGGCACATCAAGATAACCAATCATGCCAGTATCAATTATTCCTTCGGTTTCAAGACTGGAATTTATTACGCATTTAACCTTGGGAGCTAAGCCATGCATAATCTCTTTGCCAAACCTTACCTTATAGCCTGGCTCTGTATTAGCTGTTGGCACACAATTGTTGGACAATATTATGGTTTGAGCCTGGTAGTTAATAATAATCTTTAAAAACTTAAGGGCATTACTACCAATAAGACCATCAATGTTTAGCCCTACAGATTTGTTAATTTTTTCAAAATCAATGACACCGGCACCAATGTCTTTCAGCGTTATATCCCCAAGAGTTAAGTAATCCAAAGCAACAAAGCGAACTTGGCTGGTGTTTCCTGCCGCATCGTTGTCCCCAATTTCTATGCCTCCGGTCAGACCCAATTCGTCTGCCACCTTTTTATTAATAGCACAAGGAGCCCCGGTATCCAAAAGAAAAGTATATTCCTTGGAGCTGTTATTAATTTGGGCTTTAATGAAAATAAGGTGCCCTTTTTGTTTAAAAGAAAGCTTGCTATCAGAAGCTTTATAAATTCCTCCGCCTTCCAGCAACATACCTACTTGGATCGGGGCACAGCTAGAGATAAGCAATAAGCTCATTACTAAAAAAACAATTATTACAACCTTTCTTCTCATTCTTTTTCCCTGTTTTCTCTGGCATCGCCAGTAACTGTTCCGAAAACAAGCCCGGTTTTTATATTGCTCATTGTTACCCTTCCTTCAACAACTTCACTTTTTTATTATTAGCAGCACCCCAACAATTCCAGCAACAAGTATTACTAATAAGTCCGTAAAGAACCAGATAATGTGATTCTTTACCAGCATTGCAATAATCATTAATAAAGCTAATCCTATTAATGAAATGCCAAAAAATCTGTTGTTTTTCATGCTCTTAGCCCCCTTTTTTATTTATTTTAATTTCTTAACCAACTTCTGAGCGCAACCCTTAATACTCGCTTTACCACTTTTTAAACCTTCATTTGCAAATTTTAAGGTTTTTTGCTTCATCGTTCTATCCATAACTTCTGCCATTCTGGCAAATGCTTCAAGTATGGTTTTGGTCTGGCCGGGTATACTTTTGAATGCTTGTTCTAAAACAGGAAATACTGCCAAAGCTTGTTTGGACGATAATGCGCCAAGATAGCCCAAATAACAAATTGTCCTATCCCACAAACAAGCCCCGCTGTTTTGTTCAACAAATTGTTTTGCTTTGTCAAAGGCTTTAACTGCTACCACGGGATTAAGTTTTGCTGATAAGCCAAAAGTATTAATTATCATCCATCTGGTTTGGGGTTCCGGACTATTAAGGGAAGGCAGTAATTCCTTTAGGTTAGGGGCAACCAGTTCCGGGTTTTTTACAGCTACTTGTTCAACAATTTTAGCGGCGCCGGCTCTGACATTTTTATCATCATATAAAACAAGTTGAATCGCTTCCTTAATAATATTCACATCCCCCTTTAAAACCTGTTCTGCTAGAGACTTCCCTAAAGAGGAGGATACTGTGCCTTTATTATTTTTAAGTTGTTCTAATAATGACATTTATTATCTCCTTGGCCGGGTAGCTTTTTCGAATGTTTCTTTAACAAAAGCCAAATACTCCAAACATTCTTTTCGGGTAACAGAAATCCCTCCAGCATATAAACCCACATTACGGTCTTGTCGCATCTTATTGCCAAGAATTGAAATGTTTTCATCCCTCAATATTTGCGCTGTTTTCTCTAAAATCTTATGGTGATGTCCTAGCCGACTGCGCACTTTATAACCAGCTTTAGCAATCAAGTAAATCCCAATCTTAAGCAAGGCATCACAAGAAAACCTAAAAATAACATCTTCGACGTCCGAACCGGCTGCAATTGCTAAATCGTGCTGGGCCGAATTAAGATATTTTTCGAGCTGCTCCTTCGAAAACTCCAATCTCTGAAAATCCTGATCGTTAAAATCAATCATAGCAGTTCAACAATTTTCTCATTAAAGATATTTTTCATGAATTGGTCTGTTTTTTTCTTTTCCTTAAATTCTCTTTCGTCCATGTTAATAACATTAAATTCCCGCCCAGTTGTTTTTTGTAATTTGTTGATTTCTTTTTGTAAGGCTAAGATCGAATGGCCTCCTACAACTAAGATATCAATATCGCTTGATGAATCCATTTTATCACTGGCATAGGAACCAAAAATATAGGCTTTTTTAACCCCTGGGATTTTCTTTATAAGTTCCCTTAAACCATGCTCTAAGCCAAAGGTCTTTAAAAATATTTGACGATAATGATCTAAAAGAGGGAAATTTTGGGCCAGAGAAAAATATCGCTCCTTGCCTCTAAACTCACTTTTAAAAAGGCCCTCTTTTTCCAGCTCTTCTAGCTTGCTATGCAGGTTCTTAGGATCCAAATCCAACAGCTTGGCCAATTCATTAATATAATGTTCAGCTTCCCTGTTAAGAAAAAAATAATCTAAAACTTTTTTTGTTATTTTTGACTTGAATGAAATCATAATGTATTACCATAGTTATGGTATATGTATACCATAATAGCTGGGTTAGCTATTTTTGTCAAGGTTAGGCTTGCTCTTTTTTCTTAAACTTTTAATAATTTGATCTGCTGTTTTTTCTACTTCCGGGCTTAAACCCTCACCCCAACCCATTTTACCAGGCTGAATGCCTAAAAAATAGACTGGCGAGCCTGTATCTTGTTCAATCATCTTGGCAATAATTGCCAAAGGAAAAGTGTGTGTGCTTAAGGTTGTTTCCGGGATTTGATCGTGAGGAATGATGCGTGTTTCTCCCACCCTTCCCCCAAAATCCGCCGCGTCAATAATAACCGTCTTGGCCGGTTTGATTTTTACCGCTTCATCAATGGCATTTTCCGGTTTATCATTAACATTTAGGATTTTGAGATTGTTTAGTATTTCGGATTTAGTGCTTAGGAGTTGCTCCGCTATCAGCGGAGCCACGCCATCATCTTGTCTCAAAGTATTACCAACTGTAATAATTAAAGTTATCCCCTGCTGATCTGGCTTAAGAATGTCTAACACCCTACATCCTCCTCCCACCCTTTGGCCAGCAAAAACCCCCTAGCCCGCTCTGACAGCTCATAGCGGCTAACTATCTTCCAAAAAGATTCTCCGTGATTGGGCTCAATAATATGCGCCAGCTCATGCACAATCACATAATCCCTTACCCACTCCGGCATATTGGCCAGGCGATGAGAAATGCGGATGGTTTTGTTTTTATAATTACAATTACCATGCACTGTGTTCTGGTTGGTGGAATACTCGATTGATTCAATTTTCAGTTCCCCGCCAAAATATTTGTGGTTTAGCTTATGAGCCACATCATGAAGATCAACTTGGGCATTTAGCTGCTTTTTCTGAAGCTTTTTTTCAATCCTAGCTTTTAGCTTGGCAACAATTTCATCAAGCCTATCCTGGGGAATGCCGGCCGGGGCAGTGATTTGAATAACATCGCCAACCAGCCTGGCACTAATGGTTTTTTGGCGGTTCTGGCTGCGGACTATTTTAACCTCTAAAGACATTATGCTAATTCTAACACAACAGCCCTGGGGTTTACCTCCCTTAAACTTCACCGCCAAAAAGTGCGCGGGGCAACTTGACAATCGTCTACTATTCGTCTATTATTCGCCTATGTTCAAACCGAGATACACTATAACCGAAAAACTTCTGGCCAATATTAAACATATCTCAGCCCTAGTCACCGAACTCAACAGCCAGAATTTGCCAAAACTGGTCGTTATGGCGCTGACAAAAGAAGCGCGGGAACTTTCCACCTTTGCTTCAACCTCAATCGAAGGCAACCCCCTGCCCTTAACAGAAGTAAAGAGGATTTTAAAAAACCGGCCGGAAAACCTGCGCGACACAGAACGGGAAGTCATCAATTACAATCAAGCGCTTAAAGATCTAGGAGCTCTACTGCAAAAGGGCAACATAAAGTTAAGCTTAAAATTGATCTTAACCATACACCAGACCATTACCAAAGAATTGATAGAAAAATATCGCTGTGGTCACCTGCGCCAGGAAGCGGTTTTTGTCAATAACCCCGGATCAAGGCAAACCATTTATTGGCCGCCTGACCATCAAGACGTAAAGTCTTTGCTTGAAGATTTACTTGCTTTCATCAACATAAACCGGACCAAAATTGACCCATTAATTCTGGCCGGCATCTTTCACAAGCAATTTGTCATTGTTCATCCCTTTATGGACGGCAACGGCCGAACCACACGGTTGGCAGCCAAAGCCTTGCTGGCTGCCATGGGGTTAAACACCTTCAACCTTTTTAGTTTTGAAAATTATTACAACCAGAATGTGGGCAAATACTTTGAGCAAGTGGGGATTTTGGGCAATTATTATGACGAAAAAGATAAAGTGGATTTTACTCGCTGGCTGGAATATTTTACCGGCGGAATTATTGATGAATTGTTAAGAGTAAAAAAAGAACTTGAAACAGCTACTCCTACTCCCGAAACCGCCCTAAAACCCTACCATCAGCAAATCCTTGGCCATATCAAAGATCATGGTTACGTTACCGACCGGGATTACTCACTAATCACTAAAAGAGCCAAAGCCACGCGCAATCATGATTTTAACAAGTTACTTTCTCTAGGTTTAATTGAAAAATCGGGCAAGGGCAAGGCAACTTATTATAAGTTGAAAACGGCTAATTAGTTTTTCTTCCACCCCTCAAACTTAACATCCCAAAAGCGAGCAAAACACTGATCAATTAAGAAAAAAAATTGATTTCGAGTGAAATTTCCTGGGGGGCAGCCGGTTTTATGCTATAATAATTGGGTCATTAAATGGGTCATAAGTGGGTCATAAGATGTATAAACCAAACTTTAAGCTGACCAATAAAATCTTAAATAACATAGCCTCAATTGTGACTATGGTTAGATTTTAGATGATTTGATTCGAAAGCGTGCCGGATTTTATTCAATGTGTTATTATTATGCGAGGAGATTTCTTAGTTTATGACTTTTGAGCCAAAATACACCATAACAGATAAGACCTTAAATAATCTTACTTTAATTACCTCTGCTCGTGAAGTAATTGAGCAATCATCGATAGTGCCTAAGTGGGAAGCAAAATTAAGGCGCCAGGCTTTACTAACCAATACCCATTCTTCTACTGCTATTGAAGGCAATAAATTAACTTTGGCACAAGTGGAAGCTCTCTCTCAGGGCAAAGAGATTACTGCTGCCAATAAGGACAAACAAGAAGTCTTAAATTATCTTGAGGCTTTAAATAATATCCCGTCTTTTAGTAAGGCAGGCCAAATTACTATCCAGGCACTGATGGATATTCATAGGATAATATGTAATAAAACCTTGGCTGATCCTCTTGATTGTGGAGTATTTAGGAATAGACAGGTTTATGTCGGCAAACACGTTTTTGAAGCCACAGGTTTTCGCGAAGAAATTGTCTATCTGCCGCCTCCTACGGAGGAAGTGCCAGAGCTTGTCGAAGATTTCCTTGATTGGCTTAATGAAGGGAAACTGAACAGCCTTAATCCGGTTTTATTGGCTGGAATTGCGCATTATGAAATAGCGCGTATCCATCCTTTTATTGACGGCAATGGCAGGACAGCCAGGTTATTAGCCACACTTATCTTTTATTTAAGCGGTTTTGACCATCGGCGCATATTTGCTTTAGATGATTATTATGACCGCGACCGGCCGGCATATTATGCTGCCCTGGCTGCTGTTAATAAAGAAACCCATGATTTAACTGGTTGGCTGGAATATTTTACCAATGGGGTGGCTGTGTCTGTTAATGAGGTAAAAGAAGCTATTTTATGCTTAGGTTTAAAGAACCGAAAAGGTTCGAGCCCTCAAATCGCACTTACCCCTAAGCAGATGACAATTTTAGAATTTATTAACGTACATGGAAAGGTTACCAATAAAGATTTGCAAGCTATGTTTAAAATCTCGGCCCAAGCAGTGCATAAAGAGCTGGCAAAACTTGTTGAGCTGAAAGTTATTAAACCTCAAGGCCAAGGCCGATCTTTAGCTTATATTTTAGCATAAATAAGCCAAAAAAAACAGGTTGATGTTTTGGTTGATGAATAGGTTGATGAAAGCATTGTTTTTCTAAGTTGCCTAACTACCGCCCCTTAAACTTAACGTCCAAAAAGTGGGCGGAACAGGAAATACAGGGGTCATAAGCGCGGACAAGCATCTCAAGCGCCAAAGTTATCTCTTCATCGGTTTTATCAAGAATTTCAGGAACTAGTTTTTTCATATCCCATTCAATATTATTAACATTCTGGCTGGTGGGAATAATACAATTGGCTTTGGTAATAATACCTTTTTCATCAACTTCATAATGATGGAAAAGAATTCCGCGAGGCACTTCAACCGCACCAACGCCACTACCAGGATTAACTTTAATTCTATTTTGCTCATTAAGACCAACCAAAACAACTTCGTCCTGGTTAACACCGGTTTTCTTGAATCCCTCTAAAATGCGTATACTATCTTCCAGAGAATGAACACATTCAATTAATTGGGCAACTGTATTTAAATAAGGGTTAATAACTTTTGGTTTCACACCTAAAGCCGCGGCCAGTTCTTTGGCCTTCGGATGCAGTTTGCCGGCATTCAGGTTGACGCGGGCCAAAGCGCCGACCATGTAAGATTCGCGGTTCCATTTGGCGTGCTTCGCGGATGAATGCGGCACCACAAACTCATTGGTCGCTTTCTTATAATCTTTTTTGTTCAAACGCTTGCCGTCGGTTGAACCAATATCGCCAATCAACATCGGATATTCAGCGTCATCGGAAACCAGTCCGACAAACTCCATATCCCTTTCAAACCGAGGGAATTTTAATGTTGCGGCCAGCTCAACAGTTGCCGTCATATCTGCTCTCATATCATAAAGAATCTGCAGCATGGCATCCAGGTCTTTTTCTTTGGGCAGTTTAGTAAAACCGCCGACAATTGAGGAAATCGGATGGACATGGCGTCCAACTAAGATATCACAAACATCATTAGCGGCTTTTTTCATGCGCAAAGCTCGGCGCACAATTTTATTATGGGTATCAATTAGCGGCACAAAACTCTTTACCCCCAACAAGTCGGGAGCAACTAAAAGGTATATATGGAGAAGATGAGAATCAAGGTTTTCCATGTGCAGCAAGAATTTTCTAAGTTCAATAGTTTGCTTTGAAGGGATAAAACCAATGGCATCTTCTGCTGCTTGAATAGAAGCTAGCGTGTGACCGCAAGAACAAATTCCGCAAATGCGACAAGTAATGTGCTGGGCTTCAAAAATTGAGCGGCCGCGGAGCATCCCTTCAAAGAAACGGGGAGATTCAACAATCTGAAGCTGACAGGTCTCAAGCTTCCCCTCTTTTACATCAACGACAATGTTTCCGTGTCCTTCGACCCGGGTTAAATATTCAACATTTACACTAACGTTTCTTTTGCTCACTTTTTGTCATTCTCCCTGCACTTGTTGTACATGTTCATTTTGTTCATAACTAAATCCATAGGAACATTGTATTTCTTAATTACGTCTTGAGCCCCTTTTTCGTTCGGATTGCTCACCATACCACGACAGCCATAGCAAATATTACCATTATTGATGCACCAGGAGTTACAGCCAGCTTTGGTCACGGGACCAAGACAAGTAACGCCTCGTTCGTACATACAAACATTTTCATTTAACTTACACTCGGTACAAACTGACTGGTCAGGCACTTCGTAAGGTAACCCTTGCAAGGCACATTTTAAAACCTTGACAAATTCCGGGATATAAACCGGGCAACCATTAACAAAGTAATCAACCTTAACCACTTGATGGACAGCCTTGGTTTCAACAGTATCAAAATAATTGAAACGGTCGCCGTAAACTTCTTTTCTGATATCTTCCAGCTTAAAATTGTTTTTCATACCATTTACGCCACCAGTACAAGCACAAGCGCCATAAGCTATTAAGACACTGGCACGTTCTCTGATCTTTTTAATTCTTTCAATGGCATGCTTGTCAGTTATGCTGCCTTCTACTATTGCCACATCAATTTTATCCGGCCCTTTTTCTGACATGACTTCGCGAAACTCAACCACATCTATTAAGCCCAATACATCAAGCAACAGCTCGCCAATATTGGCAATCTGCAATTGACAACCTTCGCAACAAGCAAAGTCAAAAAACGCTACTTTTGGTTTAGCCATAGTTATAATGCCTCGGGTATTCCTTTAATTTTATCGTAAGTAAAGACCGGACCATCTTGGCAGCAATACATATTATTGATCTGACAGTGGCCGCATTTGCCCAAACCACACTTCATGTGCCGCTCAAGAGAGACTAAAATCTGCCGCTCGGGAATTTGTTTTTTTAACAATTCCACAATCACAAACTTATACATAATAGGCGGGCCAACCACCACAGCAAAAGTCCGCTCCGGCTCCAAATTAATGCCGGGAATCAAGGTTGTGATCAAGCCGACATTGCCTTTCCAGTCAGGATCAGCCTTGTCAACAGTGCAGTTAAAATTAACATCCAAACGTTTGCCCCACTGCTCCAGTTCGTCATTAAAAAGCATGTTTTGGGGGGTGCGGCAGCCCAGCAAAATATTTACTTTGCCAAAATCTCTACGATTATCAATAACAAAATTAATTAAAGAGCGCAGCGGCACAACGCCTAAACCAGCGGCAACAAAAAGAAGGTCATTGCCTTCTAATATTCTAACCGGAAAGCCTTTGCCAAATGGCCCGCGAATACCAACTTCATCGCCGGCTTCTAATTTATGAAGCGCACCGGATAATTTGCCGGCATTTCTTACGACTAATTCAAAAGAACCGCGCTTGGTTGGCGAAGAAGAAATAGAGATTGGCGCTTCGCCGATACCTAAAATTGACACTTCCACAAATTGTCCGGGCTCATGATCCAGGCTTTCGCCGCCAGGCAGAGCAATTTCAAAATACTTTTCCATTGTGGTCAGCATTTTGGCTTTGAGGATCTTACCTTTTTTAATTTCGTATTCAGAATCCTTAATCTTAACTGCTTTCATAATTATCCCAGTTTAACCTCACCTGCGTTAGGATTCTTCATCCCTTGCTCATCGATTAATTTACTTAATGTTTCTTTAAGATTGATTCCGGCCATACAGGTTCTGGAACAACGGCCGCAACCGGTGCAAAAAAAGCGGGAAAACTTATCCAAAGGATATTTAAACTTACGATAATAGCGGTGCCTTTGTCTGGCGCCGCGCTCTTCCCTAAAAGATTCGCCGCCAGCTACCTTGGCAAAGGTCTCGTTTTGGCAGGAATCCCATTTTCTATAACGTTTGCCTGTTTTTAGGTCCAAATTAGGTTCATCAATTACATCAAAACAATAACAGCTGGGGCAAACATTGGTGCAGTTGCCGCAAGCCAGGCATTTCTCAGCTAACTCTTCCCAAACCTTACTACTATAAGCCTTATCAAACAGCTCGGAAATGCGTTCATGTTCAATTGGTACTTCATTTTTAGCAAAAATTGCCCGTTTTTCTGTCCGCAATTTTTCTAAAGCCTTGAGATCAGCTTCGCTGGCAGGTTCAAAGACATTGGCTTTTTCAATAATCTCCTCGCCAGCTAAAGTATTAACATGAACGATAAATTTATCGGTCGAAATATCAGTAAAAAACAGGTCGTAACCGCCATTGGGTGTATGATTATGCACTAAACGGCAGGAAGCATATTTGTCACAATAATCATTGCATTCATAACCGATAATAGTGATTTTATTTTTACGGATCAGGTAATTTAAGTCTTTGGGTCGTTCATTGAAAACCATGTTTAAGCACTGGATACCAGCTAAATCACAAGTATGAACCCCCAAAAGCACCATTTTTTCATATTCAACCACCGGCTCCATGTTCTGACCGGTTGAGGTATCAAAGGTTGCCAGTGTTTCATACTGGGGCATAAAGTATTTCTTTGGCGGAAGGATGGTAGGAATATATTTCAAAGCAACTTGACGGCCTTCGGTTACTTGTTCAAAAGAAAATTGACCAAAATCCTTTGCTACCGGAGCAAAAACTTTCTGCTCCCGGGCTAAAGCAACAATAAAATGATCAAAATCACTTTTTGCTAAAACAACATATTGTTCTAAATTGTGTAACATAATTTCCTATTTTAACAAAAAATTTAGCCGCACTCAACGCTGCCTTTTTCCAACACTTCCAAGGCATGAGGGATAACCGGCAGCACAACTTTTAAACATTCTTTAACCGCGCGGGGACTGCCGGGAAGATTAATAATTAGAGCTTTGCGCCGTGAGCCGGCAATGGCGCGGGAGAGCATGGCTCGATCTTTGATTTTATAAGATTCGGAGCGAATTATTTCCGCTATCCCCGGAATCTCGCGGTCAATTACCGCCCTGGTCGCCTCCGGAGTCACATCCCGCGGAGAAAGGCCGGTTCCGCCAGTCGTTAAAACCAGATCGCAGGATTTTTTATCGGTAAATTCCCTGATTTTCCCTGAAATTTCTTTTTGTTCATCGGGAACAATGGCATATTCATAAGCATCGGCTTTTACAATTTCTTTTATTGCCGGACCAGACAAATCTTCCCGCTCACCCTTTGAACCCTTATCCGAAACTGTAATTATCCCTACTCTCATAATTTAATCTCATCTCCTGGTTTAATAATTCCACCTTTTAGGACTTTAGCAAAAACACCCTCGCGCGGCATGATGCAGTCTCCGGCCAAATAATATATTTGGCAGCGCGCCGGACAGTCTTTACCGATTTTTGAGATCTCAAGTTCAACTTCTCCAATTCTAATTTTTTGTCCGATCGCCAGAGAGAGCAAGTCTATTCCTTCTGTCACAAGATTCTCCCCAAAAGCTCCCGGAAGAAGAGTTAGTCCCTTTTCTCTCATCTTTTGAATACTTTCTTCAGCCAAAAGACTAACCTGGCGTTCTCCACCGTTGGCATGAAAGTCCCCGTCAACACCAAGATTTTCTATTAAATTGATATTTTTGACCTCTGACTTTTGACCTTTGCACTTATTTACACAAACTGCTTTGATTTGTGGCATAATTCAATCTCTCCAATTCTCATTTTTTTATCAACCGCCTTACACATATCATAAACAGTTAAAAGCGTGATAGAAACCGCGGTTAAGGCTTCCATCTCCACCCCGGTTTTACCGGCGCATTCGACCTTCGATGTAATATTGACCTGATTGTGCAACAATTCACAATCTACCTCTATATTATTTAAGAGCAAGGGGTGGCACAAGGGAATAAGGTTGCTGGTCTGTTTTGCCGCCTGGATCCCTGCAATCCTGGCCACCGCAAGAACATCCCCTTTTTTCATCTTATTATCTTTAATTAATTTAATGGTCTCTTTTGCCAGAAAAATTGAACCTTTTGCAATCGCGATTCTTTTTGAATCCGGCTTTTGCCCAACATCAACCATTTTAGCTTTCCCTTGTTTATCCGTATGACTAAATTTATTAGCCGCCAATTTCAATCATCTCCCTTTTTAACGATTTTTCGCCTTTGGCCGGTTTGTTGCCTATCACTTGCCTAAAGGCTTGTTCAATCCCAACCTGGCGCACATCAACCTCATAGTCGGAAAATAGGCACGAACGGAGTTTGCCGTCTGCGGTCAAGCGGATTCGGTTGCAAATAGAACAATCGCCTCCCTCTCCCCCTTCAACCCCATAATAATCCCCACTTTTTAAGTCCATTTTTTTAATAAAACGGATTTTCATCTTGTTTTCTTCTGCAAATTTTTTAAGATTGTCTTTCTCATCATCGTTAAACCCATCAACAATTACTGCGTTGAGCTTGGTTTTTTCAAAGCCGGCTTCACAGGAAGATTTTATCCCGGCTAAAACATCCTCCAGCTTTCCCCCGCGAGTAATTTCTTTATATTTTTCTGGTTTGAGCGAATCCAGGCTAATATTAAGTCGAGATAGGCCTGCTTTTTTTAGCTCTTTGGCATATTGGGGCAATAAAAGCCCATTGGTAGTCATAGCCAAAGTCTTGACTCCGTTTATTTGAGCCAACATTTTAACTAAATCAATAATACCGCGACGAACCAATGGTTCTCCGCCGGTTAAGCGGAACTTGTAAAAACCAAGCTTAATTGCCACTTTAACAATCTCAAAAAAATCCTCAAAACTCAAAATCTCTTCATGCTTTTTTAACTTAATACCCTCTTTGGGCATACAATAGGTACAGCGCAGGTTGCACAGATCAGTCACTGCGATGCGTAAATAATAAATATCTCGGTTATATTGGTCTAACATTAACTTGTGTCCCTTTTTTAATAGATGTTTTGCCTGATGGAACCAACATGATGCCACTTGCTTGTGTTAAGGCTTGCATATGAGCTGACCCATGGAATTTAATTGGCCGGACCCCTCGTTCTTCTATAGTGACTGGAAAGTATTGTTCACGCATAGCGCTTTTTCTCTTAAAGTCTAATAATAGCTGATATTGTTTAAACCGATCTTTGTTTGGCTGACTAACCAGCGCATCAATAAACGGCCTGACAAAAAGCTCAAAAATAACCAGGACCGAAACCGGATTTCCCGGCAGGCCAAAGACAACTTTGTTCTTTTTAATTCCAAAAGTCGTCGGCTTACCTGGTTTTATTGCTACCTTATTAAAAAGGATCTTGACACCGCATTTTCTAAGTACAGCTTCAACAAAATCATAATCACCCACAGAAACACCACCACTTAGAATCAAAATATCAGCTTGTTTTAAGCCTTTTTCAACCAGCTTTTTTGTCGCTAAAAAGTTATCTCTCGCAATGCCAAGATACTTAGCCTTAATGCCCAAGCGTTTAAGCTGCAACATAAGCATGTGACCATTACTATTCCTGATCTGGCCAAGCTTTGGCTTACACGCTGGCTCAACCAGTTCCGAACCGGTGGAAACAACCACAACCTTGGGCTGGCAATAGACCTTAATTTTAGTTTTCCCAACCGTAGCCAGCATGGCAGCCTCTTGTGGCCTAATTTTTGTCCCTTTTTCAAGAATTAGCTGGCCATTTTTAACATCTTCGCCTTTTAGAGACACGTTTGTTTTTTTCTCGAAAGCCGTAAGCTGTAAGCCATTAGCCGCTAGCTTTGTATCCTCTACTTTTACAACCTTATCCGCTCCGCGCGGCAGCATCGCCCCGGTCATAATCCTGGAGCACCGGCCAAACCTAATTTTCTTCCTGGGCACATAGCCCGCCGGAATATCCTCGATAATTTCAAAAACTTTGGAAGTGTCCTTTGAATTTACGGCAAAGCCGTCCATGGCCGAACGATTAAAAGCGGGGATATCCAGGTCAGAATAGATTTTTTCCGCCAAGACGCGGCCAAGCGATTGATTAAGGGTAACAGCTTCAACTCCAAGCACTTGGGCCTGGCTTAAAATTATTTTGAGCGCTTGATCAGGCTTAATCATATTACCTTTACCGCGGTTGCCTTAAAAGTTAAAAAGATTTTTTGGCCAATAGTCAAAGCCAGTTCTTCTTTTGAACTCCGCGTAATAAGCACCTTAAAAATCTCTCCCGCATTGATTTTAACTAAATAAGTTAGTCCTGTTTGATTTAGCTCTGCAACAACCCCGGCCAAACAATTGCGCGCGCTGACTCCACGCAGCGGTTCAGCAGATAGTATTATGTCCTCGGGGTGGACAATTGCCCAAACAGAGGCTTGATCCAAAGCCGCAACTTCAAAACAAATTTTTTGATTCTTAAAAATCGACCCAAAAATGCTGCCGTGGAAAATGTTTTCTATGCCTAGAAAAACCGCCACAGCCCGATTAGCCGGCCGCTGCAAAACATCTTCCGGCTTTCCCTCCTGGACAATTTTCCAGTTGATCATAATCAGCAACTGATCCGCGACCGCCAGGGCTTCGGCCTTATTATGGGTGACCCAAATAGCGTCAAGATTGTTTTCGCTAATAAGCTTTTTTAATGCAGCCCGTACTCTTACCTGTGAAGACAAGTCCAAATTAGCAGTCGGTTCATCTAAAAGCAGGGTTTTAGGTTCAATCGCCAAGGCCCTGGCCAAGGCAACTTTTTGCGCTTCGCCGCCGGATAAAGTTATGGCACGCCGTTTTTCAAGGTGGCTAATTTGTAGTTTATCGAGCCAAAAAGCAACTTTTTGTCCAATGTTTTTGCTTTTTCTAAATCGTAAACCCAAGGCAACGTTTTCCCAAACCGTTAAATCAAACAGTAAGGGTTCCTGAAATACCATGGCCATTGTTAAATCTATTTGATCGCCTTCAAGGCCAATTAACTGGCGAAGATAGGTACTTTTACCCGCCCCATTTGGTCCAAGCAAGGCTTTGATCATGATTTTCTTACCTTTTGTTGAATCAACGTCAAGCCCAAATTAACGGAAAAAGATAGCGCCAATAAAAATACCCCTAAAATAATGGCAAAATTAATATTGCCTTTTTGCGCTTCCAAAACAATCGCGGTTGTCATGACCCTTGTTTCTCCCTTGATATTGCCGCCAACCATCATTACCGCCCCAACTTCGGAAATAATCCCTCCAAACCCGGCCATCACAGCAGCTAAAAGCGATAACTTGGTCTCTCTAACTAAAAGCCAGACCAAATCCCAACCTCTGGCGCCTAAAGCCCTGGCCTGCCAAATCATTTTTTGGGGTACGGACTGGATCGTGGCCAAAGTTAGGCCCGCAATAATTGGTGTGGCCAAAATTGTTTGGGCAATAACCATGGCAATTGGCGTATAGATCCACTCAAAAAAGCCTAGCGGCCCGCTGCGCCATAAAAAAATCATCACCAGCAAGCCTACCACCACTGGTGGTAGTCCCATGCCGGTATTTATGGCTGTAACCAAGATCTTTTTGCCGGGAAAAGTTCTTAAGGCAACAAAAAAACCCAAACTTATTCCGAAAACAACTGAAATAAGTAAGGCCGTGCCCGAAACTTTAAGCGTTAAAAAAATAATCTCGCTGATTTCTAAAAAATTATTTTGCATCAGGAAAAAACAGGCTTCCGCCAAACTGCTCCTTGCCAAACTCGGCAATAACCTTCTGTATCGCGGGAGAAACTATAAAATCGGAAAAAGCTCTTGCTCCCTCTGCATTTACTTTGGTAAATTTTGCCGGGTTAACCTCGATCACATGATAAGGATTTAAAAGAGCCGTATCGCCTTCGGACAAGATAACCAACTTAACCTTATCTTTAAAGCTTAAATATGTCGCGCGGTCAGACAAAGTATAGGCTTTTTTTTGGCTGGCAATCATTAAGGTTGCGCCCATGCCCTGGCCTGATTCAAGATACCAGAGATTAGACAAAACCGTTTTGGCCGGCCAAACAGACAGCTCTTTTGCATGCGTGCCTGATTTATCCCCGCGGGAAATAAAAAAAACACCACCGGAAGCAATTTTGCCAAAAGCGGCCTTGGCACCATTTAAAGACTTAACTCCGGCCGGATCATCCAAAGGCCCCAGCAAAACAAAATCATTATGCATAACCGCCCTGCGGTTAATCCCGAATCCGCCGGCAACCAAAGCTTCTTCAGCTTTTGGCGAATGGACTAAAAGCACGTCTGCCTCACCGCGCTTGCCCATTGCCATGGCCATGCCGGAGCCAACTCCAATGGTTAAAACCTTATACCCGGTCTGTTTTTCAAAAATAGGAATTAAGACATCTAAAAGCCCTGAATCAACTGTGCTGGTTGTAGTAGCAAGAATTATACTTTTAGACGCTGCAAGCAACGGGGCGGAAAACAGGAACAGAACCAATAATAACCACGCCAAAAACCTTTTCATGTTTTCTCCTTTCCTAAATGGGAGGCTTGGAAATTTCCAACCAAACCCTTGATCCCGATATAACCTCGGGATACCGCTCCGACGACCATGCCAAAAAGGTTTAGGCCGTCGGGGTCGGAGTAATTAAATTTAAATCTTTACCCTGGCTTGCAGGATTAAAGTATTATTGTCAACAGAAGTTGTTTCTTCGTTAACAATATTATAATTGAGCATCAAACAAGAGCCATTGCTATCCAAATACTTATTAAAACCAACGGTTAAAGTATTGACGATATTACTGGCTGTATTGGTGTCGGCATCATAAATTTGATACTGAACCAAAGGCTCAATCTCGCCAAGTTTTTTAGAAACATTTAAATAAAGGTTAGAGAGCTTGGCTGTGCCTGCCCAATTATCGCCGGCCACATATTCTAATAACGCGTCAACTGACAAAACATTGGCTTTAACATAAGCGCCATAAGCTGTTTGCTGAACCGAAGTCGCGCCGGTTTTTCCATAGTAGCCCGACAAGCCAAGTTCGGCAATTTGGGTTGGCAGAATTACCATTGCCGCCAAATCTTTTGATTCGTTATTGTCGGTGGCGGAACGGTTGCCATTGGTCAAGCTAACAAAATAGTTGGCTGCCATGGCTTTACCCAAAACACCTAGGCCCCAATCTCTGTCCGGCACAATGACATTATAGTGGGACGGATAAACAATGACATTATATTTACCGGAATCATAGGCAAAAGGCACCAGGAACTGGCCAAAACGCATGGTTTTTTCAATACCAATTTTGCATTTTAGGTCGGCATACGCATCAGCCAGGGCAACATTTGCTCCGGTTGCCAGCCCGGCAAAATCAGGTTGAATCACAAACAAAAGGTCGTCGTTAACCTGACCGGAAAGCTTAATCCTGGCTCTGGGGGTGCCGAAAGCGTCGTTATTCCCCGCGGTCTGATCCATAGTGTAGCGAAAACGAAAATCACCATTCATCTTAACCGTGCTCAAATCAACCGCAAATGAGACCGATGAAACCAGAAACAATGAGGCCAAAACCAAAACAAGAATCTTTTTCATCTTTTTCCTCCTTTTTTATTCTTCCGCACCCAAAGTTTTTAACTCTGCAAAACTAAAAACCGGACCATCGGTACAGCAATATTTATGGCCAAGCGCGCAATGTCCGCATTTACCTATTCCGCACTTCATGTGCATTTCCATTGTGGTAATAACGTCGCTGGGATCCATGCCTCTTTCCTCTAAAGCCACGTTGGCAAATTTGATCATAATCGGCGGGCCGCAAAGATAGGCAATGGTATTTTCTGCATTAAATTCAATTTTTTCAAAAAGGGTGGTTACCACCCCGACGTTTCCTTTCCATCCTTCCGTCGCTGAATCAACTGTCAATAAAACCTCCACGCCGTCAAGCTTGCTCCATTTTTCCAATTCATCAATGTAAACACAATCAGCGGGGCATTTTGAGCCATACAAAATCCAGAGCTTGCCATAATCTTGGCGCTGTTTTAAAATCGAATTAATTAGCGAGCGCAAAGGAATAAGCCCGATTCCGCCGGCAATAAAAAGGATATCTTTACCTTTGTATTCCTGATAAGGAAAGAAATTGCCATAGGGCCCGCGGATAAAAACCTCATCCCCTTCTTTTAATTCGTGTAGCGCCTTGGTCACCTTGCCAACCGAGCGCACTGCCAGCTCAAGCCCCTGCCCCACTTCCAGGCTTGAGGTTATTGAAATTGGGGCTTCGCCAAGGCCAAAAATAGATACCTGGACAAATTGTCCGGGCTTATAAATAAAAGGCAGTTGGTCGGGAAACTCAAAACTAAAGTGTTTTACGTCACTATTAAGTTTTTTTATCTTGGTGATAACGGCTGGTCGGGACAAATATTCGTTTTTAGCCGGGTCAATAACATTTTTAGCTTTTGTTTTATATTCGTATGTTGGCATTTTTCTTCTCCTTAGGCCAAAGACCTGATAACTTCTTTAATGTCTATATCAACCGGACACGAATCAAGGCAGCGACCACAACCTACGCAACCCGAATCGCCAAATTTTTCCTTATCCCAAACCAATTTGCAAAAATAGCGGTTGCGGGTACGCTGAATTTTCTCCGGCTTGGGAGTATGCCCGCCAGCCATGCGCCAGTAGCCGCTAAAAATGCAGGAATCAAGCAACCTTTGTCGCACTACGCCCCCTTGGTTTTCCAGGTCAACCACATTAAAACACGCACAAGTCGGACAAGTATAATTGCAGGCTCCGCACGAGATGCAACGATTGGAGATATCTTTAAGCAGCTCTTCATTTAAAGGTTCCCTGCCCATAGTTTCCAAGGCTTGATCCTTTTTAATAAAATCCTTGCGCGGCAATCGCTCCGCCCCTTGCTTGATTTTTTCCCAGGCAGCAATCTCATTTTGGCCAACCGGCTCAAACAAGCCTGGAGACAAAGACACGATTTTTTCCCCCTTAGAACTGCCAACCTCAACCATAAACCGGCCGTTGCCCAGGTCGGTTAATTGCAAATCAAAGCCCTTAGTGGCAAAAGGACCATGGCCCATTGAAGCGCAAAAACAATTTTTATTGGGCGGAGTAACGCAGGCAATGGTAATAAGTGTCAGCTTTTCGCGCGCTCGGTTATAGTAAAAGTCCGGGAATTCTCTCTGCCCATAAAACACATCGTTATATAAAATCCCCTCAAGATCGCAGGTTGGCAAACCAAAGATAACAGTTTCGCTGAAATCGTCCAGTGTTGCTACTGTTGTTTTGCCCGCGCTTTTTTGATAGCGCAGCATTTTTTTGACTTGGCCAAAAAGAACTTCTCTGACCGCCGGCATCACCGGCTTAAAATGCTTTAACTGGACGTTACAAGCATCTTTAACTTGGGCCAAAGACGTATCGCCATATTCATTTGTCTGCGGCGCAAACAAATTGACCTCATCTTTTAGTTTATCTAATAATTTAATTATTCCTTCATTTGTCATTTGACATTTGTCATTTGTCATTTATTATTCCCTCCAATCTTTACCGCGCACACTTTAAATTCCGGGATTTTAGCAACTGGATCAAACGCGTCAATCGTTAGGCGGTTGGCCGCTGCTTCGGCAAAATGGAACGGGATAAAAACCGTGCCTGCTTTAATAATTTCAGAAACTTTGGCCCGTACGGTAATTGTGCCGCGGCGGGAAGAGACCGCGATTAAAGATTCTTTTCTAACATGATACTTTTTGGCGTCAAGAGGATTGATCTCAATATAACACTCGGGAGTTTCTCTTTCCAAAGTTGAAGTTCGCTTGGTCATTGTGCGGGTGTGATAGTGAAAATACTGGCGTCCGGTAGTTAAAACTAAAGGATATTCTTCGTCCGGCATTTCCACCGGCGGCTTATATTCAATGGCGGAAAACAGGCCTTTGCCGCGGGTAAACTTGCCGTCTTTATGCAAATACTTTGTGCCCGGGTGGTCTAAATTGGGACAAGGCCATTGCAAGCCAAAATCTTTTTCCAAGCGCTCATAGCTCATGCCATGGTAGCTGGGTGTTACTTGTGCCAATTCGGTAAAAATTGCTTGGGCAGAAGCATATTCCATCTTATAGCCCGCGCGGGTCGCAATTTCACAAATAATCTGCCAATCTTCCCTGGCCTGACCCGGAGCTTTTACAGCTTTGCGGATCCGCTCTACCCGACGTTCGGTGCTGGTAAAAGTCCCATCTTTTTCCGCGAAACTGGTTGCCGGTAAAACCACATCGGCCAAAGCCGCTGTTTCGGTTAAGAAAATATCTTGGACAACCAAAAAGTCCAGAGCATTTAAGCCCTTTTCCACATGCGCGGTATTGGGTTCAGAAACCATGGGGTTTTCGCCCATAATATACAAGGCTTTGATTTTTCCTTCTATTGCCAATTGGGGCACCATGGTTACCGGAACCCCAATTTTATCCGGCAAGCCAGAAACACCCCAGGCTTTTTCAAATTTTTCCCTATTTTTGGGGTCAATAACCGCTTGATAGCCGGAATAAACATTGGGCAGGGCGCCAACATCACAAGCGCCTTGCACATTATTTTGGCCGCGCAAGGGATTAACCCCTGTAGACGGCCGTCCAATATTGCCTGTCAGCATGGCCAGATTAGCAGTTGATTTTACGTTATCAACACCGGTAGTGTGCTGGGTAATCCCCATCGAATAAACAATGCTTGATTTGCGGCTCCGGGCAAACACCCTGGCCGCGGCAGCCAATTCTTCGGCCGGTATGCCAGTTATTTTCTCGACATATTCCGGCGTATATTTTTCAACAGTTTTCTTAAGCTCTTCATAGCCTTCGGTATTGTTTTTAATAAATTCCTTATCTTCCAGGCCTTCTTTAATAATTACGCGCATCATGCCGTTCATCCAAGCGACATCGGTACCGCAATTCTGCTTAAGATGAAACTTGGCAAATTTGGTTAATTGAATTTTTCTGGGATCGACAACAATTAAAGTCGCGCCAGCTTTAGCCGCTTTAATAATCCGTGACCCAATCAGCGGATGTTGTTCGGTAGTGTTTGAGCCGGTAATTAAGATAACTTCACAATCAAGAAATTCATCAATGCTGTTGGTCATGGCGCCGGAACCAAAAACCGCGGCCAAGCCTGCCACGGTTGAGGCATGGCAAAGCCGGGCACAGTGATCAACATTATTGGTCTTGAAAACCGCACGCGCCAGTTTCATGATCAAATAATTTTCTTCGTTGCTGCATTTGGCCGAACCAAAAAAAGCCAGGGAGTCTGGACCGCCCTCTTTGGCCTGTTGGCTAAATTTTTTAACCAGCAAAGACAAGGCCTCATCCCAAGAGGCTTTTCTAAACTTGCCATTCTCTTTAATAAGCGGATCGGTTAATCGATCCGGATGCTGGACAAATTCAGCGCCATTCCAGCCCTTAACACACAAGGAGCTTTGACTAACCGGGTGTTTTTGGCTTGGAGTAATGCCAATTATTTCCCCGTCTTTTACTTTTAAATAAAAACCGCAGCCGCAACCGCAATAGGAACAAGTGGTTAAAACTTGTTTTACTTCTGACATAAAATCCTCCCTTCCTCTGAATAAATATTCATGCGCTGTCCCCTGGCAAAGCCAACCAAGGTAATTTTAAATTGCTTGGCCAGCCTAATCGCCATATCTGTTGGCGCAGAGCGAGAGACTATAATCGGCATGCCGATCCGAGCCGCTTTTAACAACATTTCCGATGATATTCGACCGCTCAATAGTAAAAATTTATCTTCCGCTGTCTGGCCGGCTAAAACCAGGCCGCCAATAACCTTGTCAACCGCGTTATGCCGGCCAAGATCTTCGGCAAAGCTAATTATCGCTCCTGCCTGACAAACTGCCGCGCTATGAACCCCGCCAGTTTCTTTAAAAATTGTTGATTTTTTTTGAAATTCGGCAATCAAATCCAAAATAATTTTCGCCTCAATTTTTAAAGGGGACTGCACCGGGACGCAACTCTTAAAGTCTTCAAAATTATAAAAACTGATATTCCTGCCGCAGCCCGAAGTAATTACTCTTTTTTTGCTGAGCTCAGCAATTGATAATTGTTTTTTTATCTCCAGCTTGGCAATAAAAGTATTTTGATCAATTATCAGGCTGCTAATCTCATCAGCTGAAGGAATAAAACCTTCAACATAAAGATAGCCGACTGCTAGTTCTTTTAGTTGCAAGGGAGAGGCCAACAAAGTTGCCAGTTGTTCCCCATTTACTATTATAGTAAATGGGACTTCCCTAACCACCTTATCTTTTAAAACTAAAATCCCGGCTTCTAAACTGACGCGTTTAATTTCGAGCTCTTCAAACATTGATAAACTCTTTCTAAATCTTTTTTGGTGTTTAGGTTTAAAAACGACAAAAAGCCCGGATCAAATTGTTTAATTGTTTCGTCTTCAACATAATCCACGTTAAGCTTATCAAACATGGCGTGGATCTTATAATTTCCGGTCTTAATTAGCGCTTCAATTGCCGTTAGGCAGTTTTTAGAGTACACGGCGCAAAGGGGTTCGATGTTCTTCCCTCGTCTTGGCACTACAATATCGGCCCGCGCCTTTGACATCAGGTAGCGGATCAAGCTTGGCTTGACCAGCGGCATGTCGCAAGCCATAACAAAATTATAATCCGCGTCAGAGGCCAAAAGCCCGGCCTGGATCCCGCCTAAGGGGCCAAGGTCCTTGATTTGGTCAACTACAACCTTAACAGGATATTGTACGTATTTTTCCGGATAATTAGTTACAATTATTAAATTATCAAATAACGGGGTCAATAAACCAATCAGGGATTCTATTAAGATAAAATCCCCGACTTTTACAAACGCCTTATCCTCACCAAACCTTAAACTTTTTCCGCCGGCAAGGATAATTCCATTCATTCAACAACTACGCGGTAACCGCTTCCGGTTTCTTATACAACGAAACCAGTAAAACCCCGACCGCAAGGATTCCTGAAGCTATGATCAATGCCATTGAAAAACTGCTTGTTACATTTAAAACATATTCCATAAGCAATGGTCCGACTACTCCGGCCAAACTCCAGGCCAGCAACACTTTCCCGTAAATATTCCCGCAATTTTTTGGTCCAAAGGTGTCCACAGCGAATGAAGGCATTGTCGCAAACCCTCCCCCTAAACAAGAGAGGATATAACAGCACATTGCGCCAAAAATCCAGATATTGGAGGCCTGAGGGAGTAGAAAAAATACCGGTATTTGAGAGCTAAGCATAATTAAAAAGACATTTTTTCTGCCTATTTTATCGGAAAGCGAAGCCCAAAATAC
>Ga0208246_1000452_pt1 | contig 33614 bp, 23 predicted proteins | sample RifOxyD2_FD_184039 | JGI IMG/M metagenome (GOLD analysis project Ga0208246, IMG submission 184039) | Soil microbial communities from Rifle, Colorado - Rifle Oxygen_injection D2 (SPAdes) | ecosystem: Environmental > Terrestrial > Deep subsurface > Rock core/Sediment | place: Rifle, Colorado... | reverse complement strand
TTTAATAACAGGACGTCAGTTGAAAGAATTATATTTGCGATATTAACAAGACAGAATAAATTATGGGAGGGTAAGCCCTTAATTAAAAATTTTTCTAAACTTACACAAAATACTTGACATCACCCAAGCGGGGTTCAGAGGGGAAAAGGATTTTCCCCTTGAAGGGTGACAGCCCGATGAAATCGGGCGCAATAGGGGCGTAGCCCATATTGGGAGCAAAGCGACGGGGCAACTGGTTGCAATCCCTGTATTGCCCATATAAATTTGTGTCAACAGTTTACTAAGCGGACGAAGGTAGATTAAAAAAAATATGAATGAAAAACTTAATGTATTAATCGAATTGCAAAATATTGATATAAAAAAAGATGAAATTAGTAATAGAATTACTCAGATTAATGGAGAAATAAATTTATTTCAGGAAACACTCAGAAAAAAGCAGGAAGAAATTGAAGGTGCAAAAAATGATATAGCAAATGATAGTGTAGTAAAGAAAGAAAAAGATTTAGAAATAGCTTCTATTGATGAAAAAATAAGAAAACATAATATGGAGTTAAATGGAATTAAAACTAATGATGCCTACAGAGCTTTAGTAAATGAAATAGAAAATGGAAAAAAAGCAAAACTAATAATGGAAGATGAATTGCTTATTATTATGGAAAGAGACGATAAGTTATCGAGAAATATAAAAAATTTGCAGAATGAATATGTTAAATTAGAAAATGAATTTAACGATAAAAAAGCACTTTTTCAAAATGATTTAAAAAAATGTGATGAAGAAATAGCCAAATTTGATGAAGAAAGAAAGTTAAAGCTGGAAGTTCTACCTAGAAATATAGCTGATAAATATGAAAATGTAAGAAGAAACAAACACGGTGTAGCTGTTGTACTAATCGATAATAACACCTGCGGGGGCTGTCATAGAAATTTACCTATCCATGTTATCGATGAAGTTCAAAAAGGGAAGGAATTGGTTGTTTGTAATAATTGTTTAAGGATTTTATATAAAAAACCATGAAAGAGCTTGTCCTGTATGCTGATGGTGCTTCTCGTGGTAATCCTGGAAATGCCGGCATAGGTGTAATAGTGTATGATAAAACGGGTAAAGTGGTAAAAACAGTATCAAAATATATAGGCAAGACAACAAATAATGTAGCCGAGTATAATGCTTTTTTAACAGCATTTGAAGAAGCAGAAAAACTTGGAGCAGAAAAAATAAAAATATTTATAGATTCGGAATTAGTTTTTAAACAATATTTAGGTGAATATAAAATCAATAATGAAGCATTGAAAGTTCTTTTGAAAAAGATAAGGGAAAGAGTTAAGGTTTTCTCTAATGTTGAAGTTCAGCATATATTACGTGAAAATAATAAAGAAGCAGATAAACTAGCAAACATAGCTTTAAATATATTTGAAATGGGAGGAGGCTGAGGAATCGTTCCGACACTTGTCCTGCCGCCTATGGCGAGCCTCGCCCCTTTGGGACGGGAGCCTGCAAAAATAGTCGAAGGATTTGTCGGAGAGGAAAGTCCGGACTCCGCAGAACAGGGTGATGGTTAACGACCACCGTCCTTAGTAGCTCGTAATGAGCTAGTCGAAGGATAGGGAAAGTGCCACAGAAAATAAACGGCCCTAGTAACCCTAAAGGTTAATGGGCAAAGGTGAAAAGGTGTGGTAAGAGCACACCGCTTTGATGGCGACATCAAGGGCATGGCAAACCCCACTCGGAGCAAGGTCCAATTTGAAAAGAGGAGCTGTTCGCTCCGTTAGATTTTCTATGTTGACCGCTTGATCCCGATAGTAATATCTGGACTAGAAAAATGATTCTTAATCCAGTTTAACTGGACGAACAGAATCCGGCTTACACGCCTCCTCCATATTTTAAAAAAATAAGTAACGAGTAATGAGTAATGAGTAACGAGTAAACTAAAAGTTAAAGGGTAAATAACTAAAAAGCGTCCTAATGTTCTAATGTTCTAATGTTCTATTGTTCTGAAGTTCTATAAAACTTATAGAACGATGTTCAAAAAATTATGAAAGTTTTGAATCTTCAAGAGTAAGTTTTGCATCTTAGGTATATGATTAGTGAATCATTCCGAAGTATGAGTTTTAGCAACCTGTAGGAAAATAAAAAAATACTAAAAAAACCTTGACAAATTATCTGAAATTCTTTATACTGTATTATGGTGGTGAATAGTGGTTAATATTCCCTAGAAGTACCTGCAAATGTATGCTAATAGGATTGTACGAATATTCAATTGATTTAAAAGGCCGCCTCTTCATTCCTGCTAAATTCAGAGAAGGAAAAAATAAAACTTTTATTGTAACTATAGGTCTCGACAAATGTTTGTATGTTTATCCTTTTGAAAAGTGGTATAAATTGGAAGAAAGGTTGGAAAATTTACCTTTTAAAGATAAAACGGAAGAAAGAGCGTTCAAAAGGATACTTCTATCCGGAGCAACGGAAGTTAAAGCCGATTTTCAAGGCAGAATTTTGTTGCCAAATAATTTAAGGCAGTATGCAATTTTAAAAAACAATGTTGTGATTATAGGTGTTTCAAATAGAATAGAGATTTGGTCTAAAGATTTATGGGATAAATATAATAAATCAACGAAACCGTTATTTACAAAACATGCTAGTTCATTAGAAATTTAAAATGAAAACTCATATTCCGGTGATGCTTAACGAAGTTTTAGAATACTTAAATATAAAAAATAATGGGATATATATTGATTGTACTTTTGGTGGCGGTGGTCATTCAATTGAAGTTATTAAGAAATTATCCAATAAGGGAAAATTATTTTGTTTAGATTTGGATATAGAGGCAATAGAACATTCAAGAGTAAAATTTAGTAAATATAAGAATGTTCTTATTTTAAACGATAATTTTGCAAATATTGAAAATATAGCAAAAAAACAAAAAATTAGAAAAATAAACGGTGTTCTTCTTGATTTAGGATTTTCTTCTTTACAGATTGAAGATGAAAACAGGGGTTTTAGCTTTAATTATAATGCACCGCTAGATATGAGGTTTAATAAAAATGGTATTTTGACTGCGGAACAAATAGTGAATAATAATTCTGAGGCGGAATTAGAAAATATTCTTAAAGATTATGCAGACGAGCAATTTGCCGGAAGTATAGCAAAAGGTATATGCCTGAGTAGGAAAGAAAAAAAAATACAAACAACGAAAGATTTAGTTGAAATAATAAAAAAGTCGGTGCCTAAATGGTATCAGCATAGGCGTGTTCATGTTGCAACAAAGACCTTTCAAGCACTTAGGATAGCAACTAATAATGAATTGGAAAATATTAGAAAAGTAATTCTATCTGCAATGGATATAATTTCATCTAAAAGTAGGATTGTGGTTATTTCCTTTCATTCGGCTGAACATAGAATTTTAAAGAATATTTTCAAAGATGCTGAGAAAGGTAATTTAATAAAACTAATAACAAAAAAACCAATTTTTCCTAAATATGAAGAGATAATGCACAATTCGCGTGCAAGATCAGCTCAGATGAGGGTAGTAGAAAAAATATGAATATTGGTAAAAATAAGAAAGTTAATTTGTATTCCAGGGTTTTAGGTACAGTTATATTACTGTCATTTTTTTATGTCTGGCAGAGAAATACAGCGTCAATGCTGGGATACAAAATAACAGAAATTAAAGATAGGATGAATACTATATCTGAAGAAAATAAATATTTAACTATAAAAATTATGGAAATTACAGCTTTAAACAGGCTTGAGGAAATTGCAAAAAAAAGATTAGGCCTGATAGCACCAAGGGCAACAGATATTATAATTATTGAAGAGAAAAAAAAGTTATAGATTAGTTAATAGATTATACATATATTTTGAGGAGTATGGAAGATAAATGAAAATAATAAGATTCAGGATAATTACTACTTTTGTTTTTATATTTCTTGGATTTATAATTATAAGTTTTCGCTTATTTCAGATACAAATTGTTAATTATAGTTTTTTCTCAAAAAAGGTTTCAGAACAATCAAAAAGAGTTAAAAGATATCAGGATTTAAGAGGGAATATATATGACAGAAATATGCGTCCTCTTGCAACAAGTATGTATGTAGATTCATGTTATTTGGAAACCAGAAAAGCTAAAGGAAATATAGATGTAGCTTCGTTCAGCAAATGCTTGGATATTCCTGCTAGTGAAATAATATCAAAAATTAATCAAGATAATAACATTGTATTAATTAAACGAAAATTATTGCCCGAAGATGTACTAAAAATTAAATCTAAAAATTTTCCGGGTGTTTATTTTGAAAGAGAACAATTAAGATATTATCCTGAAAATTCTCTTGCAAATCACGTTATTGGCTTTGTCGGTACGGATAATACGGGTTTGTCAGGTGTCGAATATTTGTTTAATGATTTTTTGACAGGTAAATCAAAAAAATATGTTATTACAAAAGACGGTAAGGGAAGGGAAATTACTTTTAATGATAAATTAGATGAAGAAACAAGAAGTATCGAATTAACCATTGATAATCGTATACAACATATTGTTGAACGCGAATTAAGAAAAGCATATTCTGACAATTCTCCGAGAGTATTAACTACGATTGTTCAAAACCCTCAAACAGGTGAAATTCTTGCAATGGCATCATATCCGTCTTTTGATCCTAATGAAAAGATTGATCCAAAGATGCTTAAAAATCCTGCGATCAGTGAAGCTTATGAGCCGGGAAGTGTTTTTAAAATAGTTGCAGCTGCAGCCGCATTAGAAAAATATCCCACAATTCTTAATGAACGTTTTTTCTGTGAAAATGGTTCTTTTAAGTTGGCAAAAGATGTTACTATTCATGATCATGAAAAATACGGAATCCTGACTTTTGAGCAGATGTTGGCTTACTCTTCAAATATTGGGTTTGCTAAACTTGCTCATCGTATCGGAAAAAATGATTTGTGGCAGTATTCAAGATCTTTCGGGTTTGGTACGCCTACCGGTATTGAATTAACGGGCGAAATTAACGGCAGACTAATGCCTCCTAATAAATGGTCAGGAATTTCATGCGAAATAATTTCTTTTGGGCAGGAAGTGTTTTCCACTTCTTTACAGATTGTTAATGCCTTTTCGGCAATAGCTAATGGCGGGATATTAATGGAACCAAAAATAATAAAATCTTTTGTTTGTAATAACGAAGAAAAACAGATATTCGAACCGGTTAAAGTCAGAAGAGTAATATCAAAAGAAACTGCTTTTATACTTAAAAAAATGCTTGAATCCGTGGTAGATTATGGCACAGGTACTCAGGCAAAAATAGAAGGAGTTAAAATTGCCGGGAAGACAGGTACAGCACAAAAATATGACAGAAATATAAAAAGATATTCTGATTCAAAATATGTTTCTTTGTTCGCTGGGTTTTTACCTGCAGATAATCCTAAAATTACAATTCTTGTTGTAGTAGATGAACCTAAAGGAGATTACTGGGCATCTTCAGTAGCCGCTCCAATATTTAAAAGAATTTCGCTAGGTATTTTAGAATATATGAATATAAGTTCAACTAATCAAATTGCAATGGCTGCACCAAAGCCCCGTTAGAAAATGTTGTAATACATTTTCGATAGATAAATTTAGTTATGTTAGCATTATAAATCTACATTTTCGTACGGGGAGGCCCCGTTAGAGATGCGTTTTAGAGTAAGAAATTAGAGTATAGAGGTTAGTAAAATTAATATTTTAACGGGATGAAAGACTATGAAAATTTCGGAACTTATAAAAGACTTCAATATTGATGTTATAGGATTTTATGATAGAGAAATTTCGGGAATTACATATGATTCACGGAAGGTTTCTCAAGATTATATTTTTGCTGCTATGCATGGCAGTAAAGAAGAAGGGGCGAAATACATAGAAGATGCAATTTCAAAAGGAGCTGTGGCAATATTAACAGATAATAAAACAAATATAGAAAAAGACATTATATATCTAATTAGTAATGATGTATCGGAATCTCTTGGGTTAATGTCATCCCGGTTTTATAATAATCCTTCAAAGAATATGAAAGTATATGCGGTCACAGGAACAAACGGTAAAACGACAATTACATACTTATTAGAAAAAATATTTAAGGATGCAAATATTAAACTTGGTGTAATAGGAACAATTTTTTACAGATTTGGTGATATAAGTATCACGGCACCAAACACTACCCCGCTATCTTCAGATCTACATGAACTTTTATCAAAAATGAAAAAATATGGTGCTGACGGTGCTGTTATTGAAGCGTCTTCACATGCTTTGGTGCAAAATCGTATTTCAGGTTGTGAAATAGATGTCGCTATATTCACAAATCTGACGCAGGACCACTTAGATTATCATAAAACGATGGACGAGTATAAAGAAGCAAAGTTCTTACTTTTTAGCAAGTTTTTAAAAAATTCTTCAAAAGAAAAAAAATATTCAATAATAAATGTAGATGATAATTCAGGGAAGGAATTGGTTAAAAAAGCCTCAGGCATTGTAATAACTTACGGTATAAAATCAGAGGCAGATTTAAGAGCTACAGAGATTTTATTGAATAAAGATAAAACTTCTTTTAATATTGAATTTGGCGATAAAAAAATAAAAATTGAAACCAAACTTATCGGACGGCATAATGTTTATAACATTTTAGCTGCTTTTGGCTGTGCTTATAGCCAAAATATAAATGTAGAAGTTATTTGTTCAAGCATTAAAGATTTTGAAACTGTTCCGGGAAGATTTGAATCTGTAAACGCCGGTCAGCCATATACTGTAATAGTTGATTATGCTCATACTCCTGATGCTTTGGGTAATCTTATTATGGCAGCTAGAACAATAAAACACAAAAGAGTTATTTCTGTTTTCGGTTGTGGCGGTGATAGGGATAGAACAAAAAGACCTTTAATGGGGGAAATATCAGCCAGAATGTCGGATTACACTATTATAACTTCAGATAATCCCCGTTGTGAAAAACCAGAAAGAATTGCACTGGATGTTGAAGTTGGATTTCAGAGAATAAAATGTTCAAATTACGAAGTTATTATTGATAGAGCTACTGCAATTGAAAAAGCAATATCAATGTGTGATAAAGATGATGTTTTATTGATTGCAGGTAAAGGGCATGAGAATTATCAGATAATTGGTGACAATAAAATGCCTTACAATGATAAAGAAGTTGTTCTAAATATTCTGAATAAAAACAAGTTATAAGTAAAAAGTTAATAGCTCATAGTATTTGTAGTTGCCAAGCCCGACTGAATGACGCAGTCGAGCAGGCTCGCTTGGCGATGTTAATTGATAGTTGACGTGCAGGCATGATTTTAATTGTGCATAATAAAAAAGAAAAAGAAGAGGTAATAAATGGGCGCTGTCCCTATTAAACCTATTAAAATCCTTTTTATAGGGTAGGAATGGAAAAAATAAAATTATCGGAAATCACAATCTTGTTCAAAAGTAACAATAAAAATGCTAAGGGTTTAGTTACCGGTGTTTCTATAGATTCCCGAACCATTAAGAAAGGGGATATTTTTTTTGCTATAACAGGAGAAAATTATGATGCCAATGATTTTGTTGACAGTGCGATATCTAAAGGTGCTGTTGCCGTTGTATCTGAAAAAACGAATTCAAAATGTAAAAAGTTAGGAATTACTAATATCATTGTAAAAGATACAGTTAAAGCATTACAGGATTTTTCCAAATATTATAAAGGTAAATTTCAGACAAAAGTTATAGGAATTACAGGGTCAAATGGCAAAACAACTACTAAAGATATATTGGCTTCAATTATCTCTCAAAAACATACTGTTCTTTCAACGCAGGGTAATTTGAATAATCATCTAGGACTACCTTTAACTTTGCTGAATCTGAATAGAAAGCATAAATATTGTGTTTTAGAAATGGGTGCGAATCATAAGGGTGAAATTGCCCGTTTATGCGAGATAGCTGAGCCGTCGTATGGTATAATTACCAATATAGGGTTAAGCCATATTGGTAATTTTGGTTCTATGGAAAATATTGTAAAAGCGAAAATGGAACTTTTTAATTTTTTGAATAAAAATAATTATGCTTTTATAAATAACGATGATAAAAGAATAGTTTTAGCAGCTAAAAGATTAAAATGCAAAAAAGTAACTTTTGGAATTAAAAATAAGGCGGACGTTATGGCTTCAAACATTATTTTGAAAGAAGATAAGACAATATTTAATATTTTTATTAAAGGTATATCGGAAAGCGTAAAAATGCCGGTTTGTGGAACTTTTAATGTTTATAATGCACTTGCTGCAGCTTCTTGTGCGATTTCATTAAATATCAATGAGAATAATATTATTTCAGGAATAGAAAATTTCAAACCTCAAAAAAAGAGAATGGAAGTAGTACATATAGGAAATGGAATTGTTTTAGTAAATGATTCGTATAATGCAAACCCAATATCAATGAAGAATGCGATTGATAATTTCTCTAAAATATTTTATAATAAAAGAAAGTATTTAGTTCTGGGCGACATGCTAGAGTTGGGAACTCACGAAAAAGAAGAGCATCGGAAGTTAGGCGCATATATTGCAAAGAACAAATTAGCTGATATCATTTGTGCGGTAGGAGATCTGTCAAAAGAGATTATAAATATTTCAGGTGGTTTTTGGTTTAAAGATAAAAATAAATTATCAGAATATTTGAAACAAAATTTAAAAAAAGGTGATGCTGTGTTTTTCAAGGCATCCCGCCGTATTGGTCTGGAAGAAGTCGTGGAGAAGCTAGTTCATAGTCAATAGTTCGTAGTTCATAGAAAAAGATTCAAATGATTAAATCTGTGTAATCAGCAGTTAGAAATCTGTGTAATCGTAGTTGAAAATTATGTTTTATTTCTTATATTACTTATCTAAATATTTTTCTTTTCTTAACGTATTTCAATATATTACTTTTCGAGCCGGCGGAGCAATAATAACCGCTTTGCTTATTTCAATAATATACGGGAAGAGAATAATCGGTAAACTGAAAAGCTTTAAAATTGAACAAACAATAAGGGAAGACGGTCCAAAAACACATTTAGCTAAATCCGGTACACCAACCATGGGTGGTATAATGATATTAATATCGTTGTTAATATCAACACTTTTGTGGGCACGCCTTGATAACAGGTTTATTCTAATTTTGATGTTTTCTGCAACTTATCTCGGCCTTTTGGGTTTTATTGATGATTATTTAAAATTAATTAAAAAGCATTCTTCGGGATTATCGGCATCAAAGAAAATGTTTTTTCTATCTATTTTAGCATTGATTCTTACTACGTATCTTTATTTTTTTCCGTCAAATCCAAAGTATATCACTTCAATAAATATTCCTTATTTAAAAGAAACTTTTGTAAATCTTGGGATTATTTATATCTTTTTTTCTTACTTTATAATAATTGGCTCTTCAAATGCAGTAAATCTTACTGATGGTCTTGATGGATTAGCAATAGGTACACTTATTTTTTCAGGAATGGTATATGTTGTTTTTGCATATGTAGCAGGAAACGCAAAATTTAGCGAATATCTAAAAGTTATTCCGGTGTCAGGCGCGGGAGAAATTTCAATATTTTTAACCGCAATGATAGGCGCTTGTTTAGGATTCTTATGGTTCAATTGCCATCCTGCAGATGTTTTTATGGGCGATACGGGTTCATTATTCTTAGGCGGAAGCATAGGAATAGTAAGTATTCTTGTAAAACAAGAACTAATTTTAATTGTTGTCGGCGGGATATTTGTAGTAGAATCACTTTCGGTAATGTTACAGGTTGTTTCGTTTAAGGTTAGAAAAAAAAGAATTTTCAAAATGGCGCCCTTGCATCACCATTTTGAGTTATTAGGCTATAAAGAAGAGAAGGTAGTAATAAGATTTTGGATTATAGCAATTATTCTGGCACTTTTAGCACTAACTTCATTAAAAATACGATAAAAAAAATAATTTCATCGATTAAGATTTTATTTAAATCTGTGTAATTGTTTTCAAGAATCTGTGTAATCATGTAAATATCATGAGTTTAAAATATAATAAAGTAGCAGTACTCGGAGCGGCAAAAACAGGCATGTCATGTGCCAATTTTTTTTTATCAAAAGGTAGTAAAGTATTACTCAGTGAGTTCAAAAAAAAAGAAGAAATAAAAATAAAAATTCCTTCCGGTATTGAAACAGAATTCGGTGCGCATTCGACAAAAATTCTTAATTCAGATTTAATTATACCTAGTCCCGGTGTACACTGTAACATACCAATTCTTGCTACTGCTAGAAAAAAAAATATAAAAATTCTTTCTGATATTGAAATTTTTTATCTTTTAGCTGATTATAAAATGATAATCGCAATAACAGGAACTAACGGTAAAACTACAACCACTTCGATGGTAGGTGATGTTCTAAAAAAGATTGGTAAGAAGGTTGTTGTTTGCGGAAATATAGGTGAACCGGTTTGTGATTGCATAAATAGATCTGATAAAGATACTTATGTTGTTATGGAAGTTTCAAGTTATCAGTTGGAATATACCGTAAAATATGCACCTCATATTTCGGCAATTTTAAATATTACTCCGGATCATTTGGAAAGACATAAAACAATGAAAAATTACGCCGATGTAAAAGCGAAAATATTTAAAAACCAGAGCAAAAAAGATTTTTGCATATTTAACAAAGAGGATGAGTTTTGTCTTGATCTCTCGAAAAAATGTAAATCTAACGTAAAATTCTTTTCAATTAAAGGAAATAAAAAACAGCTAAATTTAAAAATACCGGGAATGCATAATATTGAAAATGCACTTGCTGCATTTGAAATACTAAAATCAGCCGGAATAAAAGAAAGTAAAATTATAAATATATTAAATGAATTTAAAGGAGTTGAGCATAGGATAGAATTTGTTAAAGAATTAAATGGCGTAAAATATATTAACGATTCAAAGGGTACCAACGTTTCCTCGACGGAAGTCGCATTGAAATCGTTTGACCGGCCGATAATACTTATAATGGGGGGGCGCGATAAGGGTTCGCCATATACTCCTTTAATATCATTAATTAAAGAAAAAGTAAAAAAAATAATAGCTATTGGCGAATCTAAAAAAAAGATTTATTCAGAATTAAAAGATTCTACGGAAATAATATTATTAGATAATATAGATCAGGCAGTGAAAAAAGCAAAAGAAATTTCGTTACATGGGGATATTGTTCTTCTGTCACCTGCATGTTCTTCTTTTGATCAGTTTAATAATTACGAAGAACGTGGAAAATATTTTAAACAAATAGTTAATTATTTAAAATAAAGTACACAGTATACAGTACACAGAATACAGCTTTAGGTTTAGATTTATGAATTGCTGTTAGCTGAGTACTGAATCCTGTATACTGTATCCTGACTTAAAACATGGATAGAACTAAATCTTTTAACTCACAAATATTTATGATAATGTCTATCCTAATATCAATTGGATTAGTTATGGTTTATTCATCAAGCGCCATAATGTCTAATTTTAAATACGGTAATTCTACTTTATTTCTTTTTAAACAGCTGATTTGGGTGTTAGTTGGGACTGTCTCTTTTGTGATTTTTTCATATTATGACTACAACAAGTTGCGCAATTATATAGTTCCAATTCTAGTAGCAACAATTTTTCTTCTTGTATTAGTTCTTTTATTTGGAAAGGTTGTAGGTGGAGCTAAAAGATGGCTCAGATTCGGACCCCTAAGTTTTCAGCCCTCAGAATTAGCTAAACTTACAACTATACTTTTTTTGGCATGGTACATTGACAGGAGAAAAAGCAAAATTAAAAATTTTAAAGAGGGATTGATAAAACCATTTATGATTGTAGGTTTTATATTACTTTTAATTTTTGCAGAACACGATTTGGGGATACCGTTTTTAATATTCGTAACTACTATTATTATCTTGTTTATTGGGGGAGCCAGATTCTGGCACGTAAGCTGTGCAGTATTAGCAATAGTACCAGTTGTAGCATTTGCAATAATTAAAGAGCCCTATCGTCTTAAAAGATTTATTACTTTTCTCAATCCCTGGGCGGATCCAAAAGGTTCCGGGTACCAGCTGATACAATCTCTTATAGCTATGGGTTCCGGCGGCTTGTGGGGGGTTGGGCTTGGAAAATCTACGATTAAAATGCTTTTTTTACCGGAAGCACATACCGATTTTATATTTCCAATTATTGGAGAAGAATTTGGGTTATTCGGTACAAGCGTTATTATAATACTTTTTGTATTACTATTTTACTATGGAACAAAGGTAGCTATAAACTCAAAAAATTTATTTGGGTCAATTATTGCATTTGGAATTACATTGACCATTACCTTACAGGCAATAATTAATATGTCCGTAAGTGTTGGATTGGTTCCAACAAAAGGGCTGTCACTTCCGTTTATATCATTTGGAGGTTCTTCCATACTAATTATGATGACAAGTATGGGCATATTAATAAACATAGGAAAACAGCTAAAAGGGCCGAACTAGAGTTAGTGGGATAGCGGGATTGTGCGATGGTGGGATGGTGAATCGAATAAATGCAAAATAATAAATTAAAAGTTAAAAAAGTTCTAATTGCGGTATCATCTACAGGCGGGCATATCTATCCTGGACTTGCAGTTGGAAATCAACTTAAAAAGGATGGTTATGATGTAGTTTTTGTTGGAAAAAAATCCGATTTAATAAGCAAAGAAGGTTTTAAATTCTATCCTATTTCCGCTATAGGTTTTCAGCGGAAGTTTTCTTTTAAAACACTAATATTTTTTATTAAATTTAAATATTCTGTTTTACAATCATTAATGATTTTATCAAAAGAAAAACCTGATATTGTAATCGGTTTTGGCGGTTATATATCATTCCCTGTAATATTAGCGGCATGGTTAAAAAGAATTCCTTCAATAATACACGAACAAAATTTCACCCCTGGGCTTGCAAACAAGATCTCAGCAAAATTTGCAAATAAAATTTGCGTTGGTTTTAAAGAATCGGAAAATCAATTTTCTATTGATAAAGTTGTTTTTTCAGGAAATCCTGTAAGAGAAAATATTTTAAATATTAAAAAAGAAGATTCAAATTATAATTCTTTGCCTTTAACTTGCTTTATATTCGGCGGCAGCCAGGGTTCACATGGCATAAACACAGCAATAATAAATTTACTGGACAAGTTTTTAACAATAAAGGATAAAATAAATTTTATTCATATAGCGGGTGAAAATGATTTTGATATTGTTAAAAAAGCATATATGGATAAAAATTTACAGGCAGATGTGTATAAATATTTGTTTTGCATAGAAAGAGCATATCAAAAAGCATCAATTGCGGTATGCCGCTCAGGAGCTATGACTATTACTGAACTAATTGCACTAAAAATACCTGCCATTTTAATACCATATCCATATTCAACTGAAAATCATCAGAAAGCAAATGCAGAATTGCTTACAAAAGATGGATGTGCTGTTCTTGTTGAAGAGAAAAACATAGACAAACTTGCCGAAGAAATTCTAAATTTAGTTAACCATCCGGAAACGCTCGCCAAAATGTCAGAGTCGTACAATAAATTAGACGTAGGCAATCCTGTTCCGACCTTTACAAAATTAGTGGAAGATTTAATAGCTTAGTGTTTAACCCCGTTAGAGATGCGTTTGTACGCTGAATCTGCTAGAAAGAGATATATCTAAATACGCAAAGATTTTATCTACAATACACGGAAGCATTTTTCAAACGCTTCCTATCTCGTACGGGGTTGAATTTTTGTCTCAAATATGTTAGAATCTTATACTAATGATTACAATGATTGAGAACACAGATTACACAGATTAAGACTCGTCTTTAATCTCTGTAATCGTCTTTTAAAATCTGTGTAATCAAGAGCGATGATACTTTTTTTGAGCTCTCTACAGATGAAGAATCTAAAAAATTATATTATTAGAAAAGCTGAAAAAGCCAAAAGTGCTTCTAAAAAACTCGCACTTATTTCTACAAATACTAAAAATAAAGCACTTTCAAAAATAGCTGAATTAATTGATAGAAAGTCAGAAATTATTATTTCGGAGAATAGTAAGGATATAAAATCCGCTGAAAAGAATAAACTATCTTCTGCTTTAATTGACCGTCTTAAATTAAATGAAAAACGTATTCATTCAATGGCTGACGGATTAAGACAAATCATTGAATTACCGGATCCTGTTGGAAAAGTCTTGGAAAAAACAATAAGACCAAACGGACTTAAAATAGAAAAAATTCGTGTTCCGATAGGAGTTATCGGTATAATTTATGAATCACGTCCAAATGTAACTGTGGATTCTGTAGGACTGTGTTTGAAATCCGGAAATTGCACGGTTTTACGCGGAGGAAGTGAGGCAATAAATTCTAATAGAATCTTATCAGATATAATCTGTGAAGCTATTGTTTCCTCAGGCATTCCTGCCGGTAGCGTTGAATTTATAGATAATACTGACAGAAAAATAATTTCTGAAATGATAAAGCTTTCACAGTATATTGATTGTATAATTCCCCGTGGCGGAGAGGGATTAATAAATTATATAAGAGAGAATTCATCCATTCCAGTAATATCACATGGAAAGGGAGTATGTCATACATATATTGATAAAGATGCTTCTTTGGAAAAGGCAATAGCAATTTCGTTTAACGCTAAAGTCCAGCGGCCGGGTGTTTGTAATGCTATGGAAACGCTTCTTGTCCATAAAGATATAGCAAAGAGGTTTTTACCGTTGATGATAAAAAAATACAAGGATGCAGGGGTTGAAATTCGCGGAGACAAGAATACTAAACAAATAGTTAAAGATATAAAATCAGCTAAAGAAAGCGACTGGTACGAAGAATATCTTGACCTGATATTATCAGTAAAAGTAGTTTCCTCACTTGATAAAGCTGTTTTTCATATAGAAAAATATGGTTCTCATCATTCTGATGCGATTATCACAGAAAATAGTAGAACAGCAGAACAATTCTTAAAAGAAGTTGATTCTGCATCAGTATATTGGAATGCTTCAACAAGGTTTACTGATGGTGCAGAATTTGGCTTAGGTGCTGAGATAGGGATTTCAACCCAAAAAATTCATGCACGTGGTCCTATGGGTTTAAATGAACTTACATCATACAAATTTGTTGTAAGAGGAAATGGACAAGTAAGAAAATAAACACCAGTAACGGGTAATGAGTAATGAGTAAGCGGTAAAGTAATAGGGTTTTTGAAGTCATACTGAGCAAAGCGAAGTATCTAGCTTCCTATCTCTAACGGGATAAAAAAAACAGTAGCGGGTAGAGTTGAACTCAATGAAAAGAATTGGGCTTTTTGGCGGGAGTTTTGACCCTATTCATAACGGACATATTAAACTTGCTGAAAAAGCATTAAAACAACTAAAACTTGACGTTGTTTATTTTGTACCGGCGTATTTACCACCTCATAAATCCAGGAAATTAACCGATATTTTATATAGGAAGAAAATGTTAAAAATAGCATTAGCTGAATTTAAGAATGCTGTAATTTCAGATTTTGAAATAAAAAGGGAGACAAAAACTTATACTTACCAGCTTGTCGAGTATTTTCATAAGAAATATACAGATGCAGAGTTGTATTTGATAATTGGTTCTGATTCTGCGATTGACTTTAATAATTGGAAAAATTCAAAAAAAATTACTATGTTAAGCAAGGTTGTTTTTGGTGAAAGAGAAAAATATAATTTTAATGCAAATAAAAGTTTTACTGAGCTAACAGGAAAAATACCGAATATTTCGTCTACAGATATAAGAAACAGGGTAAAACAGGGAAATTCAATTGAGAGTCTTGTTCCGCCGGAAATTGAATGTTATATAATAAAACATGGTCTCTATAAATAATATCAAAAAGTATCTAAAAGAAAAATTATCAAAGGATAGATATATTCATACTTTAAATATGTCAGAACTTGCAACAAAAATAGCAATATATCATAAAATAAAAGCTATAGCAAAAATAAGAATAGCATCTTTATTACACGATTGTGAGAAAAACTCAAAAAATGGAAACAATCATTCATTTTTGTCTTCAAAAATGGCTAAACATAAATTTTGCATCACAGACAGGAAAATATTAGATGCAATAAAATATCATACTTTTGGGCATAGAAACATGGATATTATTTCCAAGATTATTTATATTTCTGATATGTCAGAGCAATCAAGAAAATTTAAGGAAGCAGAGCAAATAAGGAAACTTGCTTTTAAGAATTTAGACGAGGCGATGCTTTTAGCGATATCGACAAAACTTAAATATGTGATTCAAGATAGAAAACCTGTATCGCTGGAAGGGGTAATATTGTATAACAAACTTATAAAAACAGTAACGGGTAATAGTAACGGGTAACGGGTAACGATGAAAAAGTATGTAATTATATTTGGAATATTATTCATTGCAACTGTAGTTCTTTCATTTGTAAATAAACTTACATATAATATAATTTCAGGCAGGCGGGTCAATGGCATTATTATAGGTACAGATGCGGTAGAAAGTGCGGTGCACTCTGATACTATAATTTTTCTGTCATATAATCCTAAAACAAGATTTTTGGACATTATTTCTATTCCGCGAGATACTAAGATATCGGTAGAAGGAGTCGCAATAAGAAAAATTAACCAGCTTTATGCTTATACTCACACAAAAACAAAAAGTCACAAAGCGGCTGCAGATAGCGTCAGAAACGAATTGCAAGATATACTGGGACTGGACATACCCTATTACGCCCAGGTTGACTATGACGGCTTTAGGAATTTTATAGATATATTAGGCGGTGTAAGGGTAAGAATTGACCAGCAAATGGATTATGATGATAGCTGGGGCAATTTGCACATACATTTTTCTACAGGTGTATATCAGTTAAACGGGCAAAAAGCATTGGAATATGTAAGGTACAGAACCGGTGACCGCGCTGATTTAGACAGGGTTTTAAGACAGCAAAGTTTCATGCGGGAAGTAGTTAATAGGTTAAAAGAGCCAAATGTAATTATTGGATTTCCTAAAATTATTAGAATACTCTACAATAATATTCATACAAATGTTTCCGTCTGGGACATGCTGACAATAATTTATGAATTAAAAAACTTTAATCTTTCTAACATAAGATTGCAATCGATTGCAGGTTCACCGTCTCGTGGTATATGGATTCCTGATTTTAAAGCGATACAGAAAACTGTAGAACTTGTTCTGAACGGACACGTAAATGACCTGGAAAAATTTCCGACATATTCAAATATTGTAGTTGAAATATTTAATGCATCCGGACAACCAAGCCTGGCCGGTAAGATACGGAGAATCCTAATAAAGAAGAATATTGATGTAATTAAAATAGGTACCTATGATAAAAATTCAAAATATGAAAAAACATTAGTGATAGATAGAATGGGACAACTTGATAAAGCTCGCCAAATAGCAGATGATATAGGCGCAAAAGAGATAATAACAAAAATAGATGAATCAAGAGGTGTAGATGTTTCAATAATTTTGGGACGTGACTGGCAAGGATTGAATGAGGTAAAGTAATTACCAATCTTGATTGGCTATGTTGGTTTGTAGTTGCCGACCTTGGTCGGCGGTGTATAATAAAGACGCCAAGCGAGCTTGGCAACTACACAAGTTAAGCAATTACAAAAATAATGATTTTTTAATGGGGGAAAATGATAGATTTTAGAAAGCTAGCAAAAGAATCAGCAGAAATAATTAAAGAGAAAAAAGGCAAAAATATTCTTATACTTGATGTAAGAAAAATTTCGGATTTTACCGACTATCTTGTAATAGCAAGCGGAACATCGGATACACATATAAAAACTTTATTGAATGAAATAGATCAAAGATTACCGGTAAATTCATATAAGAAAGAAATAAAGAGTAAATCAAACTGGGTTGTTCTAGATTACGGCGGATTTGTAGTTCATATATTCCATGAGGTAGCTAGAAAATATTTCAATTTAGAAAGCAATTGGGCAAAAGCTAAAGAAGTAAAAATCAAAAAACGAGCAACTAAAAGAAAGTAACGAGTAACGGGTAATGGGTAACGAATAATCCCGATGAATCTGGGACAGGCTGAGTAAAGGGCAAATTCCGACTACTGTATCCTGTATACTGTGTGCTGAGTACTGAATTTAATATGTTAAAAGAAATTAGAGAAATAATTGATAAATCATTAGCTGATTTAAATATTGAAAGCAATTTTCAATATGCACTGGAAATGCCGCCGGCATGTATAGATGCGGATTTATCTACAAATATTGCTTTGCTAATTTCTAAAAAAATAAAGAAAAATCCTAAAGAAATTGCCCTCATTATTATTGAAAAAATTAAACAAAATAGTGTTATTTCGGATGCTATATTCTTATCGGGTTTTATCAATATTAAATTGTCTTTCGATTATATATTTGAAAATTTAGAAAAAGAGGTTTTACACACCGGCTTAAAAACGCAAGACACAGAAAATGCTTATAAAAACAAGAAAATCCTTGTTGAATTTGTTTCTGCTAATCCAACCGGACCATTACATATAGGCCACGGACGCGGTGCTGCATACGGAGATTCTCTTGCAAGGGTTTTTGAGTATTTGGGCGCTAATGTTGAAAGAGAATATTATGTGAATGACGTCGGAAACCAGATGGACGTTCTTGCACAATCGGTTTTATCATATATAAATAATAAACCTTTGCCTGAAAATGGATACAAAGGCAAATATTTAGAAGAGATAGCGAAGGAGATACAGGATACAGGATACAGGATACAGGATACAGAAGTTAAGGCGTATACAATAAATAAGATTCTTGAGTGGATAAAAAATGATTTAGAAAAATTTGGTATTTGGTTTAAAAACTGGTTTAGGGAATCTTCTCTTTATGAAAAAAATGAAGTAGATAAAATAATTGAAGAATTGCTGGAAAAAGGATTTGCTTACAAAAAAGACGGAGCAATTTGGTTTAAATCAACCGAATTTTCAGATGATAAAGACAGGGTCATAGTCCGTGAAGACGGCAGGAAAACATATCTTGCTTCCGATATAGCATATCACTATAATAAATTTCAGAGAAATTTTGATGAATATATAGATATTTGGGGTGCAGACCATCACGGCTATGTCGACAGAATGAAAGGTGCTGTTAAAGCGACAGGCAGTGATGAGACAAAATTAAAAATAATTTTATATCAGCTTGTGAACATTATTAAAGGCGGCCAGAAAGTAACCATGTCAACCAGAGCCGGCGAGTTCGTTACTCTAAAAGAAGTTTTGGACGAGGTCGGTGTTGATGCATCAAGATTTTTCCTCTTAATGAGAAATTCAGAAAGCCATCTTGATTTTGATTTGGATTTAGCTATAAAACAAACACCGGAAAATCCCGTTTATTACATTCAATATGCACACGCAAGAATAAGTTCAATTTTTAAGGAAGCGGAGAAAAGGATTACAGATTACAGATTATCCGCCACTTCCGCCACGGAAACTTTCTTGCCCACCAACGGTTCAGTGGTGGGGGCGGACAAGAAGTCGTTGGCGGACAAGCAGGATACAGGATACAGATTACTTAATTTGAAAGAAGAAAGGGAACTGATTAGAAAAGTTTTATATTTTGAGGACTTAGTAAAAATTGCTGCAAGGGATTATGCACCAAATTATATGACAAAATATTTACAGGACATTGCATCTGACTTTCATTCTTACTATAATAAAAATAGAATTGTAACCGATAATCCTGATTTGACACTTGCAAGATTGCAAATGTGTCAAGCAATAAAAAATATTATTTATAAGGGTTTATATTTATTAGGTGTATCAGCACCGGAAAAAATGTAATAAAAAAAGTAACGAGTAACGAGTAATGGGTAACGAGTAATGGATATAGGAGTAGAATATTTGAAGTCATGCTGAGAGAAGCGCCTGCCCGCCTACGGTTAAGTGGCGGGAAGCATCTTGTTTTAAAATATTTTAAATCGAGATCCTTCACTCCGTTCAGGATGACGTCAACGAAAGGAGGCATTATGAAAGGGGATTTTGTAAGAAGTAGATGTTTCGGTAAATTGTTGTTATTATCAGTTCTAAGTTTTAGTTTTTTAGTTACCTGTCTTTTTGCTGCTGAGGAATTGATGTTACAGCAGCGCATAAAAGGCCTAAAAGATAAAAAGGAAAAGATTCGTATTGAATCAGCAAGAGGACTAGGTGATATAGCATCTCCCGAAGTTGTTGCTCCGTTAACAGATGCATTAAGCGATAAAAGCGAAGATGTTCGCTTAGAAGCAGTTGCGGCACTTGCAAAAGTTCAGGACGAATCAGTAATTAGTGCACTTTCAGTAGCAATAAGGGACAAAAAAGAAGAAGTCAGATTAGCAACAATCGATGCATTAAGTAAAGTTGGTTTTAAATCGGCAATTGGTCCGCTTATTGAAGCAACCAAAGATAAGAGCAATGATGTAAAAAAATCAGCAATAAATCTATTAGGTGCTATCGGCGATTCCACAGTGATACCATCATTAGCACCCTGTTTGAGTGACAGCAATATAAGCATACAAATAGCAACCGTTTACGCTATCGGCAGTATCGGCGGTATTGATGCAATAAGGGCGCTTTCGTTATCTGTTAACAATAAAAGCAACGAAGTAAGCATTGCTACAATAAAGGTTCTTGGTGCATTGGGAGATAAGAATGCAACACCTTTATTGACATCGGTTTTAAAACAAAAAAGAGATCCTATAATTTACGATGCAACAATAGATGCTCTTGTTTTACTCGGCGACAAGACGGTTATTCCGGGATTAGTGCACTTTCTTGATAAAGCAGATGATAAACAAAAGGAAAAATGTCAAAATGCAATTATAAGTATTTTGGATAAAAATAAAGTCGCTTCTTCGAAAAAGGAATCGCTAAAGCTTAAAGAAGCAGAAACGCCTCAACCAAAACAGGAAAGCCAACCTGTTAAGACAACGGAACCTGCACAACAGCCACAGGTAAATTCACAGCAGGAAAGATTGAAAACAATGGGCGACCATTACACTGCAGGTGTTAATTTGTTCCAAAAAAGAGAATATGAAAAAGCGATTTCCGAATGGCAGGAAGTATTAAAGATAGATCCAAACCATAAACAATCCAAAGAAATGATTGAAAAGGCAAAGAAACAATTAAAATAGATATTTTTTTTAATTTTAATAAAATATTTAATTTTTTTTCATTTATTATTATTACATCGCGGGGTATAACCCCTGCACCCCAATTAAACTTTTCTTTGGGTGCACAAAGAAAAGTTAGAAAAGAAATGCACCCCGATGGCTATTTCGCTCGTAATTTTTCGGCGTCTGCGGAACTTGCCCTTCGGCTTTGCCAGGAAGGGCTTCGGACAGTCCTCGCCGACTACCCCGAAAAATTACTTGCTCATTGACAGCCATAAGGGGACCCATTAAACAAGTTAAAATCAAATGCAAATATGCAAAATGTTAACGATTCATTTCGGGCGCTATATTATTTATACATAGAAATTGCCGACGGTAAATGGTACAAAAGTTATCAGGCATTGCAACATTTTGTTTTTTTATTTATTTTTATTTTATGGATTTTAAAACCAAATCGTACTTTTACAAAAACATTTTCATTATATTTTGCCATAACGTCGTTAGCAGTTTGCGGTGCAATGAACCAAATAAAACAGTACGTTTTTGCGATAATATTCTTTTTACTTTCTTTAGTATTTTTATATGACACAATTAAGGGAAAATCTGTTTATATATTTCAGCCTAAAAGATTTTGGATTTTTATATTTTTAATAATAGGTTTTTGGTATCCAATTTATACTAAAAACCCGTTTCTTTCTCCTTATGGTTTACTACCTCAGCCGACACTCCTTGTAATTTTATCTGTAATGCTATTATCAAAAAGAAAAATTAGCAGAATATCCTCAATATCAGTTCTGATAATAGGTTCTTTTTTCGGGATTTATGGCTTTTTTTATTTAAAGTCAACTTACGATTTATTTCTAATGATTTTAGTGCCTATTTTCTTCATTTTTAATCTCCGAAAAACACCTTGACAAAATATCGTTTATACTATATACTTTAATTAGGTAAATTACGTATTTTTTTTAATTAAAAGTTGAAGTAAACAGTTAAGGTTATATTTGTTTACCAAGTTAAGATAGGGAGAGACTTTGCACTGTAGGTTTAATAATAGATGATTTGTCATTGCGAGAGCCAATTTATTGGCTCGTGGCAATCCCGTCTTCGACGAACTGTATTTTATGAGATTGCTTCGCCGAAGCTCGCAATGACACTGCGACACAGTTTCAATAATGAAGTATCTAGTCGTAAAAAATTGGAGGTTTTAGTGGCTAACGTAAAAATTTCAGATATTGCACAAAAAGCACAGGTCTTACCAAGCACAATAAGACATTACACAGATTTGGGTCTTGTAGATGTAACAGATAAAACTGAAGGCGGACAGCGTCTTTATGATGAGGAAAAAACACTGGATGTTTTATCAAAAATTAAACACTATTCTTCGCGCGGTTATACGCTTTCGCAGATAAAGGATATATTTACAAAAGGGATAAAAAAAAGGATACTGATTATTGACGATGACCCTGATGTAGCGGATTTAATAAAAACGATTTTGAAAGACGAAGACTGGGAAGTTAGACATGCGACTGACGGTTTTGAAGCCGGCAGAATTTTGGATGAATATTTACCCGATTTGATAACGCTCGATTTGGTGATGCCCGGGATGGATGGATTTAAAGTATGCCAGAATATTAAAAAGGACCCATTAACTAAAATTATAAAGGTTCTTTCAATAACTGCATATGATACACCGGAGTATAAGGACAAAATAATCAGCATGGGAGCAGACGGATATTTACAGAAACCGTTTACACCAAATGAATTAAGAACTAAGATAAAAGAAGTGATGGGATAAACATCGGTAACGAGTAACGGGTAATGAGTAATTGGTAATTGGTAAAAATCTATAGTTAAGAGTTCATGGTTAAAGTTATTGAAGTCATTGCGAACCGTAGGTGAAGCAATCTCGAAGGTTGCGAGTATCTCAGTTATTAAGATGAGATTGCCAAGCCTGCCTAACGGTAGTCAGGGTCGGCAACTACGCAAGCAGAGCAACTACATCAAGTTTTAAACAGAATAAATAGGTGTGACCCCTTTATGAATAAAAACGATTACATTGATTATAAAAGTAGATTACACAGATTAAGAAAAATTCTGTTAATTTTCTTTTTAATTTTTACCCCATTAGAGATTAGTTTATATTCCGTATATATGTTATTGAAAAGTACAATAAAAAATTACATAAGAAGAATATTTATCGTTAACGGAAGCGTTATGAAACGCTTCCTATCTCTAACGGGGCTAGCCTTTTTACTTTTAACTTGTCTCTATTCTGCCACCACATTAACTATAGATGATGCAGATGATTTTGGCAGCGACAGTTATGTTATGCAGACAGACACATGGACTACTCCCGGTTCTGCCCAGTTACTTATTCCTGCGACATGGTATAACAGCAGTTGGCGGTGGCGAAAAAAGATAACGATAACCAATCCGAATACGCAAGCATGCGTAGATTTCCAGGTATACATGGCAACTGAGACGGTAGCGGTTGGTCTTGTATCAGCAGGCAAAGTGCAAAGCGATTATGATGATATAAGGTTTACTGATAGCGGTGGAGTAACGCTGATAAATTACTGGGCGCAGCCGTCAACAATAACAGTTTCACTTGGTGATTACGAAGGTTTTTGGGTAAGGGTATCCAGCATAGCAAAAAACAGCGGCACAACAGATATTTACATGTATTATGGGAATTCCGGTGCATCAGCGGGTTCAGATTTTGATAATACAATGGTAAAAACATCGACACTTACATTAGCAAATGTATTAGATTCACAAGTTGCGGCATTATATAATTTGGATAATTCGCAGATGGAGTCAGAGCTTTTACCTGACGGAGCTTTTGAAGTGTGGACGGGTACTGCAGATGCAACCAATTGGGCAGAGAATGGTGTTGCTACCGGAATAAGGATGGTTAGTTCGGATGTTGTAACAAATACTACGAGTATAGGTTCAGGCGGTTGTTTAAAGTTAAGAGCTACCGGCAATGATGGTACAACAGATTTTTATGTTTCTACAGGAGTAAGAACACAGGGATTAGCTGCGAGTGCAACCAGATATTATCAATTAACTTTTGAAGTTACATATTTATCCCGGACACAGGGTAATATACAAGTAGGTCTATGGGAAAATGGTTCACAGTTAACGTCATGGAAAACTGCAGGACCATTACTGGGTGAAACAACTCAGCATTTTATTACGATTGCTTCTTCCTCAACTGCAAAACCCGCAGGGCAACCTCAATCACTTGATGTAAGAATATATATGAATGATGAGACAAACGGTGTCGCATACTTTGATAATTTTTCATTAAGATATACCACACCATCCATTGTTGATAGCGCACCCAATCCTTTAGGCGGTTACCGGCAAACTGGAATAGCTCCTGTAACTGGTGTAACTGCTTACATGCCATATGATGGCGGGCGTTGCGGTGATATAAGCACAGCTACTGTTCAGTTTGCCGAGGGTGGTTGTTTAGCAACATTCGCTAATTTAAATAACAGAGTTATGCTTCCAGATAACGGAACCAAATTAAATTTAACTGCCGCTATGTCAGTTGAGGCATGGGTATTAAACAGGTCATCTGTAACAGCTGGTAACTGGCCTCAAGCTGCCCATAAAGGTGACCAAACGTGGAAAATAGTTTTTGGTCCTCCTAGTGTTGGCGGTAAAGATTTTGATATTTGGGCTTCTTTTCGTGTAAATGGCACTTGGCAGGATATGGATGCAAATGTTTTTACAAACGGATTAAAAAATACATGGTATCATATAGTATTTACGTTTGATGATGCTGCAAATAGTATGAAAGGATATATAAACGGTGCACAGACACATACATCCGCTGAAGCCGGCGGAGCTTTAACTGATTCTGAGAATTCGATACGATTGCTTGATGGTTCCGGTAATTGCGCAAATCTTATGATTGACGGTGTTACAATATACAATGTAGCGATAACTTCGAGAGCTGTGTATTGCCATTATTGGCGGTGCAAGTATGCTGAATTATCGCCGATTATTAGTGCAGGTTCTGAAGAAGGGATGTATTGTGAAGAAGGCGTTTACGATTCTATGGTATATTGGACCGGTGTGGATAATTCTTCAATGACTGTTATTTGGATGAGTTCTACTGCGGTAGGAGGTGCTAAATGCAGTTTGCAAGTAAGAGGTTCTAATACACAATTTGTAGAAGGTGATACGACACCTGCATGGGTAAGTGTTACCGGCAGTTCTTCCACACAGTTTACCGCGATTGGAAAATATCTTGAATGGCGGTCCACATTTTCTGTTACAGTTACTACAGTAACAGCTGTATTAAATTCCGTATCGTTTACGTATGTAAATCCGATATCCACGCCGACATTGCTTGAACCGTCCACTTTCCAGTATACAAATGCGGGATTATTTCAATGGAGTGAAGATTTTAGAAGCACTACAACTTGGTTATCTACTTACGATTTAAATGTAGATGATAATATAAATTTTGGTTCGGTAGACCAGACTAATACAGGGCTTTATACGACATCCTGTGCAGTGAATACTTCATTATTATCTCAAAATACGCTTTATTACTGGCGTGTACGAGCCCAAAATAGTAATAATGATTACAGTACTTGGGGTTCAACAAGGTCGTTTAAAATTGACCAGACATCATCCACAATACAAAATGTACAGGTGTGTACGACAACAACTAATCAGGTATGGTATTCAACTACTGTATGGGTAAGCATATCTACACCTATAATCCGCGTAGATGTAGCAGATAACAGTTATGCAAACGGCGGTGTTTTTTCCGGGACAAGGATAAATCAAAATGAAATTGTTACTTCATCAGGTTGTATTTTATTGATGCATTTAACCAACAATACTTCGGATTTTACGAATTATGGAAGTACATGTGCAGTATCCGGAGTTACTTGGATAACTACTTCAACATGGAAAACAACAGGCGGAACTGAAACTAAGCTATTTTTTGATGGTGCAGATGATAATATAATAATTGGGAGCGGTACGTTTGCTTTTAAAGATTTCCAACCGACTGTATTTACGGTTAGTTTTTGGTTGAAACCGAAAACCTGTGTTGATTATAATAATAGTATCGGTGCTACTAATGACTGGGGAGCGTTTGTTTTTCATACAGCTGTAAATGGCGGGGTTTATTGCGGGATAGATACTACGCCGGGTGAGAGATTTACTATAACCGAACTACCTGCTGGGACTATAACTATTCATCAATGGCAGCAGATAACTTTTACTTATAATAACGGAACAGCTAAATTTTACAAAAATGGCAATTTACTTTCAACTTTAACCGGTATCACAAATCCGACTAGAAAGTGGCATGGATTTGTATTGGGTTCCGGCGACGCCGCTACTCTTAATGGATGTTTTGACGAATTAGCTATATGGAACCGCGAATTAAATCAAGATGAGGTATCGGTAATATATAATTCCTGTTCAATAAAATATACTACGAACAGCTGGACAAATACGGGATATATAGCATCAACCGCCACGGTACTAACTGCCGGTAGTTACGGAAGAACTACGTTAGACAAATCCACAGCAACCGCGGTCCAATTCAAGCAGGGGACAACAAATAGTATAAAATTTTTAGTGCAGGATATGGCAGGCAATGTAACTGAATCATTGGATTATGGTATTAAAGTAGACACAGAAGTTCCTGCAAAACCGTATTTATATTATCCGTCAACTGCTGCATATACAAACGCCAATATGTTTGACTGGAGCTTGTCGTCCGGTTCAATTGGGGAATACACCTACGATTTAGATGTTGATGATTTAATAACATTTGCTTCTCCTATAAGTAATACGGATATAGTAGGTTCGTCTTATGCTATCAGTGGTTTGGGATTATCCGAGAACACATTATATTATTGGCGAGTTAGGGCAAAGGGTGGCAATTACAGTGCCTGGAGTTCAACAAGGTCGTTCAAGCTGGACACAACCACTCCACCCACATTTTCCAATGTACAGGTGAGTAATTACAACGGCTGGGTATCGACGACTAACTGGGTAAATGCATCAACGCCTACGGTACGGGTAAGCGTAGCGGATACAACATCAGGATTACGAGTGAATAAAACCGAGATAGCGACTTCTTCCGGTTGTGTATTACTAATGCATTTTACGAATGATTATAAAGATATGTCCGGTTACGGAAATGACGGTACAAACAGCGGAACTGGCGGTGCTACATTTATTAGTTCAAATACTTGGAAATATGCCGGCACTACCGAAAATGTAGCGTATTTTGACGGAAATGATTATATTAATTGCGGTGCCGGAACAAGCTTAAATATAATAAGCAGTATTACTGCATGTGCTTGGGTATCTGCAAGTGCTGATGCTGCTTATATGACTATTGCAGGGAAACACGGTGAACCGGGAAGTTATGGCTGGGCATTGAGGCGAGGCAATACTAATGATAACGTAGAATTTGGTATGTCCAAAGGTGGTGCTGATTGGACAACTCTAGAAACCGCCGCTAATACATTTTTAGTAAATAAATGGTATCATATAGCTACTACTATGGACGGCCAAACAACGAAGATATATATAAATGGTACTCTTTCTAAAAGCAGTACTTTGTCGTCTGGCACATCCATATATGTAAGCAATGTTAATTTACAAATAGGAGCAGCCAACACCACTTTAAATATGACTGGTGTTATAGACGAAGTTGGTATATGGAACCGGGCATTATCTGCAAATGAAATAGCGTCGCTATACAATTCGTGTTCTATAAAATACTCTTCAAGTGTTGCGGGAGGTGTTTGGTCCAATACCAACTACGCTACATCAACAAATACAATAGTAACATCGGGTAGTGATAGTACAACAGCTTCACAGATTTCAAATTCTACGGGAGCCGTTACTTTACAGCAAGGAAGCGGCAATGCTGTAAGATTTATATCGCAAGATATGGCTGGTAACGTAGTGGAATCTGATGCATACACGATAAATGTTGATACACTTAATCCCGCGATACCTGTATTGTTCTATCCGTCAACCGCTACAGCAGTAATTACGAACGCTTCAGAATATGATTGGCACGACTCAACAGCTACAGCATATCCCTGCACTTATGATTTAAATGTGGATACATCTAGCAACTTTGGCGGGAGTATAGATCAGAGTGTTACGGATATAGTTGGTTCTTCGTATGCTGTCAGCGGTACTTTAACTCAGAATACGACATACTACTGGCGTGTACGTGCGAGAAGTTCAAGCGGCAATTACAGTGCATGGAGTTCTATAAGGTCATTTAGATTAGATACATCATCATCAACATTCCAAAATCTTGCAATAAGTACTACAACAACAAATCAGGTATGGCAGGCAAATACGGCATCTATAAATATATCAACACCTATAATACGCATCAATGTTGCAGATAATAGCTGGGTTGCTGCCGGTAGTGGCGGCGGCGGTGCTTTATATTCCGGAATAAGGGTAAACAAAACCGAAGTGGTTCCATCATCAGGTTGTGTCTTATTGGCGCATTTAGAAGCTGGATGTTCAGATTATTCTGGTTATGGAAACCTTGGGACAAGGAGAGGTAATGTTACATGGATAAGTACGCCTACTTGGAAAACAAGTGGAGCAAGTGAAAGTATAATGTATTTTGATAATAGTGATGACTATCTTGATTTTGGGAGCAGTGGTTCTTTAAATGCATCAAAATTTTCTATTTCTTTATGGGTAAGGGCACAAGATTCTTCTGCAACTGAATGGGATGTTTTGGCAGCAAAAGAATCCTGGAATGCTAACGAAGGATGGTTAATTTATAGAGTCACAAATGACAATACCTTAAGATTTACAGCTGGGGGCAATGCGGGTATTATTATTATAACAGACCCATGTAATGATGGCTTATGGCATCTTATTACAGGGACATATGATTCTGCAGTTTGGAAATTATATGTGGATGGGTTGTTAAATACAGAAAAGACAGATGCTACTATCACATTTAATGATTCAAGAACTTTATTGATAGGAAACCGGCACTTGAATGATGGTTCAGGGGATAATACTGATTTTTACAAAGGTTGTATTGATGAAGTAGGTATGTGGAATCGTGCATTATCAGATGAAGAGATAGCTGTAATGTACAATTCCTGTGCGGTAAAATACACGACTAACACATGGACAAATACTAATATTGTTGTAACAACTAACACCGTAGCTACAACCGGTACCGATGGCAGTACTTCTTTACAGGTCGCGGTATCTACGGGTGTGCAATTGAATCATGGTTCTACTAATAATAGTGTAAAGTTTATCACTCAAGATATGGCTGGTAACGTAACGGAATCGGCTGCATATAATATAATAATAGACACGGTATCTCCGGCATCGGTAAATACATTTTCCGGCAGTTCAACATTTGCATCATCAGGCACTGTAAGGTTAACATGGGTAACGCCCGGTGATGACAATACCACGGGTAACCTCACAAACGGATGTCAATATCAATTAAGGTATTGTTCAAGTACTGCTAATCAGACATGGTATACTACAACGTTTTCAACACCGACGGGTGCTGATACAATTGCGCCGTCACTTACGTTATCAACTACGCTGCAGCATTTGGTTGGCGGGACATCATATTATTATTATATTAGTTACCGTGATGAAGCGACCAATTGGGGTACGGAGAATCTGTTAAAGCAGGCGACTGCATATTCATTTGACCAGACATTCAGGATAAGTATAGATACCGGCGGTGCAGCATACAATTTCGGAACCGTAGGCCTGGGCGCATCGACAATGACGGTTGCGGCGACTTATACAATTACTGTAACAAACAACGGTAATATTCCTGAAACTTTCGGTATAAGATGCGAGACAAGCACGGCAAATTCCACATGGTATAGCAATGAGACATCGTCCGGAACAAACATATACAGATTAAGTGCAATATTTAAGTCAGCACAACCAAGCGGTTTAACAGATTTTGATGTGACAGCAGGCGGTAGCGATGATATAATAGCAGATGATGCATGGCGAGATTGTACCGCGACACGTTATTCTACAGGTGACGGTTATAATGGAGTAAGCGTACCCGTAAGCACATCAAAGAACATATGGTTCAGGTTGGATATGCCCACTGCCTCAAGTGTTGTTGGCAGCCAGAATATATTACTATATATACGAGCTTCGTACCCGTAGAAGGGCAAGTTATCAGGATACAGTACACAGGATACAGTTATTAGGAACGATTTCAATTAAGAATTAATAAATAGGTGTGACCCCTTTATGTATATTGGAGATGTAATATGGATTTACTAAAAAATAAATACAGATTTAGACCTTTTCTTTTGGTGTTAGGTTTAATTTTAACTTATAACTTTTTACTTTTAACTTGCCTTTATTCTTCCGGCATTGCCACTAATTATGCCAATGTCTATATTACTGAACCATTAATAATAAATAATGAATACAATTTAAGTAGCATTGTCGGCAAGCAGTTAAAAGTAACAAATGAAAGCAGTCAAAAAATAATGGTAGCAATAGTACCGGTTCTCCCGCAGACTGATAATCTGAAAAAGAATTATGATTTTATTCCAAACACTAATTGGGTAACGGTAGTGCCTGAAAAATATTATTTAGAACCTTATCAAACCGGGTTTTCTGATATAATAATAAAAATACCTAAAAATAAAAAATTAAGAAAAAGAAGTTTTCAGGTAAATATTGAAATATATGGCTATCCTACAGATAAAACAGGCGGTATAACAATAGTACCTACACTCCTTTTAAAAACAATGTTTTCTATAAAGAAATAAAACCGTTGAAAAAGTCATCAACGGTTACGATTGATCTGATTTATAACTGATTAAATTGATATTTCATCAGGACTTAATCTGTGTAATCGTCTTTTGAAATCTGTGTAATCAGGTGTTATTAAAAAAGACATTGACAATAATTCAATAATTCTTTATACTTCTAAGGTATGTGCCCCGTTAGAGATGGGTTTGTAATCTATATGAATACTATAAGCAATAATGATAAGAGTATGTAAATATTTATTTATAGTTAACGGAAGCATTTATTGAAATGCTTCCTATCTCTAACGGGGTAAAATCGAAAAAGGCTACTCAAGGGAAACCTTGATGAGTGCGCAAAACCATGGAACTAAAAAGGCAAGTTAAAATAAAAAGTATAAATTAAAATTAAAAAAAAGACTTTATTTTAACTTTTGACTTTTAATTTGATGTTTTGCCTTCAGTTGGCCAGGTTGCCGAAAAGTGAAGATAGTAGCAGCAAAGCGTAAGCTTTGCCCAATATTAGCAGAGCTATCGCTCTGCAGCTACTAAAACATCGGTGACTTGGTTTTTTTGTTTTTTACACTTTAGCGTAAAAAACAATCCGCCAACGATTTAGTGGCGGATATACAAGGCAGAAGCCAAAATTAACCCGCTAAGGTTCCTTGTCCAGCGTAGCTTTCTCGTTCTTCGAATCTTTAGCTAAGAAGAAAGCGAAGTTGGAAGTGGCAGGTATTCAAGAATATCAGAATCATGGGGGCGTATGTTAAATAGAAAAAAAGTAATTTTTATTATTTCGTTATCGGTATTTATCAGTAGTTTGTTAAACGCAGCGCAATTAAATGTAAGAAATTCTCCTTATAATGCAACAGGTAACGGTTCAACCAACGATGCACCTGCAATACAAGCCGCAATAAATGCCGCACAATCAGGAGACACAGTTTACTTTCCCGCAGGAACATATTTATTAAATTCAACATTAACTTTACCTGTACAAAGAAACTTGCAAGGCGAAAATAAAACAACCACTATTTTAAAAGGAAATCATACGGGGAATATGATTGAAGGAATATCCAATACACATGTTAACGGAAATCAATCAATCTACAATTTTACATTAGATGGAAATAATAAAACACAATCTATATATTTTCTAGGGCGTGACAATTTAACTTTTTATAATTTAACCGTTACACGTATGGAAATACAATATAACGGTGCAATACAAATTGTTTCAAGCTGGACGGGTGTCTCAAGAACGAATCCCGTTACGTTTTATATAACCGGAATTACTATCCATGATTGTACTTTCAGTGATAATAATAATGGCAGTATAGGTCTGATTGGAATTGACGGAGCAGATATCTATAACAATACTCATAGTGAAAACAACGGTTCAGTAGGCACCGGTATTACTTGCCAGGCAATGGGATGGTTAAAAAATATTAAGATACACGATAGTACTTTTATCGGTTGGTGGGCTAATATAGAATTAATGAATCTACTTGACGGGAACGAAATATATGGTTGTACGTTTTATGGATGGTTATCCTTAGTAACCGACGCGTACTCAATGTCAGCGCCTTCAACAGGATATGGTATATCAGTACACGATAATAAATTTAGTTATACAGGCGCTAATCAGATGACATATGCTTTTGAGATTGGAACTAATTATGCCTTGTGTTATAATAATTATTTTGAAAATTATCCCGGACAAGGTGTAGCAATTCATAGTACTGCTTTTGGCGATAATATTACTATTTACAAAAATATTTTTTACAATATTGGACAAGAAAATAATATGTATTCTTGTTGTATATCAATTGGAGTAGGTACATTTGCAGATGGTATTAAAGATAATATAAAGATACTTAATAATACATTTCATGCTGTAAGTTATTCCCAGAGTAGTCCGTTAATAATTGAAACTCAGGGAGGAACACTGAGAAATTGTGAAATAAAAAACAATATATTTCTCGGTGACGGTTCCGGAATGCAAGTAATGAAGCGGATAAATTTTAGCAGTACTCTGACTAATTGTTCATTTACAAATAATCTTACCTACAATTTAAATAATAGTGATTTTTCAGGATTTACTCAAAGTAGTAATTTGCTTAGTACTAATCCGCAGATAAAAGCTACCGGTAACCGCTGGGATACATACTATCAGTTAAATAGTAATAGTCCATGTATAAATACAGGTACAAATGTCGGTTTACCATACAATGGTTCTGCGCCTGATATTGGTAGATGGGAATATAATAGTGGTGTTGCAGGAGTATATTATGTAGACCCTGCAGGTAGCGATACTACAGGCACCGGCAGTATATCAAGTCCTTGGAAGACGCTCGCATATGCAGTAAGCCGGCCATTGAGCCAGGGAGTAACAGTTCACTTAAATGCAGGGACATTTAATGAGACACAGGCATCAGTAGTACCTGTTGGAATAAATATTGAGGGTGCAGGAGCATCTAATACAATAATAAGGAGCACAATAGCGGACACGCTAATAAAATTGCAGTCAGGTTCAATAACAAATGGTAATCAAGTATTAAGTAATTTTAAAATAGACGGACAAAGCAGGCAGTTAGATCATGGAATAGAAGTATCTAACCGGCGGAATGTAACTTTACGAGACTTAAGTTTTAGTGAGATTGATGACAAGGCGATGCTTGTATATGGAAGTGATTACATAACGGGTAT
>Ga0208246_1000451_pt1 | contig 33631 bp, 29 predicted proteins | sample RifOxyD2_FD_184039 | JGI IMG/M metagenome (GOLD analysis project Ga0208246, IMG submission 184039) | Soil microbial communities from Rifle, Colorado - Rifle Oxygen_injection D2 (SPAdes) | ecosystem: Environmental > Terrestrial > Deep subsurface > Rock core/Sediment | place: Rifle, Colorado... | reverse complement strand
GAAAGAAAAACTGTTTGAATATTTGGTGGAGTTTCAAGCCAAGTTTAATCACAGAGAAATAGTTAGAAACCCTTTGAATTTATTGACTTATCTACTTAAGCCTTGTTCCAAGTGCTTGACATAACTACTCTTAGTTTATTGACTAATTGTCGGCTTTTTTATACACTGAATGGGCTTATTCGGGGATCGTCCCTCGGCCGTAGACCGTAGGTCCACGACCTACGGGCGAGGCTAATGGTAGGAATAACAATGAAGTAAAAAAGGTTTATAATCGGGGATCGTCTAATGGTAGGACAACAGGTTCTGGTCCTGTTTATTGGGGTTCGAATCCCTATCCCCGAGCCAGATTTTAAATAAAAAGTTATGCAACTACTATCACTCACAATAAAAAATTTTCGTAGTATCGAAATAGAAACTTTTATTGTTAAAAAAATTAGTGATAATTCTTATACTTTTACACTTATTGGGATTAATGAATCCGGTAAGAGTAGTTTTTTAAAGGCAATCTCTTTAATAGATAATGATGATGAAAAAATTGTTTTTCCAAAAGATTATTTTGAAGAATCAGAACCTATAAGTATTTTCCTTGATTATAAATTAGAGCCATTAGATGAAAAAAGATTAAAGGCTATTTTAATAGAGAAAGGTTTTGATAGGGATATTGTTTCAAGAGTAAAAGTTGAAAGAATAAATATTTATGTAACATTTGATCCAGATGAAAATGCAACTAAAAAAAATTTTGATAAAGTTGTATTTAGAGATAAAATTTTTAAAGATTACGTATTACAAGAAGATAAACCAGTTAAAAAAGATCGTTCAGAAACACAAGAGTATCAAGAAGATTTTGATCTTGAAAAATATTTTGAAACTTATTTTCCTCAATACTTTTGGAAAATTTCTCATAGGATTATTTTTTGGAAATCAGATAGCAAACACCTCATCAATGACCAAATTGATTTAAATGTATTTGCCGCTGACCCAGAAAATACTTCTATACCACTTTTGAACTGTTTTGAATTAGCAGGAGTGGGTCAAGATGATATTGCTAAGCAGGTTACAAGAATAAAAACAGACTCGGCTGAAATAAGTAATTTACAAGATAAACTTAGTGATAAAGTGACAGCTCATATAAAAAAAATATGGCCGAGTAACGCTGTTAAAATTAAATTTCAAATAAATAATTCTTTTTTATCTTTTTTGATTGAAGATGAAAAAGTAAGATACAAATCTAAAACAACTGAGCAAAGAAGTGATGGCTTTAAACAGTTTATCTCTTTTTTATTAACTATTTCAGCAGAAAGCGCAACAAACCAACTCACAAACTCAATACTTTTACTTGATGAACCAGAAACCCATTTACATCCACAAGCACAAGAGTATTTAAAAGACGAATTAATTAAAATAACAAAAAATGAAGATAATAATATCGTTTTTTTTGCAACACATTCAAATTATATGATTGACAAATATCATATTGAGAGGTGTTTTCGTGTTTTGAAACACTCAAATAGAAAAACCGGATTAGAAAAAATTGAGCTAGGCGAAACTTCATATTCTGAAGTGAATTATGAAGTTTTTGGTATTCTATCATCTGACTACCATAACGAATTATATGGATATTTGGAAGATGTATATAAGTCTAAAATTGATAGTTTGCCAAAAATTTTACAGTGGCAAAATAAAAAAAGTGGTGCAACAGAAGATGTTTCTTTAGCAACATATATTAGACATTCAATTCATCATCCAGAAAATACATTAAATGTAAAATTTACATTAGAACAATTGCAAGAATCTATAAATGTTTTGAGGAATTTGAAATATGGTAAAAAATAATTAAAAATATATGAGTAATCAATTAGAAATTTTGGAGGTTGTTGATGAAAATGATAATGTAATTGGTCTTGAAACTCGTGAAAAAATTCACAAAGAAGGACTTTTGCATCGGGAAATACATGTTTGGTTTATTACTTCAAAAGGAGAAATTATTTTTCAGCATAGAGCAAAAAATAAAGATACTTACCCAGACAAATTAGATGCTACTATTGGCGGACATGTTGAGCCAAATATGTCTTATGAAGAAACAGCTGTTAAAGAATCTAAAGAAGAAACTGGAATTGACATAAATATTGATAAACTACTTTTTCTTGCTAAAATGCGAAAAAAAAGTTTTGATGAAGTAACTAAGCTTACAAATAATAGCATTCGTAGTCAATATGCTTATCTTTACGAAGGTGCCATTTCAGATTTAAAAATTGAAGAAGGTAAGGCTATTGGTTTTGAAGCTTGGAAAATTGATGATTTACCTGATCTTTCTGAAACCGACAAAAAGAAATTTATAGAATTGATTTTAAAAGAAGAGATGTTGGAGCTTTTTAATAAAGCAAAAAAACAATTACTTTAAATTAAACAAAAATATATGATATCAAAATGTACAAATTGTAAAAAATACATTTACTATTTTCTCGAAGGAGCTTTGGCTCTGGTTATTATCATTGGTTTGACTTTGAAAATGACTACTAAAGAAGACACTTGGTTATGTGAAAATGGTCGGTGGATAAAACATGGTAATCCTAGTGCTGAAATGCCAAAAACTGGCTGTGGGGAACTAAAAGAAGATAAGGTAGTGACTAATTTTCTTGAGTGCGAAGCAGCCGGCTATCCAGTGATGAAATCTTATCCACGTCAATGTCAGGTAAAAGACATGATTTTTGTCGAAGAAGTTGGTATCACTGACGAAGCAGAAAAGAGCAAGGCAAATTTGGTCAAGCTAGAGTCGGTTCACGCTGGTGATAGCATCACTAGCCCGATCAAGATCACTGGCGAGGCGAGAGGCAATTGGTTTTTTGAGGCTAGTTTTCCGATCTCAATCGTGAATTGGGATGGTTTGATTATCGGTCAAGGTGTAGCTCAAGCTAAGGGTGAGTGGATGACAGAAGGTTTTGTGCCATTTGAGGCTAATATTAGTTTCGATAAAGCTACTTATAAAAATAACGGCTCTATTATTTTACAAAAAGACAATCCGTCTGGCTTGCCGGAAAATGATGATGCTTTAGAAATCCCAATATTTTTTAAATAAAACATGAAAGATATATATCAAGAGAAAAAACAAATTCAACAAGATTATTATAATAGCACCGCCGAGAAGTATGATGCTTGGCATACAGAAACTGAATCAGCTAAGATAGTTGATCAGTGGAATTTTGTTAATTTACAGAATTTTCTTAATCAAGAAAAAGTTGATAAATGTTTAGATATTGCTTCTGGCACTGGACGTTTGAGTGCCAAGTTATTACAGGTGGCAGATAATGTGTATGGTGTAGATTTGTCGGAAGAGGTCTTAAAAATTGCGAAAAATAAATATCCACAGATTAATTTTAGTTTAGGTGAGTCAGTGGCTTTGCCTTATGAAGACAATTTTTTTGATTTAGTAGTGATCAATGGATCATTGCATCATTTTTTTGCTACCGAAAAAACTTTTGCTGAAGCTTTCAGAGTTTTGAAATCTAGCGGTAAATTTGTAATTTTAGGTGAACCAAATAAAAACTATGGAGCGATTTGGAATCCATTTTTTTATGTCTGGTTTTTATTTAGAGTTATTACTCGTATTTTAAATATTTTTGTCAAGCAAAAAACTGTCCAAACCGAGCTGATCGAGCCAGAAGCCGAGAGCTTTGTAGCAGCCCAGTTAAAGGCTATTTTAGCTAAAGTTGGTTTTGAAATTAAGACTTTTTATACTTATGATTATCTACCCAGAAATGAAAGCAAAGTGTTTTTAAAGCATTATACTAGCTATTTAGCTTGGGAACATCGTTTTTTAGCTAAAGTTTTCCCAAATTTAGGTTCAGCTATCCAATTTTTAGCTATTAAAAAATAAGCTTTTAAAGACTTGTAAAAATCTTCAATTGTGCTAGAATATTGTCATATTTAAATACTTTGTTTATGGAAAAAAGAAATACTATTCGTCGTGTAGCAAGTAAAAATCAAGTTCGCTGGACTTTTGTGGCCATAGTTTTAGTCGCAGTTTTTGCTGGCTTCGTGGCTTGGCCCCAAGGTATTGGTTGGTTTAGTCGCTTTAAAGTGCATTTAGGTTTGGATTTACAGGGCGGCACCCATTTGGTTTACCAAGCTGATGTCAGTAATATCGGTGGCGCTGATAAAAAAGAAGCTGTCGAGGGTGTCAGAGATGTGATTGAGCGTCGTGTCAATGTCTACGGTGTGTCAGAACCAAATGTGCAGACTAATTACAGTGGTGATAATTATCGTATTATTGTCGAGCTAGCTGGTGTCAAAGATGTGAGTGAAGCTATTCAGATGATTGGGGAAACTCCATTGTTAGAGTTTAAAACTCAAGGTCAGCCAGCCGTGGTAGATAACCAAGCCTTGACTGATGCGCAAACTAAAGCCGAAAGTGTTTTAAACAAAGCTTTAAAAGGAGATGATTTTGCCAAGCTCGCCCAAGAGTTTAGTGAAGATTTATCGACTGCTACTTCTGGCGGTGATTTGCCTTGGGCCAAACGTGGTGATTTCGTAGCCGAGTTTGACGCCGCTATTTTTGATCAGCTAAAAGCTGGCGAGATCTCTAAAACTTTAATAAAGTCTCAATTTGGTTTCCACATTATTAAAAAAATAGAGGAACGTACTAATGAAACTGGCGAAACAGAAGTTCATGCGGCCCACATTTTGATCAAAGATCCAAACGCTGATTTAGCTGCTTCCACTTGGGATTTGACAGCTTTGGGTGGTAAAAATTTGAAAAAAGCCGCTTTAGATTTTGATCCAAATACTAATCAGCCCTTAGTAGCTCTAGAGTTTGATGACACTGGTAAAGATTTATTTGGTCAAATTACTCAAGCTAACGTCGGTAAACCAGTGGCTATTTTCTTAGATGGCGCTGTTATTTCTGCTCCAACTGTGCAGGAAGCTATTACTGACGGTAAGGCTGTTATTTCTGGCAATTTTACGGTCAAAGAAGCTAAAGACATGGTCAGACGTTTAAATTCTGGCGCTCTTCCTGTGCCGATCAAATTATTAAGTCAGCAAACTATTGGTGCTTCTTTAGGGGCTGATTCAGTGCAAAAAAGTTTAGCCGCCGGTATCATTGGTTTGTTAGCCGCCACTATCTTCATGCTAATATTCTATCGTTTCCCTGGTTTATTATCTGTTTTTGCTTTATTGATTTATGCTATTGTTTCTTTGGCTATTTTTGAAGCCATTCCAGTGACGATGACTTTAGCTGGCATTGCTGGCTTTATACTTTCGATTGGTATGGCCGTGGATGCGAATGTTTTGATCTTTGAACGTACTAAAGAAGAGTTGCGCGCTGGTCAAAGTTTGACGATGGCGATTGAAAATGGTTTTGCTCGCGCTTGGACTTCTATCAGGGACTCAAATGTTTCTTCGATTATTACTTGTTTGGTTTTAGCTTGGTTTGGTACCTCGGTGGTAAAAGGTTTTGCTATTACTTTAGCGATTGGTATTTTAGTTTCCATGTTTACCGCTATTACCGTCACACGTACTTTTTTGAGATTATTAGTGACACAAAAGCTAGAGGGTAAATTATGGCTATTTGGTGTTAAGCAAAATAAAGAGTAATTTTTATGTATAATATTATTGCTAAAAAAAATTTGTGGTTTAGTCTTTCCGGTATTTTGTCAATCATTAGTTTAGTTGCCTTACTTATTTGGGGTTTGAAACTAAGCATTGATTTCACTGGTGGCAGTTTATTAGAAGTAGCTTATCAGCCAAGTCGACCAAGTGTGGAAAAAATTACCGAAATTTTACAGCCCTTAAATTTAGAAAGTCTTCGTGTACAACCAAGTGGTGATAATGAATTTTTTGTTCGTTTTGAAAGTGTGGATGAGCCAAGACATCAGGAAATTTTAGGTGTTTTAAAAAATGTTCAATTCGATAATCAAACTTTACAAGGACAAGAATTAAAGTTTGAATCTATCGGTCCAACTATTGGTAATGAGTTGAAAAGTAAAGCAGTGCAAGCGATTGTGTTGGTTTTAATTTTAATCATTGCTTACATTGCTTATGCTTTTCGTCATGTGTCTAAGCCAGTCGCTAGTTGGAAATACGGCGTAGCAGCCGTTATTGCTTTATTTCATGATATTTTTGTAGTGATTGGTATTTATGCTATTTTAGGACATTTCTTAAATGTCGAAGTAGATATTTTATTTGTCACTGCCTTATTGACGATTTTGGGCTTTTCTGTCCATGACACGATCGTCACTTTTGATAGAACTCGAGAAAATTTATTTAAGATTAAAGGACAATCTTTTGAAGAAATTGTCAATTTGAGCGTTAATGAGACTATTGTAAGGTCTTTAAATACCTCTTTAACCACTTTATTTGCCCTGTTAGCCGTTTATATCTTCGGTGGAGAGAGTATTAGGTATTTTGTGCTAGCTTTGATTTTAGGCGTAATTATCGGTACTTATTCATCCATTTTTATTGCTTCCCCATTGGTGGTGCTTTGGAATTCAGAAAAGAGCTAATATTAGCTAAAATATTGCTATAAAACCCCGCCAAAGGCGGGGTTTTTGTTTACTTTAAAGTAGTAGAGAAGCCGTGTAAGTGGTGGTGTGGGTATTTCGCCTTGACTTTTTTTTAGAAATATGTTATTCTCTAGGGGAATTTATAAACATATAAATATATGAGTTCAATTTTAGAACAAGTGATGACTGCTCAACAGTTGTCTCATTTAGCCGAATTTAATCCCACTCAAACAGTTGAAGAGCTGTTATCTTTGCTTTCCGAACGTGAAAGGGAGATTTTGAAAATGCGTCACGGTTTATCTGGCGTAGAAAAAAAGACTCTAGAAGATATTGGTAAAATATACCAAATCACTCGTGAACGTGTTCGTCAGATTGAAAATAGCTCACTAAAAAAAATTAGCAAAAACTTTGATCAAAACTTATTAAAAAAGATTGAGGATATTGCTAACGCTATTTTAGCAGAGCACGGTGGCATGATGAGTGAAGAAAATTTGATCAAAGAATTATTATTGGTGCCTGGTGCAAGTAAAAGTAATAAGGCTGCCATTAATTTTATTTTGAGTCAACTTTTGAATCATCGTTTTCATTTTGTCAGAGCCAATAAAGAAGTCCATGATTTTTGGAAAACTCCTGAAGCTTCTTTAGATTTTTTTGACGAGGTGGTGAATAAAATCGTAGCTTTACTAAACAAAGAAGAGGAGCCTTTGGCTTTGGATGATTTAATCAATAAAATTTCGCAAGCTGAATTTTTTATTAGCAATGATGACCTGACTGATAAAGTAGTAGTGAACTTTTTGTTTATTACCAAAAAAATTAAAGACAATCCTTATCAAGAATGGGGCTTAAATCATTGGCCAAGTATTAGTCCAAAGAGAATGAATGATAAGATTTATATTGTTTTGAAAAAAGAAGGCAAGCCTTTACACTTTACAGAGATTGCTAATATCATCAATGATCGTGAGTTTGATGTGCGTAAGGCCTATCCAGCCACTATTCATAATGAATTAATTTTAGATGACAAATACGTTTTAGTTGGTCGTGGTATCTATGCCTTGAAAGAATGGGGCTTTAAACCTGGTGTAGTCGCTGATGTGATTGCCGAGATTTTGAAAAATACTGATCGTCCATTATCTAAAAAAGAAATTGTGGCTGAAGTATTAAAGAAACGCTTGATCAAAGAAACTACTATTACTTTAGCTTTGATGAATAAAGACCGTTTTGGTCGCGATGAAAAAGGTAGATATTTTCTAAAAGACATTTAAAATAGTTTATAAAATACCCCGCTGATGCGGGGTATTTTTTGGACTCTTTAACCCGACGGGTGGTTTAGAAAAAAGCTAGATATACACGTGCTATTTAAAAATACACAGAAATAACCCGACGGGTGACCCGTCGGGTTGCTATTGTTTTATGGCCCGCCCCACGTCGTGGGGCGGATCTAGTACAAAACTTTTATATTTTGGCAGAATGGGTTATAATTATGTCAAAGTGTAACAAATTTTATGCAAATAGAGTTTTTTAATCTAGTCATTGATTTGACTAATTTATTTCAGGCTGTTGACAGAGGTCCTGAAGCAGCGATGTGGTATATTTTTGCCCACGGAGGCTGGATACTTTTTGCTTACTTGATAATAACTCAAGGCTATCAAATATGGCTAATGTTTAAACAAAATAAATGGTTTATGACCAATAAGTTTACTTTATTAGCAGTTGATATCCCCCGGGATCATGAACAGACACCCAAGGCAGTTGAGGGTTTATTTTCTACTGTTTCTGGTGCCCATGCCACTCTTAATAATGTTGATAAATTTGTAAAAGGTCAATTTCAGTTAGCCTTTTCTTTTGAAATTGTAAGCATCGATGGTTATGTGCAATTTTTAATCCGTACTCCTAGCCAACATCGTGACGTGGTAGAGAGTGCGATTTATGCACAATATCCAGATGCCGAAATTACTGAAGTAGAAGACTATACCACTTGGGCACCAACTAAATATCCTGATGATAATTATAATGTTTGGGGTACAGAAGTGGTGTTGGTCAAAGCTGACGCTTTGCCGATTCGCACTTATCCGGCCTTTGAGGATAAAGTCTCTGGTGAATACAAAGATCCGTTGGCAGCTTTGCTAGAAACTATGAGCAAAATTCATCCCGGCGAACAGGTTTGGTTACAAATTATGGTCAAACCAACTGGAGTGGAGTGGTTGGCGAACTCTGAAAAAATGGCCTATAAACTAGCTGGCAAAAAAAAAGCTGCTCAAGCAACTTCAAGAGGTAATCAGTTGGTAGACTTGATCATGAATACTCTTGATAATCTTGGCGAGATGATTTACCCCTTATGGAAAGAGTCAAAAGAAAAGAAAAAAGAGGATATGCCTAGCCTGATGTTGCACTTAACGCCAGGAGAAAAAAATATTTTAGAAGCGATTGATAATAAGGCTAGTAAAATTGGTTTTGAATGTAAAATTCGTTTGGCTTACATCTCACCGAAAGAAGATTTTGCTCCGGCACGAGTGATCTCTTCGGTTTTTGGTGCTTTAAAACAATTTTCTACTTTGGATTTAAATAGTTTTAAGCCAGATGTTAAAACTAAAACTTCGACTAACTATTGGTTCACAAAATATCGTAATAATCGTCGTCGTGAAAATTTGATTAAGGCTTGTAAAAGTCGTAGTGGTGCTGTTGGTTATAAACCTTTTATTTTAAATATTGAAGAGCTGGCTAGTCTTTGGCATTTTCCTGGTATGGAAGTACGTACGCCTTTATTACATCGTACTGAAGTGAAGAAATCCGAAGCACCAAATTCATTACCAATCGGTAATTTGTCTGATAATATTTCTTCGGAAAAAGAAGCTTTATTAAAACAATTAAAACAGCCGGCTTTTAATGTAGATTTAGATAATAATTATTTTGAAGATAAATTTGCCTTGCCTCGCGTCGAAGCGGGTAAAAAAATAACTAGTTCTAAAGGTGAGGCGCCAACTAATTTACCAACTGAATAAAAAACATGAGTTCAGATATTAATTTTTTTGCGAAAACAAATTTTCGTAATTCACAAGTCAAATTTGGTATCAAGACCGATGATCGACGTCGGCACATGTATTTGATCGGTAAAACTGGTATGGGTAAATCCACGATTTTGGAAAACATGATTATCCAAGATATTCATAATGGTCATGGCGTTTGTGTGATTGATCCGCATGGGGACTTGGTAGAAAAAGTGGTTGATTTTATTCCGGCTAATCGCATCAATGATGTGATTTATTTCAATCCGGCTGATTTAGATTTTCCGATTGCTTTCAATGTTTTAGAAATCGTTGATGAAAGTGAAAGACATCTAGTCGTCTCTGGTTTGATCGGTGTATTCAAAAAGATTTGGGCTGATTCTTGGGGTCCTCGTTTGGAGTATGTTTTGCACCATGCTATTTCTGCTTTACTGGAGTATCCTGGCTCCACTTTACTTGGCATCATGAGGATGCTAGTGGATAAAAATTTTCGTAATAAAGTAGTAGATAAGCTATCTGATCCAGTGGTTAAGGCTTTTTGGGTAGAAGAATACGCTAAATATCCAGATAAATTTCAAAGTGAAGCCATTGCTCCGATTCAAAATAAGGTAGGAAGATTTTTATCTTCAGCTTTGATCAGAAATATTTTAGGCCAAGTCAAATCTTCTTTTGCGATGCGTGATGTGATGGATAATCAGAAGATTTTATTATTAAATTTAGCCAAAGGTAGGGTCGGTGAAGATAATTCAGCTTTATTAGGCGCCATGATGATCACCAAAATTCAATTAGCGGCTATGAGTCGAGTAAATATTCCTGAAAATGAACGCAAAGATTTTTTTCTTTATGTCGACGAGTTTCAAAACTTTGCCACTGAATCATTTGCCAATATTTTATCCGAAGCCAGAAAATATCGCCTAGACCTTACTTTGGCTCACCAATACATCGAGCAAGTCGATGAAACGGTGCAGGCGGCGATGTTTGGTAATGTGGGCACGATAGTTTCTTTTAGAGTAGGGGCAGTTGATGCTGAATATTTGGAAAAAGAATTTTTCCCTCAATTTACTCAAGAAAATTTAGTTAATTTACCAAAATATCAGGTTTATTTAAAACTCATGATTGATGGTGTGGCTTCGGAAGCCTTTTCGGCTACTACTTTGCCACCAATCGACATCAAGCCAAGTGATAAAGAGGTCAGAGACAAAGTAATCAGAGTCTCTCGTGAACGTTATGCTAGTCCTCGAGAAGAAATCGAAGAAAAGATTATGCGTTGGAGTGAAAATAAAGACGAGAAAACAGGAGAAACCACCGCCGTTGGCGGGGTCCCACTTACGGTGGGGAAAAAACCAGATCATAAATATCCAAACGATAAAAAAAAATCCGATCGACCAGAAAAAAATCATAAAGACAATCATCAAGAAAAACCAAGAAATAATATCAAACGTAAAATAAATTGCTCTTTTTGTGGTTCAGAAGCAGAAATTAATTTTGATCCAGACCCAACGAAAGCAGTTTACTGTAAAAACTGTTTAGATCTAGCTAAAGCAGGCAAAATTCCACCACCTTCTAGTATAAAAATAGTACCAAACTATGACCGAGATGATAAAAAAGAAGAGTTTATCTCGCTAGCAGAAGCTTTAAAAGCTAAACCAGAGATTCTTCGCCAAGAAGAGCCTGAAGAAGAGCAAAACATTATTCAACCAGGAGAAATAGTAAAATTTTAATTTATGCCATATTATTTAAAAATCAAAAAACTAGATATCAAAACTGGCCAGTCAAATATTGCTTTGCTGAATGATAAAGAAGCGATGCGTTATGGTATCCACGCTGGTGATAAGATAAAAATTTCTTGGGATCACAAAAGTTTAGTAGCCGAGGCCAATACTACCGAAGAAAAAATCCAGTCTGGTCATATTGGTTTATACAAAGATATTTGGGAAAAATCAGCAATTAAAAATAATTTAATCGCTGAAATTGAGTTTATTGCCAGAGCACCGAGTGTGCAGGCCATTAAAAAAAGATTATTAGGCAAGAAATTAAACTACGAAGAGTTTAGACAAATTTTTTCCGATATTGCTTCTGGAGTCTTGACGAGGACAGAAATTACTTATTTTTCCGCTTCTGGCTTTATGCGCAAATATACTGACGAAGAGCTTTATTTTATGACCAAAGCTATGGCAGAAACTGGTGAGATGCTGAAATTCCCTGGCATGGTAGTCGATAAACATTCAGTCGGTGGATTAGCTGGCAATCGTACTACCATGGTCGTGATCCCGATTATCGCCGCATTAGGCCTTACTATCCCTAAAACTTCATCTCGGGCTATTACCTCGCCAGCAGGGACAGCAGATACCATGGAGGTCTTGGCGCCTGTTTCTCTTTCCGCGGATAAGATCAAAGAGATAGTAAAAAAACATGGCGCCTGTTTAGTTTGGGGTGGTGGTTTGAATCTAGCGCCAGCTGATGATAAATTATTACAAGTTTCTTACCCGATTTCTTTAGAGCCATATAGCAAGATGTTAGTTAGCATCATGGCCAAAAAAGTTGCTTGTGGCGTGACGCATTTAGTGATCGATATGCCAGTTGGTAAGACTACTAAAATACCAGACATGGCAACAGCTAAAGATTTAGAAAGAAAATTTAAATATTTAGCGGGAAAATTTAAGATCAAAATAAAAGTTATCATGACCAAAACTGAAGATCCAGTTGGTCGTGGTGTAGGACCCGCTTTAGAAGCACGTGACGTTTTAAGGGTTTTACAACAAAAAGATAATTACCCAGCAGATTTAGCTAACAAGGCCATTCATCTGGCTGGAGAATTATTAGAGCTTTGTGGTAAAGCAAAAAAGGGTGAAGGCGCTACTATGGCTTGGAAAACTTTGGAAAGCGGTAAAGCCTGGGCAAAAATGCAAGATATTATCAAAGCACAAGGTGGCAATCCAAATGTCCAGCCTGACGATATCGTGATCGGTGCTTGTAAAAAATATTTTAATGCTGAAAAATCAGGCAAAATTACTTTTACTGATAATAAAATGATTAATGTGGTAGCGCGTATTTTGGGTGCTCCAGCTGACAAGTTAGCTGGTGTTTATCTTAATAAAGAGTTTAATGACAAGGTAAAAAAAGGCGAGCGTTTATTTACGCTTTATGCTCGTAGTAAAGATAGAATAAAACTAGCTAATAAAGCTTTAGAAAAAGGGGAGATATTTAAAATAGGGAGATAAAATTTATGCTTACTAAAATAATTATTGCTTCTGGTCCAGTGATTGTCGAAAATAACAAAGTTTTGCTAAACCAACATGGCGATACCGGGTTTTGGAAATTTTGTGGTGGTAAATTAGAACACGATGAAACTTTAGTTGAAACAGCCAAAAGAGAAGTAAAAGAAGAAATGGGTTTAGAGATAAAAATACTTAAGCCCGAACCATTCTTTTTCTATACTCAAAAACAAAGCGATGAGGAATTAAAAGATGTTATTTTAGTTCATTATTTAGCTGAAAGAGTTAGTGAGATTAAACCCGGCGAGGATATCAGAGAATGGAAGTGGTTTGATATTAATGATTTACCAGAAAATTTAGCACCCAATATACTGCCAGCCTTAAAACATTTTGGCTTTATACAATAAAATACTCCTAAAATATCCCCGCGTTGCGGGGATATTTGATTTGACAATAAATAAGATACTGCTAGTATAGTAATGTAACGCACTTAAACAACGAATTCCAAGCCAAGACAGGGGGAAACGCCATGAAACGCCTAGATAATGTGACATTACCAGCAAATATCATCCAAGAATTGTTTGAGGCAGCCAGTGAAATGCCGAGGGCAACTCCAAAAGCTGGGGCAGCCAGCACTATTCATGACTTTCAAATTGCTGCCAGTGAAGTTTGGAGATTAGATAGAATTTTGCGTATAATAGAATCTTTTACAGCACTTCAAGGGGCGATATTTTCAATACACAGTGTTGAAACAACAAGAATTGAAGTGTTTGTGTCACCAGATCAAACCACGGTAGTTGTATTGAGCATCAAGAAGCTAGATGCCTATGCAAAGCCTGGCTTATATTGGCGTAATTGTAAGGGGAAAAATTGGGAATTTGCTTCTGGCAGAATGGATTTCCTTCTTCAACAAACCGCTCTACATCGTAAGTATTTCTCTGGTGTGCCAGTAGATGATACTTATGTCTTTGTAAAAATTTGGAATGTTCGTCAGCAAAAATGGCAAGAGCGCGAAGCTCTTTAGCTGTACAGCCGACCCCACCAGGGGTCGGCTTTCCTATTTAGAGTTGCTTTGACAAAAGCCAAAATACATAGCATAATATAAGCATTATTTAAAGATTTACTGATGTTTTGGCCTAAAAAAAAGAAGTTAAAAATACTAGTTGGTTTGTCTGGTGGAGTTGATTCGGCTGTCACGGCTTTGTTGTTAAAAAAAGCTGGTCATGAAGTATCGGCAGTATTTATGAAAAACTTTTCTAGCCGAGATAACACTGACCATGAGTGTCCCTGGAAAGCAGATAGAGACGAAGCTTATGCGGTGGCTAAGCACTTAAACATTCCGATTGAGACTTGGGATTTTGAGGAACAATATCGCGAAACAGTAGTGAATTATTTATTTGAGACTTATCAAAAAGGACAAACACCAAATCCAGATATCTTATGTAATTCAGAAATAAAATTTAAACTTTTTTTAGCCAAAGCGCTTTTAAATGGTTTTGATAAAATCGCCACTGGACATTACGCACAAATCAAACAAGATAAAACTGGCTATCATTTATTAAAAGGCAAAGACCCAAATAAAGACCAATCTTATTTTTTAGCCGGCTTAAATCAAGAACAACTAGCTAGAAGTTTATTTCCCATCGAACATTTATTAAAACCAAAAGTCCGGGAAATAGCTAAAAAGGTTGGCTTACCAAACGCAGACAGAAAAGATTCACAGGGTATTTGTTTTGTCGGTAAAGTGAATTTAAAAGATTTTTTAAGCCAAAAGATTAGCCCAAAAATAGGTGAGATCCATGATCTAGCTGGTCAAAAAATCGGCGAACATGAAGGTGTCTGGTTTTATACCATTGGTCAAAGAAAGGGTATTGAGGTCGGTGGTGGTCCAGCACTTTATGTCATCAAAAAAGATCTAGAAAAAAATATTTTGACAGTTGGACCAAAAGAGTCTTTAGAGCTTTACAGCCAAGAGATTGAGCTGACAGATTGGCATTGGCTTAATCAAGAGTATAGATTTCCTCTCAAAGCTAAGGCTAAAATCCGTTATCGTCAAGAAGATCAAAAGGTGAATATCGTAAAAATTAATAATCAAGAATATAAAGCAATTTTTCAAGTAAAGCAGTTTGCAGCAGCTAGTGGCCAGACTCTAGCGGTCTATAAAAATAAAGAGTTAATTGCTTCAGCAATAATTTTATGAAAATTACCATTAGAAAAGTAATAAATAGCTTAAGTGTTGTCGTGGGTATAGTGGCGATTGCCTTTTTATTTACTGGGCACAGTATTTTTGTAATTTTAGGCTATCTATCTTTTGCGGCGGTCTTATTTTTACCGCGCATTATTTATCGTCGTCTAAATTTACATGAAAATATTTCTAATGAATTTTTAGACTGGATAGAAATTAGTTTTTCGACGGTTGTTTCTTTATCGGTGCTTGGTTATCTATGGCTCTTTGACACGCTTTATGACTATGATACCTATGTTCATTTTTTTACCCCTTTATTTTTATTTATTTTATTCGCCATATTTTTTAAAGCTACTACTACTCATTTTAAAATTAAAACAACTAAATCAGACATCGTCTTGGCTTCTTTGGTAGCTATTACTTCTTTGCTTTTATTTTGGGAATTATTGGAATATTTTATCACTATCTATTTACATAAAAACATGTTTTTTACTATCGGTGAACCCAACGATACTCTATATGATGTTTTGTCTGGTTTTATGAGTTTGCCATTGGCCTCAATTTTAGTGTATAAATATAGTGATTGGTTTTTCGATAAATTTAATAAATAATCTAACAAAGCTACTAGATCTATCTCCGCGTGCGCGGAGATAAAAGTCTATAGTTTACTAATAATATTTTATGAAAATAACAGGACAAGAGTTAAGAGAAAAATTTTTAGCATATTTTCAAAAAAATAATCACGCTATTATTTCTTCGGCTTCTTTAATACCAGAAAATGATCCGACAGTTTTATTTACGACCGCTGGTATGCATCCACTGGTGCCATATCTCATGGGGGAAAAGCATCCAGGTGGCACAAGACTTGCTAATGTACAAAAATGTTGGCGTACAGGCGATATCGAAGAAGTTGGCGATACTACGCATCATACTTTTTTTGAGATGTTAGGCAATTGGTCCTTAGGAGATTATGATAAAACTGAAGCGATTGATTTTGCTTGGGAATTTTTGACCAAAATTTTAGCTATTGAAACTAAATATTTGGCAGTTTCTATTTTTCAAGGTGATGCCAATGTAACCGAAGACAAAGTTGCTTATGAGAAATGGCTAAGTCTTGGCCTAGACGCTCAAAGGATAGCTAAATTAGGCATTAATGATAATTGGTGGGGGCCAGCCGGCTCCAGTGGACCTTGTGGTCCAGATACAGAAATTTTTTATTGGGTAGGTGATAAAAAGGCTGTGCCAGAAAATTTTGATCCAACAGATAAAAATTGGGTAGAAATCTGGAACAATGTTTTCATGGAGTATAACAAAACTCTTGCTGGTCAATTTTTAGCTTTAGCACAAAAAAATATTGACACTGGTATGGGTTTAGAAAGAACTTTAGCGGTTTTAAATAGTTTAGCAGATAATTATCTGACTGATTTATTTTACCCATTGATCCAAAAAATAGAGGACTTGAGTGCTCAAAAATATGCCAGTGACTTGAAATCATTTAGAGTTATTGCTGATCATTTGCGTAGTGCTACTTTTTTACTCGGTGACCCCAAAGGTGTGGCACCAGCCAATACTGGCCAAGGCTATGTTTTGCGACGCGTGATTAGACGAGCGATTCGTTTTGCTAAAAATTTAAATATTCAAGCTGGTTTTACTACTATCTTAGCGCAAGTAGTGATAGATAATTTTCAAGTTACTTATCCAGAATTAGAAAAAAATAAAAACTTTATTTTTACAGAATTAAAAAAAGAAGAAGAAAAGTTTAGTCAAACTTTAGAAAATGGTTTAAAACAATTTGAAAAATTATTTGCAGCTAACAATCTTAATGCACAAACAGCTTTTGAGTTATTTGCCACTTATGGTTTTCCGATTGAATTAACTTTAGAATTAGCTCAAGAAAAAGATCTGCAGCTATCAGAAGAAGAATATAAAGCATCTTTTTTAAAGCATCAAGAATTATCTCGGACGGCTTCGGCTGGGATGTTCAAAGGCGGATTAGCTGATGATAGTCAGATGAGTCGTAAATATCACACCGCTACCCATCTCTTGCATCAAGCTTTACGTACTATTTTAGGTGACCATGTTGAGCAACGCGGTAGCAATATCAATGCTGAGCGTATGCGTTTTGACTTTGTACATCCAGATAAGATGACGAGTGAGCAAATAAAACAGGTAGAGGACCTAGTAAATCAACAAATTCAAGCCAAATTAGCCATGACCTGGCAAGAAATGACCGTAGAAGAGGCTAAAAATAAAGGCGCTATTGGTTTATTTGGCCATAAATATGGAGAAAAAGTAAAGGTTTATACGGTCGGAAATGATGCCAATTTCTTTAGCCGAGAGATTTGTGGTGGCCCACATGTCGAAAATACTAGTGAATTAGGTCATTTTAAGATCTTAAAAGAAGAGTCTAGTTCGGCTGGCATTCGCAGAATTAAAGCAATTTTAAGCTAATATTAGCCTAATATTTGTCCCGCCCCTAGCTAGGGGCGGGATTGATTTTTTTTCGACTTTTTGGTATATTTATGGTGTAATTAATTAAAATAAAAAGCTATGAACATTAAAATCTACAACAAAAACTTTGATTTAACGGATAGTTTTGAGGTTTATTTACAAGATAAATTTTCTAGCCTAGACAGATATCAAAAAGATATTAGCTCTTTTGAGGTAAATTTGTCTCGTGATCAACATCATAAAAAAGGAGAAGTTTTTCAAGTAGAAGTGAAAATAGCTTTGCCAAATAAAAAGCAATTAGTCTTAAGCGAAATGCACGCTGATCCTAGAGCAGCGATAGATATTTTACAAGATAAATTAAGTCGCCAATTGCTGAAGCTTAAAGATAAAAATATTAGTCGCTGGAAAAGAGCAACTAACTCTATCAAGTCTTTAAAATTTTGGCAGTAAATAGAATATATTAGAATTTATGTCCTGGATGCAAAAAATTTTCGGTGATGCCAATCAACGTTTTTTAGATAAATTAAAGCCACAGATAGAAGAAATCAATAAGCAAGAACAAGCTTGGCAAAATTTATCTGATGAAGAATTAAAAACTAAATCACTTGAATTAAAAACTCAAGCCCAGACTAGTACTAGTTTAGAAGAATTATTAGTGCCAGCTTTTGCTTTAGTTAAATTAGCAGCTTTTAGGACTCTAAAGCAAAGACATTTTGATGTGCAGTTATTAGGCGGTATTGTCATGCACCAAGGCCAAATTGCGGAAATGAAAACCGGTGAAGGTAAGACTTTGACCGCAACCTTAGCTATTTATCTCAATGCTTTAGAAGGAAAGGGTGCTCATCTGGTGACCGCTAATGACTATTTAGCTAAACGTGATGCTACTTGGATGGGGCAAATTTATGATTTCTTAGGTTTGAGTATCGGTGTGATTCAGCACGATGCTTCTTTTATTTATGATCAACAAGCAACAGATTCTTTACAGCCAGTGACCAGAAAAGAAGCCTACAATGCTGATATTACCTATGGTACTAACAATGAATTTGGTTTTGACTATTTGCGTGATAATATGGCGCAAAGTATTACCGAACAAGCTCAACGTGGCTTGCACTATGCTATCGTCGATGAAGTCGATAGTATTTTGATCGATGAAGCGAGAACTCCGCTTATTATTTCCGCACCAGCCGAAGAATCAGCCGCCCAATACCAACAATTTTCTCAACTAGTCAATGTTCTACAAGAAAACGAGCATTATAACATCGATGAAAAAATGCGCACGGCTACTTTGACAGAAAATGGTGTGAAAAAAATGGAAGAATTATTGAATGTTGATAATATTTACGAAAGTCATGGCTTAAGTACTATCCATCACTTAGAGCAAGCTTTGCGTGCGAAAACTTTGTTTCAAATTGATCGCGACTATGTGGTCAAGAACAATGAAGTGATAATTATCGATGAATTTACTGGTCGCATGATGGATGGCCGTAGATATTCTGAAGGTTTGCACCAAGCTATTGAAGCCAAAGAGGGTGTGACCGTGCAAAAAGAAAGCATGACCTTGGCTACTATAACTTTCCAGAATTATTTTAGAATGTATGACAAACTGGCTGGTATGACCGGAACCGCTGAAACTGAAGCAGAAGAAATGGCAAAAATTTATAGTTTAGATGTGACGGTGGTACCAAGCAATAAACCTTTTGTCAGAAATGACAAAAAAGATCGTATTTATAAATCTTATCGTGGTAAGCTCAAGGCTATTGTCAAAGAAATTGAAGCACGTCATCAGGCTGGTCAGCCAGTTCTAGTCGGCACTGTTTCTATTGAAAAAAATGAAGAGCTAGCCACAATGCTTTCAAAAACCGGCATTCCTTTTAATTTGTTAAACGCTAAAGAACACGCTAAAGAAGCGGAAATTTTAGCTCAAGCCGGTGCCAAAGGCGCGGTGACAGTGGCGACTAATATGGCTGGTCGTGGTGTGGATATTGTTTTAGGCGGTGCGCGTAATGGACAGGCCGCACACGATGAAGTCAAAGACTTGGGTGGCTTACATGTTTTGGGCACCGAAAGACATGAGTCTCGTCGTATTGACAATCAGCTTCGCGGTCGCGCTGGCCGTCAAGGTGATCAAGGTTCTTCCCAATTTTATATTTCTTTAGACGATGATTTAATGCGTATTTTTGGCTCTGACCGGATCAAATCTTTGATGACTACTTTGGGCCTAGATGAAGAAACTGCCATTGAAAATAAAATGATTTCAAATTCCATCGAAGCTGCCCAGAAAAAAGTAGAGGGTCATAATTTTGATATCCGTAAACATCTAGTCGAGTATGATGATGTGATCAATAAACATCGTCAAGTGATTTATAAACTACGTCAAAACTTTTTGACTATTTTTACGGATATTAATGACAAATCAAGCAAAGCAGAATTAGCACAAAAGTTTGTCTTAGAACAAATCAATAAAGAAATAGAAGAAGTCGTTTCTTTTCATACTTTAGCTAAAGAAGAGCAGGGTGATTTTAATCCTCAAGAAATTGTCGAAACTATCAAAAATATTTTTACTGTTTCCGAAGAAGAGATTACAAAAATTAAAGAATTATTAGAGCAAGTAGAAAAAACTCATGACCACGTCACTCGCACAGAGCTAATCACTTATTTGCAGGCTTTAGCCAAGATAAAATATCAAGCCCAAACAGAAAACATTAATAGTTCCATTGATATCAACGACGAGCAAATTGCAGCTATGCAAATGATTGAGCGCGGTTTAGTTTTACGCAGTATCGATACTTTGTGGGTAGAACATTTGACGGCTATGGACAAATTACGTACTGGTATCGGCTTACAAGGCTATGGCCAGCGTGATCCGCTAGTAGAATATAAACGTGAAGCTTTTATATTATTTAATAGCTTGATCAATGCTATCCGTCAACAAATTGTTTATGCGATTTTTAAAGTCGGTATTGCTCGTAAAATGGCTGCGCCACAAGTTCAGCAAATGCGACAATTCAATGAACAAAAACAAGGATTTAGTCCTTTTCAACAGCAAGTAGAAGAAAGGGCGCAAGCTAATCAAGTCTTGAACACTAAACCAAAAGACGCTAGCGGTCATAAAATTGGTCGCAATGATCTTTGTTTTTGTGGTTCTGGTAAAAAATACAAACATTGTCATGGAAAATAAAGCAAATAAAATAGCGCTATCTTTTTTACTTCTTACTTTAAGCTTGACTTTAAGTGCTTGTAGTGTGACGGGAAAAGCAGCCGAAGTAGATACTAGTATCGTGCCTTTTACTGATCACAAATCTTGTGTAAAAATGTGCCAAGATAATTTTTGTGAAGTTAATATCGAGGGTCAAGCAAATTGTTTACAGCAAGGCTTTGATTCTTGTCAGAAATCTTGCGATCTTAGATTCCAAAAATAAATTATGGTTTATGTTTCCTCCGCCGTAGGCGGAGGAAAGTATTAGTTCAGAATGAGAAAGAAAGTCTCCGGATAAACAAAATTTTAAAAAAATACAAATAAAAATGTACAAAAAGATATTTTATTACTTTTTGTTTAGCCTTATATTTTTAAGCCCTAAAATAATTTTAGCTGCGATTGATTTTGATCGCGGCCGTTTATGGTCACCGACTCAAAAAACAGTCAGTGATTTTTTGTGGTCAACGGAAAATTTACAAGACTTTAGTGAATTTAATATTAGTTCGGTTGATTTAGGTGGTGATGGCACAGACGAATTAGTCTTAAGTACTAAGAAAAAGGGCTTACCTTATGTAAAAATCTTAAGGCAAGATGGATCGTTGATAAAAAGTTGGCTAGCCTACAAAGAAGATATGACTCAAGGGGTGGAGTTAAGTGTGGGCGATCTAGACGGGGATAATAAGCAAGAGATTATTACGGGTGTAAATGGCAGTGGTGGTTCTCATGTCAGAATCTTTGATGGCTATGGCGAGTTAAAATTTGCTAAAGAATGGTTTGCTTTCCCCAAAACAAATAATGGCGTCAAAGTAACAACTATCGATGCCAATCAAGACGGCCGACGAGAAATAGCTACCGCTATTTATGAAAGTAGTCAAGTCCATGTCAAAGTTTTTAATCGTTTTGGTGAAAATTTAGACATTGATTTTATCGTGCCCTATGATTTGGGCTCTGATTTTAAAATTACTCGCGTAGACTTGGGTGGCGACCAAATGGATGAGCTTTTATTAGCTTCTGGAGCCGACCGTTATCCAAAACTTTATATTTATCGCTTAGATGGTTCAGAAGTCAACAGTTTTTTAGCTTATGATGAGAAATTTAAAGCTGGTTTTGAAGTGCTAGCTTTAGATATAGATAATGATAATAAAGAAGAGATCATCACTGTGCCCCAGCTATCTGGCGGACCACATGTTAAGATTTTTGACGGTTTTGGTGATTTGAAAAATGAATTTATGGCTTTTAGCCCAGATTTATTGACAGGTTTAAATTTAGTTGCTTTAGAAAATAAATTATTATTTTTTCCCGCCCACAAAACTACTGGTCGTATTGATTGGCAAAAATATATTAAGATTGATTTAAGTGAACAAAATCTAAAAGTTTACGATTATTATGGCATAGAAATTGCCAGTTTTCCAGTTTCCACTGGCCTAGATAGACTGCCGACGCCAAAAGGCGAGTTCACGATAGATTATAAGCAAGAACGACGTTATTCAGCGGCCTATGGCCTTTATATGCCCTGGTGGATGGCTTTCAATGTCCAAAGGGGTTATGGCATACACGAATTACCAGAGTGGCCCAATGGCTATAAAGAAGGCGAGGCACATTTAGGCACCAAAGCTTCGCATGGTTGTGTGCGTTTAGGAGTTGGTCCAGCGGAATATTTATATAACATTGCGCCACTTGGCACTAAAGTAATTATTCACGAATAAAATATAAGTTATAGTTTATTTAAGAAATATGGTATAATATAAACAATTATTTAGTTTAAATATATTATGGCCAGTTCAAGTTTACCCATTTCTGAAGAAGAAATAAAAAAAGTATTATTAGTCCAAAAAGTTATCACGGAAACTGATTGGGAAGATGCTAAAAAAAACGCCTCTCGACGTCGTCGTGCTATTGAAGAAGTTTTGATAGAGAGGGGTTTTTTTAATGAACAATTCTTATATGAATTGCTTGGTGATTTGATTAAAATACCTTATGCTAATTTACGTAAAATTAAATTAGAACCAGAAATTATTAATTTATTAGATGAAAAAATTGCCCGTAGCTCACAAGCAATACCATTTGCACTTGAACAAGATAAAATCAAAGTCGCTTTCGTCAATCCTTTAAAAAAAGATGGCGTTGAGGCTGTGACGCAAGCTTTAAAAAAACCGATTCTGCCATATCTGACTAGCAGTAAAAATTTCTTTTTCGCAGCTCATTTGTATGAAAAAAATATTACTGAAGAGTTGCACGAAATTATTAACCAAAAGTTTAAACAAGTCCAAGGTACGCCGAGTCAGCTGGACTTACCGATTATCCAAATCGTTGATGTGATTTTAGAATATGCCTTATTTGACCAAGCCTCTGATATTCATATTGAGGCTTTGCCTGATGCTGTCGTGATCAGATTCAGAATAGATGGCGAATTACACGACAAAGTAGAATTACCAGCTGAAGTGCATGATGCTATCGTGGCGAGAATTAAAATTTTATCAAATCTTAAAATAGATGAGCATCGCGTACCGCAAGATGGCCGTTTTTCTTTTGCTTTAGAGGGTCAAGAGGAATCAGTCAGAGTTTCGGTGATCCCAGCTTTTTATGGCGAAAAAATAGTGATGCGTTTGATGACTGATGATGCACAAAATTTCAGTTTAGACAACATGGGTTTTTCGGAAAAAAATATTGCGATTATGAATCGTCAGGTGACCAAGCCTTTTGGCATGATTTTAGTAGTAGGTCCGACAGGAAGTGGCAAAACTACGACCTTATATTCAATTTTAAATATTTTAAATACTGAAGAAGTCAATATTTGTACCATTGAAGATCCGATAGAATACGGCGTCCATCGAGTCAATCAGACTCAAGTTAACCCAGCGGCTGGCTATGATTTTGCTAATGGTTTGAGAGCCTTATTAAGACAAGACCCAGATATTATCATGATCGGTGAAATCCGCGATAATAAGACTGCTCAAATTTCTGTCAGAGCGGGCTTGACTGGACACTTGGTATTATCAACCCTACATACCAATAACGCCGCCGGCGTGCCACCTCGATTACTAGACATGGAAGTAGAGCCATTTTTAGTAGCCTCGACTTTAAACGTCGTGATTGCCCAACGTTTAGTGCGTCGTATTTGCTTGAAATGCATTGAAAGCTATCAATTAAGCACCGAAGAAATACAAGCTTTGAGTAAAGAATTTGATTTGGAAAAAATGTTGCAACGCTTTAAAGAGTTAGAATGGATTGAGCAAAAATTTACTAAGTTTTCTGAATTAAGTTTTTATAAAGGCAAGGGTTGTAAATATTGTCATCAATCAGGTTATGCTGGTCGTATCAGTGTGATGGAAATTTTAGAAAATACACCCGAAATTCAAAAAGCCATTATTAAAAATTTATCTTCTAGTGAAATCCAAGAAATTGCTGTTAAAAATGGCATGGTGACTATTTTTGAAGATGGTTTACAAAAAGCTTTACTAGGCACGACGAGTATCGCTGAAGTCTTGAGCATTAAACGCGAATAAAAATATATGAAATATTTGGGAAATAATCAGCTCAATACACCAGTAGAAAAACCAAAAATTGCCGAAGTAATTAAAGTAGAAAAACCGGATTTAAAAAAAGAGCTAACTGCTACGGCGCCAAAAATAGAAAAAAAAAGTTTTTTCAAGTTTCGAACCGGCAAAGTCAATCTGACCAGTAAAATGTTTTTTTTGGATAATTTAGCCACCATGCTCAAAGCTGGTTTAGCTTTATCACCAGCTTTAACAACTTTAAGTAAAGAAGTAAAAAATAAATATCTACAAAAAGTAATTATTCACCTGAAAACCAGAGTAGAAAATGGCCAGCCATTATCAGTCAGTATGCGAGAATATCCTGACGTCTTTCAAGAAATGATTATTGCCACCGTAGAAGTCGGGGAGAGTACAGGCTTACTCGCTGATGCTTTAGCAAATTTAGCCAGCATCTTAAAAGCTCAAAAAAAATTACGCTCTAAAGTCATGGGTGCTTTGATGTATCCTAGTATTGTCTTGATTGCCTTGTGTGGTGTCAGTATTTTTTTAGCTTTATTTGTTTTCCCTCAATTAATAACGATTTTTCAAGACGGCGGTATTAAATTACCCTTTGTTTTGCTAGCTGTACAATTTATCATTGAAGTTGTCAAAAATTATGCTGGTTTTTTATTAATTGGCTTAATCATTTTGATTGCTATTTTAATTTTAATTCTCAAATTACCAAAACCAAAATTATTTTTACATCGCTTTTTATTAAAAATTCCTTTTGTTGGTAATCTGATTAAAGAATTAGCTCTGACTCGTTTTGCCAGCAACTTAAATGCTCTATTAGTTTCTGGTTTATCTATCGTCAAAGCTTTAGAAATCGTGGCAAAAACTTTAGCTAATTTGCATTATCGACAAACAACACAACTGATCTCTGAAGAGTTGGCTAAAGGTATTTCTCTAGCAGATGCTATGGCCAAAAGACCAAAATTATTTCCTTCATTAGCCATTCAGCTGTGTGAAGTTGGTGAAAATACTGGTGAATTAGATCAGATTTTAAAAAAGATTGCTGATTATTATGAAGAAAGAGTGAGTGGTGTGTTGGCTAATTTATCCACTATTATTGAGCCGGTCTTATTGATTCTAGTCGGTATTGCCGTTGGTTTTATCGCTATTTCGGTCATCGGCCCGATGTACCAGCTTACTTTAAGTTTTGGTCAATAAACATGAAAAAAAATTTAGGCCTTACTTTTGTTGAAGTGCTTTTAACTATTAGCATTGCCGCTATTATTGCGGCGATGGGGTTTTCTGCTTTTAGTCAATGGCGAGCTAATGTCACCTTAGTAAATCAAGTGGATGAATTAAAAAGTAAAATTATCGAGATCAGGCAATTTGCTATTTCAGCGGCTGGAGAAAAAAATTGGGGCATTCACTTTGAGGCTGAACAATATATTATTTTTAGTGGAAGTGTTTATAACGTGGCTGATCCTAATAATCAAGTGGTTGAATTAAAAGGTGTTCTGCTTATAAATCCAGCCACTAGCCTCGCTAATGGTGGTGGTGGTTTTAGTCAAAACTTAATTTTTACAAAATTTACTGGCAGCACTTTTAATACTGGTACGTTACAATTCGTTGATGAAGGTACTGGTGAGATTAGTAGGACTTTAAACATAGATAATTTAGGAAAAATAAATTAATGTTGCTAGTGAAAAAAACAACAGGTTTTTCTTTAGTAGAATTGTTAGTAGCAATTTCTTTTATCAGTGTGAGCTTAGTGGTAATTTTAACCATGAATGTTTTTAATTCTAAATTATGGCAATTAAATGAAGATAAAACTAAGGCCACTTTTTATGCAGCCGAGAGCTTAGAGGCTATTAAATTAATTGATTGGGACCTTTTAAATCCAGGAGATTATCATTTGGAATTATCGTCTAATGCTTGGACTTTAGTTACGGGTAGTGAATTACTAGAAGAGAGATACACTCGAACAGTTAATATTGCGGATGTGCAAAGATTGAATAATGATAATGGTCATGTTTATGGAGAAATTGTTGAAGCTGGTTTTGTTGACACAGATAGTAAAAAAATTAGTGTGACGGTTACTTGGTTAGTTTCTGGTGACACTAAACAAGTCACTTTAAATAGTTATTTAGAGCGTTGGGCAGCTGATAGATTTATTCAAACTAATTGGGTGGGTGGTAGTGGTCAAGCTGATTGGTTAGATACTACTAAATTTTATAGTAAAACCAGTGGCGTAGATATTAGTATGCCGGGAGTAGCCAGTTTACGTTCTGGCTTCTTAGATTGGAGTCAAGCAACAACCACAGCAAATTTTAATTTGCCTGGCAACTTTGATGAGAATGATGTTTATGAATTAAATGGCTTAGCTTATATTGTGACTGAAAATAATGCTGCTGGAGCAGAGTTTTATATTCTTGATGTTAATGATATTTATAATCCATACCAGATTGCCTCTTTGAACATGGAAAGTGGCGTGACCTCTGTTGTAGTTCAGGATAATTATGCTTATCTTTCTACGGAAAAAAATGATGGGGAACTTAGAGTAATTGATGTCAGTAATCCATATAATCCAGTGATTGTTGCTACTGAGGATTTGGCAGCCAATGCCGGTGCTTCAGATTTAGTTGTCAATGCTACAGAAGTATATATCTTACAAAACCAGACTCTTTTTTCTTTTGGTATTACTGATCCAACTGATCCTCAATTATTAGACAGTATTGATTTAGGGGGTTTAAGTCAGCAATTATATTTATCTGGTAATTATGTTTATGTCGCAACTGGAGATAGTGCTAAAGAATTACAAATTGTTGAAGTGACGAATCCGGCTGCTTTGCAGTTAGCTGGTAATTATGATTTACCTGGTGCTTTAAGGGGCACTGATGTTTTTGTGCGGGGCACTAGAGCCTATATCTCTACAGAAAATAATGGTTCTAGCCCAGAATTTTATATTTTTGATATCGCTAATCCTAATTCACCAAGTTTATTAGGTTCTTATGAAGTAGGAGAAATGATTCACTCCTTTGCTATCGTTGGACCTTATGCACTATTGGGAACAAATTTTCTCGAGGCCGAATTAAATGTAGTTGACGTCAGTAGTCCTAGTAATATTGAAGCGGTGGCTAGCTTTAATTTAAATGGCCATGTGTTGGGCATGTCAGCTAATTGTGCAGTGATTTATGCTGCTACTAGTAGTAATGAAAATGAATTTTTTATTATTTCTACAGAAGTAACCGATTGCGACTATGCTGCTAGTGGTGAATTAGAATCTTCTACTTTTGATACAGCTTCAACAGCAGTGGTATATAATTGGATTGCTTGGACGGGTTCAACTCCAGCTAATACGCAAATTCGCTTCCAATTAGCTAGCAGTAATGAAAGCACTGGTCCATGGAATTATTTAGGGCCCGATGGCTCTAATAGCACTTATTATACTAATGGGGCACGGGATTTTATTCATTACACCAGTCATTTAAATCATCAATATTTTCGTTATAAATTATTTTTGGATAGTCAAGCAGATTTAGAAACGCCCATTTTAGAAGAGGTGACTATTAGTTATTCAACTTATCCGCAATGATTAATTTTAAAAACAATCAGCAAGCTTTTAGCCTAATCGAAGCATTGGTTTATGTTTTTATTACTACCATGCTTTTAACTACTATTAGTAGTTTGGTTTTAGCTAATTTTAATATTCGTAAACAATTAAAAACTTCTGATTTAGTTTTTAATGATGCTCGTTTTATTATGAGTCAGTTGGCTAATAAAATTCATACTGCAGCTTCTTTTGTTGACCTACGTCCAGATCCTAAGCAAATAATTTTTGATGCTAAGCTAGGTAATAATTTTATTTTCATTTTAGAGGATAATGATTTATTTTACCAAGAGATTTTAGCAGAGGGGCAAGATCCAGTCGGGGAAGATATTTTTAATTCTGCTCAAGTACAAGTTAGCGACTTTATTTTAACTCCAGTACTAAATACCCAGACTAATCATCAGGGAGTTTTAATTAATTTTACTTTAAGTATTGGTGCCGTAGAAGATATTTATGGTTATTTGAGAGAGGATTTTCAAACTTTTATAACTATTCGTTAACAACAATGAAAAAAGATATAATTTTACAGACAGATGGCGCGGCTGCTTTGATCGCCTCAGTGATTGTGGCGGCTGGTTTGATTTCTGTTGTTTTATCTACCACTATTATCGCTCTAAACAATAAAGCATCTTTAGAGTCTTTTGTGCAAGCAACAGAAAATTTTTACAATGCTGAAAGTGGAGTACAAGAAGCCCTCTCACAAGTGCGACAAGATCCTCATGGCTTGATTTTTAATAATTTACAATTTGGTCAAACTATAGTGAGTAGCAGTTTTGTTAATGGTGGTTCAGCTTGTATTCCACCATTAGTATGTGACTCTAGAATTGAGACTACAGCCACTAGTACCAAAGCTAGTCGCAAAGTACGCTATACTTGTAATAATAATTTAGCTAATTGTTCTTGGACAGAAGTAGTGCCCTAGATTTGCTTATTTTAGGCAAAATTGCTAAGCTGTGGAAGCGTAATTTTAACCGAAAAATGAAATTTTACGAGAAAATAATTAGACCCATTCTATTTTTGCTTGATCCGGAAACGGCTCATATTTTTACTTTTAAAATGCTGGCTATTTTTGATCGAGTAGCTTTTTTAAATAAACTATTAGCCAGTTTTTTTAATTTTAGTGACCCTAGTTTAAAACAAAAAGTTTTTGGCTTAAACTTTGAGAACCCGATCGGCTTAGCTGCTGGCATGGACAAAAAGGCTGATTTGACTTTGACTTGGTCAGCTTTTAATTTTGGCTTTGCCGAATGTGGCTCGATCACTTATCAGCCACAGCCTGGTAATGCTCGACCACGTTTATGGCGTTTACCACAAGATAAAGCTATCTTAGTTCATCACGGTCTTGGTAATTTAGGTGCGCAAGCTAGTGCCAAAAAATTAGCCCAAGCAAAAAATAGGTTTAAAAGAAATAATATTTTATCTTTAAGCATCGCTAAATCAAACGAGGTATCAATGGAAGAGGCGGCCGAGGACTACACCAAGTCTTTTCAACTTTTAGCAGAGTACGCTGATTTTATTACTATTAATTTAAGCTGCCCAAATGTCAAAAACTTTTGTGGTTTACAAAATAAAACCTTATTAGAACCTATCCTCATTAAAATCACTAATATTAATACTCATCAAAAGCCATTGTGCTTAAAAATTGGTAATGACTTAACAAAAAATGAACTAGATGATATCATCTTTTTAGTAAAAAAATATAATCTAGCTGGCATCATAGCGACAAATTCCGCCAAAGATAGATCAAGATTTAACTTCAAAAGCAAAAATAAAGACAAGCCGGGTGGCGTATCTGGCAAGCCTATTGCCCAACGCGCTAACGAAATCATTGCTTATTTATATAAGCATAGTGAAAATAAATTTAAAATTATCGGCTTAGGTGGAGTATTTACAGACACAGATGCGTATAAAAAAATAAAAGCTGGCGCAACTTTAGTCCAATTAGCCACTGGCTTCATCTATGGTGGACCTGCTAGTATCAAAAATATTAATCAAGAATTAGTCAAGCTTTTACAAGCTGATAAATTAACGCACATCAATCAAGCTATCGGGCTAGAAGCAAATAACTATCATTTGTTTTAAATATTTATGACCCAAGAGCAAAAAGAATATTATCAATACCGTTTATTAGAAATTATCCCTGGTTTTTTGACTTGGGTGACTTTATTAGGCATTATAATTATTTCTTTAGTAAAGCCTTTGCTAGGCATCTATATTATCATTATTTTTGATGTATACTGGGTACTACGAGTCACTTATTTAGCAATTTTTATTTTAATTTCTTGGTTTCGCTATCGCAAAACAATCAAAACAAATTGGTGGGAATATTTACAAACCAATCATCCCGAATGGAAAGATTATACACATTTAGTTTTTTTACCTACCGCCGGCGAGCCCTTTGAAGTAGTGGATCGAACTTTTGAAAATTTAGCTAAATTAAAATACGATCAAAAAAAAATTATTGTTATTTTGGGTGGTGAGGCAAGGCTGGTAAACAATTTTCAGCCAACAGCTGATAAAATAAAAGCTAAGTATCAAAATATTTTTCAAGAAGTCATCATCACTTTACATCCAGATAATTTAGTCGGCGAATTACGCGGTAAAGGTGCTAATCTTTATCACATGGGCCATGAGGTGAAAAAATATGTAGACTCTCATGGTTTTGATTATAAAAAATTAATTGTTTCGGCTTTTGACGTCGACACTATCACTTCTGACAATTATTTTGCTTGTTTAACTTATAAATTTTTATCTCATCCAGATCCATATCATACTAGTTTCCAGCCACTAGCTTTTTATCATAATAATGTCTGGGGCTCTGACCCTTTTACTCGAGTTGTTGCTAACTCTACTACTTTTTGGCTTTTGACTGATTTAGCCCGTCCTGACAGATTATTTACTTTTTCTTCTCATAGTATGAGCTGGCAAGCTTTAATAGATGTTGGCTTTTGGCAAAATAATATCGTCACCGAAGATTCTCGTATTTTTTTACAATGTTTACTTAAATATGATGGACATTATCAAACCGAAGCGATGTATGCCACAGTTTCCATGAATTCACCTTATGTTGGTCCATTTTGGCGTAGCATGGTCAATCAATATAAACAAATGCGTCGTTGGGCTTGGGGAGTGGAGCATTTTCCCTACATGGTATGGCAATTTAGCAAAAATAAAAAAATACCTTTTAAGAAAAAATTTATTTACGTTTGGAATCAAACTGAAGGAGTTTATTCCTGGGCTACCGCACCATTGATTATTTTGATTTTAGGTCATCTACCTCTTTATATGGCTCAAGTGTATAACCTTAGCACTGCTCTAGCGCAAAACACACCATTGATACTAGAACGTTTAATGCGTTTTGGTTTGGTGGGTTTATTTATGATCGCTGTCATGAGCACCTTGATCTTACCACCGTTTCCAGAAAAAACCTGGTCTGGTAAAAAAATATATAACTATGCTTTGATAGTTTTACAGTGGTTTACTTTCCCGATCACCATGATCATCTTTGGCTCTATTCCAGCTGTGGATGCCCAAACTAGACTGATGCTCGGTAAATACATGGGCTTTAATGTAACAGAGAAAAAATAAAAAGAGATTTTATATTTTCCCGCTAAAGCGGGAAAATCAAACAAATAAACAAAACGTTCATCCGCCGAAGGCGGATGTCGTAATATATAAATTATATGAAAAAATATTTTTTTATTCTAGCTATTTTTAGCTTCTTTTTTTACGGACATGCTTCACAAGCAGCGACAAAAGTTTTAGCAAAAGACTTATATGCTGGCAGTATTGTGGTGGAAGAAAATTTTGACACCCCAAGCTGGTGGTACATAGATGAGGTGTCAGGAGAAAAATATCCTCTCAAAGATGGTGTTAGTATCACTAGATTATTACAAAAATTCGGCCAAGGTATTCATGATAAGGATTTGCTTAAATTAGCTACCAGCACCGAAAGTCTTAATACGGATTATGAATTAGTAAATAAATATCAGGGTAAATTTCTCATTCAAGTAGACAAATCAGGTGAGGCTTGGTATCTTAATCCTTTGGATGATTTATTATATCGTGTGGAAAACGGGACAGAGGGCTTACAACAGCTAAAATATTTAGCGATTGATATCAGCACTACCAAATTAAAAAGTATCAAAAATGCTCAAGATGATAATTTTTTAATTCCTAAAAAATCTGACATTGATTTTTCTTTATACCAAAACATCTGGCAGACTTTAAAAAAAAATTACTATAAACCAATTGACAGTGCTGATTTATTTTACGGTTCTTTAAAAGGTCTGACGCAAAGCTTAAACGACCCTTATACAGAATTTTTTGACCCCAGAAATAAAAAAGATTTTGATAATCGTCTAGAAGGTGCAGTAGAGGGCATCGGTACCATGGTGGACCTGATCGATGGCCGAGTGGTGATTATTGCACCACTGCCCGATTCACCAGCAGAAATTGCTGGCCTTTTACCCTATGATCAGATTTTAAAAGCCGACGAGACAGAGCTAGTGAATATGACTTTAGATCAAGCCATTTCATATATCAAGGGTCCAAGTGGCACCAAAGTAAAGCTTACTATTTATCGCCCAGATGAAAATAAAACTTTTGTTATAGAAGTTGTCAGAGATAAAATTGTTTTGCCAACTGTAGCGGCTAAAAAATTAGCTGATAATTTAGCTTATTTTAAAATCAATATTTTCGCCATTGATTTAGAAGAAAAATTTAATCAAGCAAAGCTGGAAGTGATAGATAAAAATACCAAAGGCATTATCATTGATTTAAGAAATAATCCTGGTGGCTATACTGATTCGGCTATCAATCTAGCTGAACATTGGTTAGCAGAAGGAGATTTAATTTTTAGCGAAAAATATCCAACTAAAACTGAAAATTTTTATAGTAACAAAGGAGCAGAGTTTAAATTGCCAACTGTTATTTTAGTAAATAATGGCTCGGCCTCGGCTTCAGAAATATTTACTTCCGCCTTAAAAGAACACGGCAAAGCTCAAGTAGTGGGCCAAACTACTTTTGGTAAAGGCACGGGTCAAATGGTAGATAATTTTTCTGATGGTTCGGCCATGAAGTATACTATTTTTGAGTGGCTGACAGCTAATGACAAATCAATCGAAAAAGTTGGCGTAGAGCCAACTTATAAAGTCTTAAATACTAAGACAGCTGATTTGCAATTAGAAAAAGCTAAAGAGTTATTAAGATAAAATAATTATTAAACAAAAAATATTATGAATTTTGGAGAACAACCAAGGGACAAAGAACAAAAAGCTGAACGAGTAGAAATAAAAGATACAGCTTCTTTTCAAGAGGCGATTACTGCTGGAAATTTAGAGCAAGCTGAAGCTTGGCTAGATAATATCAAGACTACTCGTCCTGAAAATTATGATGATCGTTGGATTGATCATCGCGAAAGAGAATTATTTAAAGCCTATTGTGCTACAGAAGATTGGAAAGAAGCTAAACGAATTGTAAAATCATCAATAAATCAAACTAGCAAAGAAGGCCGTAAAGAAAGATTAGAACAATTATCCAGCCAAAGCTACGATTCAATATAAAAACATCTTTAAAACCCCCGCCAACGGCGGGGGTTTTATTAAAAAATTTAAAGTTTATTTTGATAGCCTCTGATAAATTCAGCCGCTGTCATTGATTTTTTATTAGCTGGTTGAAGCTTTAATATTTCTAGAGCGTGAGTTGAAGTGCCGATAAATAATTGAGTATTAATTATTTTTATTTCGCCGGGATTTAATTTTAGAACACTGATTTTTGCTTGCTCAATTTTTACTTTAATACCTTTTAAGCTAGCTGAACTTTTTGGCCAAGAGATATACGCTCTTATTTGATTTAAAATATTCATCGCTGGGGCTTGCCAATTTATAATACCAGCTTCTTTTTTGATAAGCTTACAAATAGTAGTTTTAGTGTCATCTTGAGGAATAGCTTTTAGCTCGCTGTTTAAATAGTGTGTGATATTTTCA
>Ga0208246_1000443_pt1 | contig 33856 bp, 29 predicted proteins | sample RifOxyD2_FD_184039 | JGI IMG/M metagenome (GOLD analysis project Ga0208246, IMG submission 184039) | Soil microbial communities from Rifle, Colorado - Rifle Oxygen_injection D2 (SPAdes) | ecosystem: Environmental > Terrestrial > Deep subsurface > Rock core/Sediment | place: Rifle, Colorado... | reverse complement strand
GCATCTCTAGGCTGGCCGACTCTAAGGTAAACCCACTGAAGGCCTGCCCCGCTTGGTCGGTTAAGGTGATTTCAAATTCCGCCTCTCCCACCACAACCGGGACCAAAGGGGCCTGGGCGATAAAGAGGTGGTGTTTGGAGACAAACTCCGTTTTTTTATTAGGACCCAGCTTGGCCAAATCGGCCGCCCAGAGGGGTTGGGTTAAAAACAGCAGACTAAAGAGCAGGATCAACTTTTTCATGTGGGCTCTTGAGGTTCAGGTTGGGAAAGGAGGAAGTCTTTAAAACTTCCAGGGTAATATTGGCGGCCTTTCCATAAAGAAAAGATCACCGGGTAAACCAACAATTCTAAAACCACCGAGGTCACCACCCCGCCAATCATCGGGGCGGCGATCCGTTTCATAATTCCCGCCCCAGTGCCCGACGACCACATAATCGGCAACAGGCCAAACAAAATCGCTGAGGCGGTCATCATCTTGGGCCTAATGCGCTGCACCGCCCCTTCATAGACCGCTTGGTAAAAGTCGCCAATTCCCTTGATTTTGCCCTCTTTGGCCCATTGGTCATGCGCTTGGCGTAAATAAAGCAACATCACCACCCCGGTTTCGGCGTCTAGCCCGGCCAGCGCAATGATCCCCACCCAAACGGCGACCGACAAATGGTAGTTGAGCGCCCATAAGGTCCAAAAGGCCCCGACTAAGGAAAAGGGCACCGCCAACAGCACAATCAAGGTTTCAGCGGTGGAACCGGTGTTAATTAAGATGATTAACAACACCAGCCCCAAGGTCACCGGGATCACCAGCCGCAAGGTGGCTTTGGCACGCTCTAAGTGTTCATACTGCCCGGCCCAAACCAGGGTCACCCCCGTAGGCACCTTTACTTGAGCCTCGACCTGCCTTTTCGCCTCTTCGACATAGTCGCCTAGGCTGGTCACCTCCCGGTCAATATCGACAAATACAAAGTTGGCCAAGCGCCCGTTTTCGTCGCGGATCATCGGCGGACCGGTTTTGACCACAATCTTGCCTAACTGGTTAATGGGGATGTGAGCCCCTCTGGGGGTGGGGATGAGGATTTTTTCGAGCTCTTCCAAGCTGTCGCGGTAATCGCGCAGATAGCGTACCTGGATCGGATAGCGTTCCCGGCCCATAATGGCGGTAGAGACATTGGCTCCACCCACGGCCACAGACAAGGGTTTTAAGACCTGCTCGACAGAGAGTCCGTACCGGGCAATCATCTGCCGGTCCACCTCAAAATCGATAAAATGGCCCCCCGTGGAGCGTTCGGCAAAGGCGCTTTTGGTACCTTCAATTTTCGAGACCACCTGTTCTATCTGGTTGCCCACCGCCTCGATGGTTTCCAGATCGGGGCCTAAGACCTTGATCCCAATCGCCGAACGAATCCCGGTGGATAACATCTCGGTCCGGGTCTGGATGGGCATCCACCAGATATTGGGCATGCCGGGGATCTGGCAGAGTTGGTCTAGTTCGGCACTTAACTTTTTGAAGGTCATCCCTGGCCGCCAGCTCGATTCAGGTTTGAAGGTAATTACCGATTCGATCATAGACATGGGCGCCGGATCGGTTGCGCTGGTTGAGCGTCCAACCTTGGTAAAGACATGCTCCACTTCCGGGACCTCTTTGATTTTTTTACCCACCCGCCGCGCAATATCCAAGGCCTCCCCAATACCAATCCCAGGTACTGCCGTCGGCATGTAAAGCAGGGTCCCCTCGTTGAGGGGCGGCATAAATTCCGAGCCTAACCGCAAACTTACGGGGATTATGGTCAGCACCCCGAACAAAGCCAATCCCAAGGTCCATTGTTTATGCCGGAGTCCCCACCAACAGACCGGGCTATAGATTCGGCGCAAAATTTTTGATATGGGATGGAGGTTTTCAGGATGGATTTTCCCGCGTAAAAAAGGCACCGCCAAAGCCGGGGTTAAGGTAATCGCCAAAAAAGCCGCCGCCGCCATGGAAAAGGTTTTAGTTAAGGCCAGGGGCTTAAAGAGCCGCCCTTCTTGGCCGGTCAAGGCAAAGACCGGCAGGAAGCTGACCGTGATCACTAACAGCGCAAAAAACAGGGGCTTGCCCATTTCTACCATCGCCTCGGCAATCACCTCGATTCGCGGCTCTTTTTGCCCGGTTTGCTCCCAATGTTCCAGCTTTTTATGGGCGTTTTCCACCAGGATAATACTGGCGTCAACCATCGCTCCAATGGCAATGGCGATGCCCGAAAGGGACATAATATTGGCGGTCAAGCCGGTCTGCTCCAAAGGGATAAAGGCCACCAAAATCGCCACGGGCAGGGGCAAAACGGCGATTAAGGCACTGCGAAAATGCCAAAGGAAAAGGATCACCACCAAACTAACAATAGCGACCTCTTCTTTAAGCTTGAATAAAAGATGGGCCACCGCGTCTTCGATTAGTATGGAACGGTCGTAAACAGTAACAATCTCCACCCCTTCGGGCAGGGACTTTTGCAGGAGGCGTAAACGCTCCTTTAAGGCAATAATCACCTGTTCTGCATTGCCCCCCCAACGCATCACCACAATCCCCCCTACAGTCTCCCCCTCTCCGTCTAAATCGGCAGCCCCTCGGCGCATCTCGCCGCCAAGGGTAACCTGAGCCAGCTGTTTTAAAAAAATAGGGGTGCCCTCAAACTCGGCCACCACCACGTTTTCTAAATCCTCTGGCCCCTTGATATAACCTCGCCCCCTGATAAAATGTTCGGTCCCCGAAACCTCTAAAACCCGTCCGCCTACATCTAGGTTGGCTTTTTTCACAGCCATCAACACCTTCTCAATGGATAGGTCGTAAGCCCGTAGTCGCAATGGGTCGAGTAGCACTTGGTATTGTTTAACAAATCCCCCAAGGCTTGCTACCTCGGCCACACCTGGGACTGCCTTTAGGTCAAAGCGGATCACCCAGTCTTGAAGACTCCGTAGATCAGCCAAGCTTCGTTTGCCAGTGACATCGCGAAGCGCGTATTGATAGATCCAACCCACGCCCGTGGCATCGGGTCCTAAAACGGGGTTCACCTCTTCAGGTAGTTTAGCTTTAACCGCGCTTAAATATTCCATCACCCGGCTGCGAGCCCAATAAAGATCGGTGCCGTCTTCAAAGATAACGTTAACAAAACTCAAGCCAAAAAAGCTCTGCCCCCTCACGTAACGCACCTTGGGGCCGCCCATCAAGGCGGTGACAATAGGGTAGGTCACTTGGTCTTCGACTAAATCTGGGCTTTGTCCCGGCCAGTCGCTATAGACAATCACTTGGATATCAGACAGGTCAGGAATGGCGTCCAACGGCGTGCGTTGCAATGCCCGGTAACCTATAAAGCTCAAGGCCAAGGCCCCGATTAATACCATAATCCAATGTTTGACCGATGCCCTGATAATGGCGGCAATCATGGCTTGCCTCCTGGTTTACCGAAGCGGGGCAAGGCGTTTCTTAGCTGGGCTTCACTGCTGATTAAAAAATTGGCCGAAAAGGACACCTGCTGCCCTTCACTAAGCCCTTCGATCACCTCGACCCAGTCGCCAGAGATGAGGCCTGTTTGGATCTCGCTGGGCACAAAATAGCCGTCCCCTTCGGTAACAAAGACATATTGGTGTTTTCCAGAAAACAACACTGCCCGGCGAGGTACCACTAGCCGCTCTCGTTGGTCACTTAAAATGGTTACATTCGCATACATCCCCGGTTTGAAGGCCATCTGGGGGTTATCTAAACGGACCCGAATTTTAAGGGTGCGGGTGCGTTCGTCTAAGTAGGGGTAAATATAGTCCACTTGGCCCTCGACCGCGGTGCCGGTGTTGTAGGCCAACTCTACCTTCGCCCGATCACCATTGTTTACCAATTGGGCCTCTTGCTCAAAAACCTCGGCCAAGGCCCAAAGTTTGGACAGGTCCGCGATTTTATAAATCGGCTTGCCGCGAGTTGCATAGCCGCCCTCACTTAAAAACTTCTGCAAAATAAAGCCAGAAACTGGGCTTTTGACGATCTGCGCTTTAGGTGGTCGGCTGAGTTTGGAAAGCTCGGCAATCTCTTGCGCGCCAAAGCCCCACAGACCTAATTTTTCTTTAGCACTCCTAAAGAGGGCGTGATCAGATTGGGTCTTTTTTTGCTCACGGTTGAGTTGCAGATAGATCTCTTGCGCCTCGTAAAGTTCGGACGAATAAATCGCAAAGAGTGCTTGGCCCTGACGAACAAATTCGCCTTCGCGGTTTGCATAAAGCCGCTCAATATCACCCGAATATTTGAGTTGCAGATCGAATACGCGGGTTTCGTCGGAGACCAGTCGGGCAACGGTGCGCAGGCTGCGATTGATGTTTTTGCGTTCCACCCGGCCCAGTTCGACGCCAATCATCTGCTGGCGAGGTGGGGATAGATAAACCCCTTTACCTGCCCCGCCTTTGGTGGCCTCGCCTTGCCGGCCTTTGTAGATCACCCCGCTGTTGCCAATAGTTATACTAAAAGGAAACTCGACCATTTGCCCGTCTGGCTTTTTAACCCGGATCGGCATCTCCCAACTGCCGGCCATCGCCGGTTCCATCTCGGCCTTGTAGAGTCCTTCGCCTTGGGACTCGGCGGGGGTTTTTAGACTCATCTTGGGCATGGTGCCCATTTCGGGCATAAAAAGCTCGACCTCGACCGAAGCGCCTAATAGCGGACTGCCGTCGGCTTGGGTGAGTTTGAAGGACAAAGTGGCATCGCCCACCTCGGGCGGATCGGGGCTTAAGGTAACCTGTTCAATACCCAGATCACCGACGGTAAAACGCTCGGCGGCTAGGAGCGGTGGGGCTACTAGGAGGGCGATCAGTATAAGGGCGCGAAACATAAAAACTCCTTCTAAGTAAGGTCATAGCGATCCGTTTTGGGATTAACCCCAGCGGGCGCGACCTAACAAAGAAGCAAGGTTTTTTGGGCGAAAAGACTTGGGGGAGGGGCGGAAGTGGCCAGCGCAGGTAAGGCTAGGGCGCGGACCGCCGAGGAATTATTCAAAGTCCAACTAGGGGTGCGCACCAGCGGCAATGTAGGCAGACTCACCTCCAAAGGCCCAACCAACTCCCCTTTGGTCGCCACCAAAATACAACAGTTTTCAGGGTTTGGGGGTAGATCTGGGTGATCAGCAGGGGAGGAGTCGGAGGTTAGGGGCGCTAAATGCTGTAAATGCACTGCATGTTGCCCATGCGCCGAATGAGGCGCTGCCAACTGCTTAGCCGAATCCGAAAGGCTAACCGCCGCCCCCAAAGACGACAAAGGCGAGTGGGCCGCAGCACAAACCGCCGCCCCCAAAAACGCCACCGCCACCCATAAAGACAAGACCCCCCTGGGCCAACCTCTTTTCATACACCTCCTGCTTGGGGCTACTCTACTCCCTTCGATGTGGTTTGGTCAATGTTTGGATTGTTGGTAACTTCATTTGGTTTAATCTGCTTGAACATCCAAAACCAAAAGATAATTGCGACTAAAGCAAATGCCAGAATGCCCACAAAATATTTCACACAAGGTAGAAAATTATCACTTCGAATAAATACTAATGGACTGGAGCCCCAATGGTAGGGGTTTAAATAACCCAAAAATGCCCATAATCCAAATGCTGCAGGGAAGATATAATCTGTTAAATAGGTGCGAAAAAACAACAAATGGACAAGGCTCCAAAATTCGAGCCAGATTTTGGCCCCATTTGGTAAAATAAATTCATACCTTATGTACTCATTACTTGCAGAATTAAATTTCAGTAGAAATGGTTTAGCCCAATCACGATGTACGCTTTTGTGAAAAATATGGGGCATCAAATCATCCGCTGCTGCCCTAGTTTTGACCTTTTCTTTCTCGCGCATGAATTTATTTTCGTTTCCGTGGTCCAAAAATTTTTCCCACCACTCTGCCATTAAATCATGGTTTATTTCGCGCAGATAAAGTCTGAACTGATACCAATCGAATTGAATCAAATATTGAAGATATCGCACCCAAAAATAAGCTAACGTGACCGCCAATCCATCTTGAATGGTAACCTCTTTTTCTAAAGTGATACCTAAAAAAGGAATTGCATTAAATGCGGGCCAATCTCCTAGTTTCTGGAATACCTCGATCAAAATAAACATGGTAACCGAAGCGATTAACAGGTTACGTCTTTGCCTTAATGTTCCAGGCGATAATTTTTCAATTTTTTCAAGCTTGCTAGCTGCCACTGTGTCCTTTTGCTATGATTTAAAGCTTATTTGTCTGTGTCAAAGAGATATTCCCAGAGTCTTTTGAACCATTTTTTAGGGCCATTGAAGCTTTTTTTTGTATCCTTCTTATCTTTAAATAGGTCACGAATGGTTTCCTTAAGCTCCTTAATGTTTTGAATAAGCCCCTTTATATTAGTAGCTAATTCAGCAGCTTCACTTTTCAAACTTTGAAGTAAAATGGAATAATCTGCGGCCATAATCGGTTAAGGGAGTGAGAAGTAGAATTTGTTAGTTAACTCTTTCATCCTTCGATACTGATTATCGTCCGCTGGTTTAGTCGTTAACTTGATCCAGTGTTTACACCTGGGTTTCTGTTCCGACCCTTTGGTTACTAACGCTTGGGAACTGGAAACAAAATCCTTAAAACTGACCGTCCCAGTTTTAACCGAACTCACCAGTATCGACCATTGTTTCGGCACTTCATCATTAGTCGCTCTTTCAATGGTAAGCTGGTCGCCGTCATTAAAAGTGACCTTAAAAAGCTTGATATGATCGCCCTTGGAATCTTTCCAGCAATATAAAGGGGTATCTGCTTTGGTGAAGGTTTCTTTGAAATCGTTAAGGTCCATAACGAGTAAATTTTCTACGGTCTTTTGGTCCACCTTGGCCAAATTGCCAATTAGTTCTTTTAATTTAGGCTTTTCTTGAAGCGCCGGGTTATTTTTCGCTAATTCAAGCAACCCCTTATTTTCTTCAATAATCTGCTTTTTTTCTGCCAACTCCTTTTCTTTGGCCTTCAATTCGTTCCATTGTTTAGGCAATTCGGCAGCCATATTTTCGGTCGATATACCCTCTGCTTTTAAAAAATCTTTTGCATTTTCCCATAATTTTAATTCAGCAATAATTTTTTCTGGTTCTTTGATATCTGGAATAATTTTTTTATAATCGCTGGTTTCATTAAAGGCATAAACCGTCAAAATCAGCAGCAAAAACACCAGCATCAACATCAGCTCGGTCAAGGTGGTGCTTAAGAGTTCACTGCGAGCATATTTCTTTTTTTCGGGCTCTTGATCGTTCATTTTTTAAAGGCGTCATTAAGGGATTTGAGTGATTCGACCAAGGTTTTCAAAAAAACCTCGGTCGCCTCATTGACCGCTTTGGCTGCGGCTTGATGCTCTTTATTTTGTTCCTTCGCCGTGACATTATAGGCTTTTCCAGCTTCGGCTATGGATTTTATACTCTCGGCGTAACCGTTTAAGTCTTTGGTCACCTTTTCGCTTTGTTCACTGGTGTCTTTAAAGATTTTAGGGATTTTGCCTAGGTTTTCGGCGAAGGTTTTTAGTTGTTCGTTCACCTGGCCGATTTGCGCGGGGATTTCCACAAAGCCTTCGATCCTGGCAGGCATCTGCCCCATTACATCGGCCACTTGTTGATAGACAATCGTTAATTCTTCTAATTTTTTCCCTTGATTGGTGGTCTTCTGGTTAAACCCGTTGATCGCCTCCCTCATTTCTTTTAAGACGGGCTTCACGTCGGAGAAATAGGCCGAAAAGGCTTCTTTAAACAGGTCCGTAGGGGGTTTGAACTGTTCCAGTTTTTTCTGGAAATCTTCAATCGATCTAACAATTGCCTTCCTACTGTCCTCTTGTTGACTTTCAAATGCCTTTAACGCCTTTTCCGCTACTTTCCCATTATTAGTCAGGTCTTGCTCTAGCTGTTTGGCCAAGACGCTATTGCGATCATTGATATGCGTTACCATCTGGTTCAATTCCTCGGCGACCGAACCAAAGGATTCAGAAAACTGCGACGACAGGTTATTGCCCACTTCGGTTAGATTTTTTTCGATAATGCCAGGCAAGTCTTCAATCGCCCCCGTAGTCCCGGGCAGGGCTTCCTCAAAAAAAGTCTGGTGCTCTTTTTTAAGCTGTTTCATGGAATCAATAAAACTTTGCACCTCAGCTACTAAATTAAATTTTACTTGATCGTATGATTCGCCAAGGTTTGCGGGTGAGCCTTTTTCTTCGACTTTTTGCACCAAAAACAGCCGCCCCGTGATCCCCGCCAAAGTGGTAGTCAGGGCAATGCCAAAGTTACCGATTAATTGAGGGAGGTCTACTTCCTTGGATGTAAAAAGAAAATGGATTTGGCTGGTGACTAAGGAAACCAGGGTAAACAAAAACCCTACGTAATAGATGCTATCGGTCAAGTCGGCAGAGCCGCTGTTACCACGAGTGATGTAAACATAAAGGTTAAAGCCATAAATCCCCATCGGCACTAAAGGCCAGATCAACTGAGCCCAAGGATTCCAATGGTCCAGATTGCTCCAAACAATTAAAATGGCGCCGATAACAACAGTAGATAAAAAAGACGGTTTACCAAACATTTATTAAACACCCCGAATAGGATTTATGTTAAATTCACCGAACCTTCCGAATCCCAGACACCGAAGCCCCCTGGGCGGCTAGGTACTTATACCAAAACAGTACATGGTCGTTGGTTTGCAGACCCATTCCATTTCGCATTAGATAACCTATATCCACCTTGACCTGGGACAGATTGGCTTTGAGTTCACCTGCGTAGGGCTGTTCGGTGAAAAACTCATAGTTAATCGTGCCTGCGTATTGGGTGTAATGGTCGGGCATGTTTTCCATCAGGTCCGACACCAAAATCATTCGCCGCTCGGGCACCTGGTTTGAAAAATCCTTGCGATAGCTAATCTCCCGGATCATCTCCATAATCGGAGAGCGAGAGGCCACGCCCACCGATTTTAAGTCCTTTAAGGTGTCTTCCAAGGGTTGCTCAAAGAAGGCGTCAAACTTCTTTTGAATCTTGCGCGGGTTTTGGTAAAAAGGGTTGGCCTCGTCCCCTCGCCCAGGGTTGCATTTCGAAAAGAGTGGTTCTGGACTCATGTAATTTTTATCGTCTAGCACAAAGATCGAAAACTTTTCAAACTGCACCAGCCGGTCCCGTGCGCCTAATATTTTTTCCTTTAAATAACGAAATTGCCCCTCTGTTAAGGGATCCGTTTTATCCACCAAGACCACCGTATGGGCGACCAAGGGACGGTCCTCTGGGCAAAGGGTCTCTGGGTCGGGTTTGGGACCGGCCAAGTAAATTGCTAATCCTCCAAGTCCGATCATAATCGCGATCGAGACCCCGGCAATCTTGAGGCCCTTGCGGTCTTGAGCGCTAAACTGGGAGCCCTGGCGGTTGGCCGCCGGGGTGGATGAGGAGGTGTTTCTAGCACCCCCTAACCCCACTCTACGAGTTGGTTTCGGCTTTGATTTTTTGCTCGGCGAGGGTTTCGAGTTCTTGGAAGAATCCCTCTGCCCCGTCGGCAAATGTTTGCCGCCGTTGGTCCAAAATTTCTTTAATCCTTTCACGGTCTTGCCCTATCCGTTCGAGTGAATCCAAATACTCAGCCGCACGCTTTTCATCTCGGCTAAAGTTGATGTCCTTGAGCTGCACCTTTTTGGGGTCAAAATAGACCGGCTCCTCAAAATAGGCCGGTGCCGGGTTTTTATCCCGCACCTGAACATTTTGGTCCCGATAATGTTCGATTAAGGCGTTGCAAACCTCCTCGTTGGCCGATACCGACTGTTCAAAATCGTTGATCACCTCCTTGCTGTTTTCTAGCAACTGTTCAAACCTGCGGACCAACACCCGCTTTTCCTCGGTCCTCGATTTAATTTGGTGAAAACTCTCCAAAAAGATTTGGTCCGCTTGGTCCAGATAGGCTCGCCGGAGGTCGTCGCTAAACCGCAAGGTTTTTTTATAGACCCGGGTGATCTTGCCATAACCAGGATAGGGATCGTCCGAACGGAACCCCTCGATCACCGCCAAGGTGGCGAACATCAACCCCATGCCAAATAAAACCCAGGCGTCAAAGACCGTGATGTTAAGGGGAGAGGCGATTAAGGCCTTCACCGCCAATTCGGCGGCATGGTCAATATCGATGGTTAGTTGAGAGCGGTAATGGGCGGCCAAGAGGTTGATTAACACCAACACCCCGCCATTAAGCCCCAACCAGAGAGCTCCCATCAGTTTTTTAAAGGGCCTAATGTGATAGATCAAACGCAGCCCATTGGCCCCAGACAAGGCGGCCAAGCCGACGTTAAGCGCCGAAATCAACATCGCTTGAAACAGGCCGCCTAAGATCCCTAAATCGCTGTCTTTGGAAAAGAAATAACTGTTGGCCGCCGACTCGGCTAAAACCGCGGCCACCAATAAAGACCAATGCAGGATACTAGAATCGGGGTAGTCGGCCTCGGCGGTGCGCTGGTGATCGGCCTTGAAACGCAGCAATTGGCGCTTTGCCTTGCGCTCTGCCTGATAGGCCTCAATGATACTATTTTTTTCGGCGGTTTTGAGGTTTTCCAGTTCTGCTTCCACCTCTTTGGGTAGGGATACAAGCTCATTTTTGTCAATATCCGTTTCCACCTTGTCCCGGTCTATATCCAGGCTTTGGAGGCAATTTTTGGCCTGTTCCCGGTTTTTTTGGACCTGCTCCACCACAAACTCAACAACCCTAAGTTCGTTGGCATCAGGACGGACATCATCGCTGTGGGGCATGGGTGGGCTTTGCGACCCCGCATCTCGGGCTAACTTGTTTAAATTCAGATCTTTGATGGTCTTTTCGACCTCAACCTTTTCAAAGTGAATCATCTAACCTCCGCCAATTATTAATTAAGGTTTGAATTTTATCTCCGGTGATTGTTTGGAAAATACCGCCCAGAGCAAACGTTCCCGCGAAATTAGCAGATTGAATGGGGGGTTGCAACAATAAGAAAATTTAAAAAATCGTTGTCAATAAATATTGCGGACTAAAATTTAAGCTTGTAAATTTATCTTGCGGACAGAGCATTTAAAACGATTAATTAGCCGCTAAATCTGCTGGATGGGAAATAGGCGGGCTCTTGGGAAAAACAGGAGCAAATGCGAGGGGAGGAAAGCGGAGAGGTCGAAAAAGGACTTGGGTCTGCGAGTGCTCAAGGCTCTTATTTATGGCGGCAAACCGACGACTTATCCCGTGGACCAGCGGTCTTCACCAAAAGCAGAATGATTCCTATCTAGGCTAGCCCCCCCCTAAACCAACTTCCCCAGCGCCTCTAGTTTGGCGACGATATCTTTGGAAAGGCGTTGGAGTTCAGACTCCATTTCGGCAGTATTTTTGCCTTGTTGGTGAAATTGGATCAGGTCGTAAAAGACCCGGTGAATCCGTTGGTGGGGTTTGTCGATCTCTTCGAAGAGTTTTTTGGCTTCAGACTTATGTTCGATATTAGGATGGGAGTTGTCGAAATACCAGTGACCCAAGCGGCAAAGATGGTGGTCGGCGAGGCTTTGATCGACCGTTAGTTGAATCTGGCCGCCTAACATCCGTTCGATCCGGTAAACCCAGCGTTTGTGGTCCGCAATAGCCGTATCGAGTAAATCCTTTTCAGCGATGTTAAGAGCGAACAGTGCTTTGGTCATCGCCCCGGTTTCGGTGATGGTTTTGGCCATTGCGGGCTCTAGGTTCTCCTCTAAACGCTCGGCCTCTTCCCTGAGATCGTCGGAAAGTGCCTCCACTGTGCGGGCGGTTTCAGAGATAGCCATGGACTGTTCTTCCATGGAAGTGTCTAAACGGGCCGCCTTGGATTCCACCTGCCCTGCTTGGGTATAAATATTACCAAAGGTTGTTTGGATTTGATCAGACTGGGCCAGATTGTCTTTGGCCATTTGGGCGATTAAGGCAAATTGCTTTAAGGTTTGCTCCACCTTGGCCTGCATCACCTCGACCGATTCTCGAATGGTTTTGCTGGCGTCTGCTGCGCGACCGGCTAGGTTTCTCACCTCTGTAGCCACCACCGCAAACCCCTTTCCCTGCTCGGCGGCTTTGGCGGCCTCGATGGCTGCGTTAAGGGACAAAAGGTTCGTTTGGGTCGCAACCTCATCAATGATGACCACCGCTTTCCCAATTTTAGCTGAATCTTGTTTTAATTCCTCAATAATCTGGGTGGACTGCGCGGTTGTTTGGGCTAATTGGCGGTTGCCAACTAACATCTTTTCCACAACCTCTTTGCCCACTCCAGCCGCCTTACCCATGGCCTCCGCCGCCAGCTTGGTTTCTTTGACCAATTCTAAAACGTCCCTGGTGTTCCGATCTAATTCTTCAGTAGTCGCCGATAGCTCGGTGGTTTGGGCTGCTGTATTGGCTACCCGGTCCTTGAGCATACTGATGTCATCACCAGAATTGGTCGCTAGTGAAAAAACTGAGGAAACATGGGTGGTCAGAAGGGAAAATGCGGATTTAGACTCTTCTCTGGAGTTGGAACCCGCGGTAGCAGAGGCACTTTTTTTAAAACCGAACATGGCAACCTAGTTTCTAGGGGAGTTGGATACATAGGGGATTTGTCTTTTTCTTCCTACTAGTAAACCCATCCAAATTCAACTAATTTTTAGAATACCAAGCCCCAAGGTGCGCACGAACCTGAGCCTCTAGTTTTTTGGGTTCTGGGCCGATAAACACAAAGGCCCGATTTGCGGAAGTCAAATACTGGCGGCAAAGTTCGTTAACCTGGGCTAAATCAACACAATGCAGGGCCGCGCTAATTTCGTCCACCGTTAAATAACAGGGGAATAGGTCGGGGGCGACCAACTCATGAAGCCGCCCTTCGGCGCTGTCCAAATAACAGTCCAACGCGGTCTGAAAACGCAGTTTACAAAGGTCTAATTCCGCCTGGGTAAAGCCATGGGCTAATATTTCTTTAAACAAATCAGCCAGGGTGGCGGTTAACTCGGTCAAACTAGTAGGCCCCACTTGCGACATTAAACAAAGGTAGGCCCCGCCAGGGTAAAACCCGGCTTGGGCGCGAATATCATACACCAGTCCCTTTTCTTCTCGGACAATTCTTTGCAATCGGCTAGAGGCTCCGTCGTCGAGTAATCGACTGATTAATTGGGTGATCAGACGAATTTGCGGGTCAAGTTTTTCTAGCAAAAAGGTCCAGTGTAGGCTATATTGACTGTCCCCATCGGTCACCCAGCAGATCTGGTCGCCAAGCTTGGCTTTGGGAAGGGGCAGGCTATTTCTTTTTCCCCTACTCAGCCCGGTCATCTCTTCAGCAAACAGCCGCTGGGCCTCGATTGGCTCAAAATCTCCACTAATTCCCAAAATCAAATTAGCGGAGGTGTAGTGGGTTTGATACCAATATTTAAGTTCTTCTAAACCCAAGCTTTTAAGAGACTGATTAGTGCCAGAGATCGGCAGACCCATGGTGGAGTCTGGCCAAAGGAGTTGTGCGCTGACCTGATCCCCGTCGATCAAATGACCTTGCTCGTTAAAATCAGCCTTGATTTCTTCAAGGATAATTTTTTTCTCGGTGTCGATCTGCTCAAAGAGCGGGTAACGCAGAAATTGCGAAAACCGGCGAATGGCTTCTTCTAAATAAGATTGGTGGCACTCAAGCCAATATTCGGTCTGGTCGATCCCCGTGGCCGCGTTGATCTCCCCACCCAACTCTTCCATGGCCAAACTAAGGGCTAGCGAATCGCCCAACTTTTGATTGCCCCGAAAAAGCATGTGTTCTAAAAAGTGACTAATGCCGCTGACCTCGGGGGTTTCAAAGAGACTACCCACCCGAACCCAAGCATGAAGCGTAAGGGTTTTTATCCCCTCTTGGCGAAGGGCGTAGAGCTTAAGGCCCCCGGGCAGATCAAGGATCTGGCGATCAAGGTTAGAGTTCAAAGGCCTCAAGTCCGTTGGCAAATCGGGCAGCGTTGACCACGTTGTACATCAACATGGCAATGGTAGAGATTCCCACCCCGCCGGGCACGGGCGTGGCGGCACTCGCGACCGACGCGATCCCTTCATAGTCCACGTCACCCACGACCCGACTGCCTTTGGGATGGTTCGGGTCGGCGATGCGGTTGATCCCCACGTCGATGACCACCGCGCCGGGCTTAATAAAGTCTTTGGTGACTAACATTGGCTTGCCAATAGCAGCGATTAAAATATCTGCTTGCCTACACTCTTCGGCAAGATTTTGGGTGCGTGAATGGCAGAGGGTGACGGTCGCATCCCAAGGCTTTTGGGAAAGCAGGATTGACATGGGCCGCCCGAAAATATTGGAGCGTCCTAAAATCACAATCTTCTTACCGCTGGTAGGGATCTGATGGTGCTTTAAAAACTGCAATACCCCAAAAGGGGTGCAAGGGACAAAACGGGCCAGACCGGCGGTCAGCAAACCCAAGTTATAGGGATGGAAGCAGTCCACGTCTTTATCTGGGCTAATCGCCTGTAAGACCTCGTCTTCGTCTAAGGGCGCGGGCAGCGGGACTTGGACCAGGATGCCGTTGATTTGGGGGTCTTCGTTGTATTGTTGGACCAGCTCCAAGAGTTCGGCTTGGGTAGTCTCGGAGGGTAGGCGGGTTACTAAAGAACCGATCCCCAATTCGCCACAGGTGCGCTCCTTGGAAGCCACATAAATCTGGCTGGCCGGGTCCTCGCCAACTAGGATCACCGCTAAGGTCACCGAAATTCCAGATTCGCTTAAGCGGGCCACCTCTTCGGCCAACTTGGCTTGGACTTGGGGGAAGATATCTTTGCCAGCCAACCTTTGCATTAGGCCCCCTTGAGTTTTAAGAGATGGGCCTCTAGGGTTTCGATGTCTTGAGCAAAGCGCCGGATGCCATCGGCCAATTTCTCGACCGCCATCGGGTCCTCATTAAACATCCAGCGGAAGGCCTTTTGGTCCAAGTCTAACTTATCTTCAACCCCGGTAAAGTCCATGTTTGGACTTAACTTCATAGGAAGGGGTTCGGTGCAGTTTTCTAACTCTTCTAAAAGCGAAGGGGCGATAGTCAAGCGGTCGCAGCCAGCCAGTTCGGTAATCTCGCCTAGATTTCGGAAACTGGCCCCCATAACCACCGTTTTGTACCCATGTTTTTTGTAATATTTATAGATTTGTACCACCGAGCAAACGCCCGGGTCTTTCTCTAAGGCGTAGTCGCCAGGTTTGTTGGCGTTGTACCAATCCAAGATTCGTCCCACAAACGGCGATATCAGGTAAACCCCTGCTTGAGCTGCGGCCACCGCTTGGGCGAAGCCAAAAAGCAAGGTTAGGTTGCAGTTGATCCCTTCTTTTTCCAATTCCTCGGCGGCTTTGATCCCTTCCCAAGTACTGGCGATTTTGATCAGCACCCGATCTTTGCCTACCCCTTTCTTTTCATAAAGATGGATCAAGCGACGGGCGCGGGCGATGGTGCCTTTGGCGTCGAAACTTAAGCGGGCGTCCACCTCGGTGGAAATACGCCCAGGAACCACCTTTAAGATCTCTGCACCAATGGAGGCTGCCAAATGATCGACGGAAGCAGCCACCTTAGCCGCTGGATCGTTGCCTAAGGCCTCACCGTATTCAATCGCTTGATCAATAAAATGATTATATTTTCCAGACTGAACCGCCTTTAAAATCAAGGTAGGGTTGGTTGTGGCGTCTTCAGGGCTGAAACGCTTGATCGAATCCAGGTCGCCGGTATCGGCGACGACTACGGTCATACCTCTTAGTTGGCTTAGCTGTCCAGACATGGGATCGGTGCTTGAAAGGTGTTTGGTCTTGTGTCACAGTTTAATCGTCCTAGGTTATTCTTGAAACCCCCTTTTGGCAACCCCGCGATGGGATATTTCATCAGTGAAGAAACCCTTTTTTTGGGTCAGACCTTTACCCTATCTGGCGAAGAAGCCCAGCACCTTTTAGGGGCAAGGCGGATTCGTCTAGGGGAGAAGATCGAAATCCAAGACCCAAAGGAACAGCGTTTTTTGTGTGAGATTTTAGAACTGGGGCGCAAGTCTCTGGAACTAAAAACCCTCATCCAACTCACCCCTCCCGCCGAGCCCGCCTTTAGCATCCACCTTTGGCAGGCGATGGTTAAAGAAAAGGCGGCTGATTATATTTTGCAAAAAGCGACCGAGTTGGGGGCCTATGAGTTAGTTTTTTTCCAGAGCCAATACGCCGCCCGCTTGCCTGAACCTAGAGAAGAGGCCCACAAAGTGGAACGGTGGCAAAAAATCGCTTTAGAGGCCTGCAAACAATCTGGGCGAGTCCGCCCCCCGTTCATCCGCTTAGAGCGCCAAGCCCCTTGGGAGACACTAGTTCAAGGACCCAGCTTGATGTTACATCCAGGCGGGAATTTCGATTTAACCCAGCCCGCTTGGGGTAAGGAGGCAAACTCGCTAAACCTGCTGATTGGCCCTGAGGGTGGCTTTAGTGAGGAGGAGGCCCAAACTTACGGCGGCCCCCGCCTGCACCTAGGCCCCCGCATCCTCCGCGCCGACACCGCCGCCTTGGCCGCCCTCACCCTCCTGGGCCACCACTTTGGGGATTTAGGTTAGCTTTTTTTCAAAACAGCAGCTCGGCCATGAGGTTGCCGCCGTCCCAAGGGCGGGGGTAGGGGTGGTCCAGGTCCCAACTGGTGTTAAAGTAAAGACGCCAGCGGTTGGACTGATGGAGGACTAGGCCAATGTTGGCTTTCGTTTGTTGGGATTGTTCTTCAGAATTTTTAAAGACTTCCGCAAATTGCTTTTGGGTCCAAGCGGGACCGCTGATCAGCCCCAAGATCCAAGTGCTGCCCGGTGTTTGCGCCCATTCGAGGTGGGTATAGACCAGATCGGTTTCGAGATGATGAAGGTATTGCTCGGCTAGGTCTTCTGCCTCGATGTGGTTACGAAAGGTGGCGCGTTGGGCCCCCAAGGTTAGGTTCAAGGGGCCCCAGGTTTGGCGCAGATAGATATCGGCCCAACCTAACTCAATTTTTTGGGATTGCGCAGGGTTTCCAGACTGCTGTTCCCTACGCCGCTGTTCCTCTAGCCGCCCCCAAAATCCCCAAACCAACTCCCTGCCCCCCTCTGCCCGACCTTGCGCCTTAAAGCCTTGGTGAAAATAGGTTCTACCGCTGTCTAGTTGGCGCAATTGTGAGGGCCGCATTAGGCTAAAATCAAACCAAATAAAATGATTGGGCCCAAAACTATGCCCCAAAAACCGGTCTTCCGTGGGCGTCTCTACCGCCTCGGAGGTGATGGGTCCGTCATCGGAGGGCGTGGATTTCTGGTTGTAAAGGGGATTTTGGTAAAGCCGGCCTAGCCTAACATATTGAGGACCTTGCGGTTTGCCATAACCAAACCCTAACCCTAGCCCCCCAAATCGTTTGTCATGGGCGGGCCTCCCGTAAAGATCAAAGCGCCAACTAGACCCCAATCGAAAGCCAAATTCCTGCTGTGCTGGATTCGATTCATAGATTTGTTCCTCTTGATAACGATAACTAAACCCGGTCGTTTCGCTAAGCTCCTGGTCCAATTTCAGGTCGTATTTGAGATAAAAACGCTCCATGCTAAGGCTGCCCACGCTGCCACTAAATCCGGCATCAGCCGCCCAATAGTCGCGCTCCCACTGGATCGGGGGTTGGTACGCCTTGATATCTAAGAAATTTTCCAGTTGAAGGTAAGGCCGGCTGATTTGATAACGGTCATCAAAATAGGCTTGGCCGTCTTCGCTTAGGTAAACTAACAAAATCAAAGAGAACCAGAGGCGCTTCATCAGTATTGGGGAAAGGGGTTGGCTCCAGCATACCCCTAACCGCCCTGGCTTGCCAAGGGTTAGGCTTGGCGGCTTTTAATAAACCGCAGAATCGCGCCCACCACCTCTTTTTCCCGCTGGCCGCCGCTGACCTCGTTGATCTGGCGCATCGCCGAGGGACTGGTTAGATTGATTTCAGTGAGTTCCTCACCAATAAAATCCACCCCCGCAAGCAGCACCCCTTCGGCCTCTAAGAGAGGAACGATCTGCCGCAAGGTTTCCTCTTCACGGGGGGTTAAGGTGGCCAGTTCGCAGCGAGCCCCCATGTGGATGTTACCCAAGGAATCCTCATCTTTAGGCACCCGGTTTACAATCCCGCAAACCTGTCCCCCGGCCAAAAAGACCCGTTTGTCCCCCTTATGCACCAGCGGCAAATGCCGCTGGACCATCAAAAACTGACCGCCTGGTGGCATTCTGGCGGTTAGCTTGGCTTCTAGATCGGGGTCGTTTCCCTTCAGCATGACAATCCCCCGCCCAGAACAATCGTCCAAGGGCTTAACTACTACCCGCTCCATTTTGGAGGCAAATTCGGCCAAGTGTTTGGGGTTCATACTCACCCGGCAATCGGTCGTGCGCGAAGGGAACCGTTGGCTCGCTAACTTTTCGTTAAGGTCACGCAGCGCTTTGGGGGCGTTGATCTGAGGAAACCCTTTTGGCAAAAAGTCAAATAACAAGCTAAGATGCAAATAATTCAAATCAAAGGGTGGGTCCTTGCGATTAATCAAAGCATCAAGTTCTTCTAAGGCTCGGTCTTCATCTTCACCAAGATTAAAGGGGGAAATCCCTTCCACCTCGCTAACCCTGCCCCGAAGTTTGCCATTGTCCAGATATAGCCGGTCCATTTCGGTCCAGTAAACCCGGTGCCCTTGGGCTTTAAGCTCGGTCATCAACAACAGCGAGGTCTCCGTCTCTAAATTTAAAGAGGCGTAAGGGTCCATTAAAAAAAGGATGTGATAGCTCATAGAATCGCAAAGAAAGGGATGTTCACGGGTCTGACATTGCCTCCTAAAGTTGTCAAGTTCGCCGGTGCAACAAGGTCCGAGAAACCCAGGGAGCTATGGATTGGCCTTTTTTGGAAAGTATGGGTAGTATGAGGTTAGTTTTATTAAAAAAAAGGTGAAATATGAGGCGCGGTCCGTACTTGTTGTTATTGACTTTGTTGTTTTGGTTTGTGCCACTCTATTTGTCTGGGGCGGTGCCAGAGCCGCCAGAGGGCCCTGGGATCACGATCCAAGAGGCCGAAAAACGTGCCAACGAGCTAAGCGTTCGCCTCGTCGAACTACGCAAACACCAAGCACCAGGGGTAGAAAAACTAGCTAGACGTTTGAATTTACTTCGCGAATTGCAGTCCCAATTGCAGCGCCAAGTCTCTGCGGCCAATCGGCTGGCCTCCCTAGGCCAAGAAGCGGCGCTCGCGTCTAGCTCAGCCAAGGATTGGAGCCCAGACCAAGAGTTGCCCCCGCCTCCCTACCAACTCCCCTTATTTGACCTACAAAAAGACCAATTAGAGGCCGCCCAGCAAAAGCTTGCTACCTTAAATTTAAGCCTAAGCTTAGCTAAAAAAGCCAAGGAAGAGTCCGGTAAACGCCTAAAAGAGGCTGAGCGCCGATTGCGGAGTTTACAAGATCAAAAGCCAAATAACCCTGGCGATTTGGAAGACGCTGAACTAGAACGCCACTTAAGCTTAGTCGAGCAGAAGGTAGAGGATCTGGTTTTAACTGGTTTAGAAGAGGAGTTAAACCTTACTCAAAGCAAAATCACCCGTGTTGAAACTCTGATTTCCCTAATTCTAAAAGATCTGATTTATGCTCAAGAACCCTTAGATGAACAACTCGCCCGTTTAAAGGAACGGCGCAGTGTTTTAGAGCTTCGTATCGCCTTATTATTAAAGGAGCAAAAAGACATTGAGGCCTCCTGGTTAGAGGCTAACCAAAGCTTAGAGATGGGCCGCTCCGAGATCTACCGCCAGCGGGCAGACGCGCTTTTAAAGTCCCGCCAAGCTTGGCGCGAGACCTATCAGGAGGTCCTAGAACAAACCGAGGTTCAACTCTCTTGGATCACCAAAGAACAAAGGCTTTGGCAGCGCCGCTACCGTCTGCTCCAAGAAAAAACCCCAGAAGACCTAAACCTCTGGCAGAATGAGACCAATGGGGCCATCCTTGATTTAGAACGATTAGTCCATGTGCAACAAACAACCCAGACCCATCTGCAAGCCCTACTTTTGCCCGCCGAACAAGAGGCCGATCTGGCCAATAGTGAATGGGTTAAAAAGGAGCTAAACAACCGGAGTGGCGCAATCCGCAAAAGGATAGAGCGGGGCATGGAGTATCTGGCCGAGTTACAAAGAGTCAAAGGACTTTTTGGACGTTTAAGTGACGAATTACGCCAAAGAGCCAAAAGTCTGGCTTTTAAAGAAAAGTTAGGGGCTGCTGGCCAAAAAATTAAAGATGGATGGGAGGTCGAGCTATGGGTTATCGACGATCAGCCGGTCACCTTAAAAAAAATAACCTTGTCTTTAGTCCTTTTAGTCTTAGGTCTGATTGCCTCGCGCCGATTGACCCATTTGCTTCGAAAAAAGTTACTTAGCCAAACCCATTTAGACGAAAGCGCCCGCGACGCAACCGAAAAGGGGGTGTGGTATCTGCTGGTATTGCTGGTTTCCCTCGCTTCCTTGACGATTGTAAATATCCCCTTAACCGCCTTCACCTTTTTGGGAGGGGCGTTAGCCATTGGTGTGGGCTTTGGGGCGCAAAATCTGATGAACAACTTTATCAGCGGTTTTATAATGATGTTTGAGCGCCCCATTAAGATTGGGGATTTAATCGAAATCGACGGCAATTTTGGAGTGATTGAAGAGATTGGGGCTCGTTGTACCAGGGTTAGGACCTTGGCCAATGTCCATATTTTGGTGCCTAACAGCACTTTTTTAGAAAAAAATATCACAAACTGGACCCTTTCGAGCCATGAGGTCCGCTGCGGGGTAGATATAGGGGTCGCTTATGGCACGCCTAGTCGAAAGGTAGAAGAGGTGCTGCTTAGGGTGGCGATGAAAACGGACCGAGTGCAAGCCGAGCCCAAGCCTTTAGTGCTATTTCAAGACTTTGGGGATTCCTCCTTGGCATTCTCCTTGTATGTAAGTATCGCCGTTAAAGACTTAATTGATCGGCGGCAGATTGAGAGTAATCTGCGCCATGCTATTGACCAAGCCTTTAAAGAGGCCGGGCTTGTTATCGCCTTCCCTCAATTGGATGTTCATTTGATTGATCCAAGATCGACTTAAAACTTTAAAAAAACAAACCATGGTCGAAAAAACCTCCCAAAAATACGGCTTACCTCCAGGAGCCCTGGTTTTTGTTGGCGAAGAAGAAGACCAGCTAGCTATGTGCCAAGTGGTTAGATTCGACCAAAACCACTTTGAGGTTTTGCAGACTACCGACCTGGAAGAGGCCCTCGCCTATTCAGAAACCGAACTGCCCACTTGGCTCAACCTTCAAGGGATGCCCTCCGCAGCCCAAATGGAGGTTTTAGGCCAACGTTTTGGTATTCACCCGCTCGTACTAGAAGACATTTTAGATGCAGGTCACCCAGCCAAACTTCAGCCAGAGTTTAACAACCTATTTTTGATTTTGAAGATTTTTAGTCACTTAGGTGAAGAAGTGGTTCAAGAAAACTTCAACCTAATCCTTAATAAAAAACTTCTTCTGACCATCCACAACAGCCGTGAAGACTATTTTTCTTTAATCCGCGAACGTCTAAAGATCCGTAGAAACCGTATCCAGGAGATTGGGCTTGGCTACCTCTTTTTTGCCTTGATCGACTTACTTTTAGACCGCCAATCCTTACTTTTGGACTGGTTAGAGGAGGCCATTACCGACCTGGATGAGGCCTTGTTTGAACAATTCGAGGGTGACTTATTAGAAGAGATTCACAGCTTTAAAAAGCTAGTGTTACAACTCCATCGGCACCTGAGACCCCTCAAAGAAATCTCTTTGGCTTTGATCCGCGCAGATAGCCCAATGTTAAACGCCAAGGTTTCTCCTTTTTTACACGACCTAGTGGACCACGCCGATCATCTAACCGAGACCCTCAATGGACAGCGCGAAGCTTTGATTAACTTGCAGGCTCAATATTTGGCGCTTACTAACCAGCGCATGAATGAGATCATGAAGGTATTAACCATGATGGGCTCGATTTTTATTCCCCTAACCTTTTTAGCCGGGGTTTATGGGATGAACTTTCGTTATATGCCCGAACTACAGTGGGAATATGGTTATTTCTGGGCGCTTGGAATTATGGCTACCACTGCCCTTTCGGTCTGGGCCTTCTTTAAGAGTCGCCGCTGGTTATAATTTTTAGGTTTCTACTTTACTAATCTCTTCGCCGATTTTCACCGCTCTAAAAGTTAGGTTTTTAAAGTTTAATCCCCAAAAACCTATAATTTGGCATCCTCAAAGCATTTGAGCCTAGACCCAAGTCGCAATCCGTGTTATGTTCGCGCCTAGCAGTTTAGGTTATTTTGTTTATAGGGCCTGATTTTGGAGGAGAGATGGCCAAAGTTTTAATTGTTGACGACCAAAATATATTCAGACTCGGCTTGAAAACCCTGCTTGAGCGCATTGGCGATTATGACACGGTCTTAACTGCCTCTACCGGCAAGGAAGGCTTGGAATTGGCCCTTTTGCACGCTCTGGACGTAGTGATTACCGATTTTGATATGCCCGAAATGAACGGGGTCGAGTTTGCCAAAAGGTTACGCGCTCAAGATGAATCGGTTAAAATCATAGCCCTTTCGATGTACATCCAGGGGGAAGTGGTCCGCGAGATGTTTGCCGCAGGGGCAGACGCTTTTTTAAGTAAAGATTCGGCGATTGAAGAATTAAGCTTGGCTCTGGAATCCCTTAAAAAGGGCGACCGCTTTATCAGCCCCAAGGTTACAGACGCTTTTTTAAAATCAGGCCCACCTAAAGCGGATCTTCCCAAACCAGACCAACTCTCTGACCGTGAACGGGAGATATTGCAATTGATTGCCGAGGGCCTTTCTAACAAAGAAATCGCCTTTGAGCTTGAGATCAGTGTCAAAACCGTGGAGGCACACCGCCGCCAAGTGATGAACAAACTAGACATTCACAGTGTCGCCGGACTTACCCGCTACGCTATCCAAACCGGACTAGTCACCCTCTAGTCTGGCCTGGGTTTTTATCCCCACCATCCCCTTTTATTACACACTCTTAACGATTCCCCCGTTTTTGATCAAGTGGCTTTTAGGTTTTAATACGCCCTTTTTTAGCCTAAGAGCCTGCCACTAGCTTTCGTATTTTGGCCAAAAAAACCGACTATTGTGCCAAACTCCTAATCCAAAGGAAGGTGGAAAAGATTGGTTAATTTGATATCCTAGTCCCAAACAACCCTCGACATGCCCTTTTTTAACTCCAGGCGCTAACTTGTGGTCAGACCACCAGGGAGGGTAAGATAAAAATGTAACCTAGGGTTTTATCCCTGCTTTGCGGAATGAAATATGGCGCCTCCGATTAAGATCAATCGTCCTGGGATGCCGCCTCGGCTTAATCCTAAAGCCACCAAAAGCATCTATTATTTAGCTTATTTGTTGGTTTGTTCTTCAGGGGATTGGACCGAGGATCAACAGGTTCAGGCCATCGCTTTTGCCAAAGAATACGGTAATGTCAGTGCGGTGGAATTAGACGAATATTTGCTCCGTCTTAAACAACTTTCCCGCCGCCACTTAGCTCATCCGATAGAGCAACGAGCAGGGATTGAGCATTGCCTTAAAATACTGGAAAGCCAACTAAGCAAGGAACAAAAACGCTTGGTTTTTGATCATCTCCAACTTGTATCAAAGGGAATTTTAGGAAACAATCAGTGGCCCGAGGTTTATCACGCATTGGAGGTTCCACTACCCAATAGTATCGCCGAGGCTGCCGAACTAGCCTTTTACGGCATACAGCCGGTTCCCAGCGACGCCACTTCGGCTTTGACTTGAGCCCGCTTTGGGAGGGGAACTGGGTTTAATCCTTGGGTGCCAAGCAGGGGGCTCTTTTTTTGATTATTAGGCGTACCTGCTCAATTGAGCCGTGGGAACCCTAAACTTTTTTGATCCAAGGAAATATTTAAACTGCCCAGCTTTGAACATTTTGACTTAGCTGGAACCTCTAGTCCATTTGCTCCTTCCAAACCGTTGGGTCACCCCTTTTGGAATTTAAAAAAAATGGCCTTGGATCGATTTCTTTCTCCCGCAGTTTGCCCCCCCTCCGAATCGGTTGGGTTAGCATTGGGCTTAACCTAAAATTTGAGCTGGATAGTAACGCGGGGTTCTGCCAACCAAGCTGTAAGCGCGTAAATCCTGGTTTGGGAGTAGCCCAAGGGTTCCACTGCTTGGAAAAGGTGCCCAGCCTAGGCAGGTTCGTGTTTTTTTCAGTGCCCTGCCAGTGTCTCTTAGTTTTAATAGGGAAAGCCGAGCCAAATTGACTTTGGTGGAATTTATTTGGCGACTTTAGAGATCAAATACCCCTAATCTTCCTCTAATTCCTTGCTCGCTTTTTACTCAAGGACACCGATTTCCCCGATTCCTTTTATTCGCGCCAATAGCGGTTGTACCTGGGCGGATCGTAAAATCTTTGTTTGGCATGGATCTCCACCATTGGGCCTAGAGGTAGGTCTGCCTCGTGGAAAAGTCGGTCACCGGTCATTAATAGGCCCCAAAAAAATCCCTCTTGCCCCAAAACCTGCCAAGCATACGCGCTGCCGGTTGGGTAGCTTGGGCTGCGGGGGCCATCGGCAGGGCTGATCACCTTTTGGAAAAATCCCACTGCCTTTTGGCCCATCCAAGACGGGCTTCCCACCTCTGAGGTCAGGGGTTTAAGGCGTACCTCTTCGGGGCCCTTCATGGAATCTGCCCCTAAATCGTAGGTCCCAAGGGCAATCAAAAGGGGCCAAATCAAAGCTAGCTTTAAAGAACAAGCGTTATAAGCCATTTGGACTCAAGGGGAACTAACCTCTTCAGGTGGACCTGTAGGGGCTTCTTCTTCGGCAGCAAGGCCTGAATCGGGGCTGGCATTGGGGGGCAGATTTTGCGGAGAGGCCGAGAGGATCGGGGCCAATGGGGCGACCTCAGGCAAAAGCAAAAATTCGTCTTTTTTGATATAACCCAACTCTTCACGAGCGAGGCTGCCCAGGTATTCGCGGCTGCCTTTAAGGGATTGCAGCTTTTTTAGCCACTCCCCTTTTTGGCGTTTCAGTTCCCCAATCTCTTGGGTTAGCTTCGCTTCTTGCTCACGCACCCTGGAGAGTTCGACGGTCCCTTTGTCTCCTACAATCGAGAGCAAAAAAACAATCAAGATCACCAGGACCAAAAGGCCCTGGATCACTTTTTTTTCTGGCCTAGGTAAGAGCGCCAAAGAGGACCTAGCTTAAAGGTTGTAGAAAGTATCGTTGCCTCGGTACAAGGCCCGCTCACCCAATTCTTCTTCGATACGAAGTAGTTGGTTGTATTTAGCGACACGATCCGAACGGGATAGCGACCCGGTCTTGATTTGCCCGGCATTGGTGGCTACGGCGATATCGGCAATGGTCGAATCCTCGGTCTCGCCAGAGCGGTGACTAATAACACAGGTATATCCGGCGCGCTTGGCCATTTCGATGGTATCTAAGGTTTCGGTCAGGGTGCCGATTTGATTGACCTTGACCAAAATCGAGTTGCCGATCCCCTCCTTGATTCCTCTGGAGAGCCGTTCGACGTTGGTCACAAAGAGGTCGTCGCCGATCAACTGCACCCTTTTACCTAAGGCCTCGGTCAGTTTTTTCCAGCCCTCCCAATCGTCTTCGTCGAGGCCGTCCTCAATCGAAACAATCGGATATTTGTCACATAACTTGGTGTAATATTCCACCATCTGGGCCGCCGTTTTGGTCACCCCTTCCCCGGCGAGGTTATAAATCTTCTTTTCTTTGTCATAAAATTCCGAACTCGCGGAATCAATTGCAAGGCAAATGTCTTTGCCCGGTACATAACCCGCCTTTTTAATGGCCTCGGTAATTACCTGCAAAGCCTCTTCGTTACTTTTTAGGTTGGGTGCAAACCCACCCTCGTCACCTACCGAAGTGCTATGTTTGCCTGCTTTTAGGACCGCCTTGAGGGCGTGGAAAACCTCTGCGCCCATGCGCAAGCCCTCTTTGAAGCTTTTAGCCCCAACCGGCATAATCAAAAATTCTTGGATATCTACGGTGTTGTCCGCGTGAGACCCGCCGTTTAAGATGTTCATCATGGGCACGGGCATTTCTTTCGCATTGACCCCACCTAAATAGCGATAAAGCGGAAGCCCATGGGCTTCAGCCGCCGCTTTCGCACAGGCCAAAGACACCCCTAGAATGGCGTTGGCCCCTAGTTTGGCTTTGTTTTTGGTACCGTCTAACTCAATCATTAAGGCGTCAATATCGGCTTGCTCCGAAACCAACATCCCTTCTAATTCGGGGGCGATAATTTCGTTTACGTTAGCCACGGCTTTAGCCACCCCTTTGCCACCGTAGCGGTTTTTGTCGTCATCGCGAAGCTCGACCGCTTCATGGGCTCCTGTTGAAGCTCCCGAGGGAACCGCCGCCCGGCCAATGATCCCGCCAGCCAAAACTACGTCCACCTCAATGGTTGGGTTACCCCTTGAGTCGAGAATTTCTCTGGCAAAGATCGAATCAATCGTCAGTTCTTGATCGTACATGGCCGCTCCTAAGTGGATAGATTTGCTAGTGTTAACTTTTGGCCCGGTAAACCGGGTACTTTGAGAACAAGCTACACAAAAGGGCCCGAAAAATCAAAGCAAAAAAGAGGTTTTACCTTTTAAGCGAGAATCGCTTGACCAAAAAGGTTAGGCCTCGTAAAAATAACTGATTGGGGCCTATAGCTCAGTTGGTTAGAGCATCCGGCTCATAACCGGACGGTCCCTGGTTCAAGTCCAGGTGGGCCTACCATCCCGCGGAAGACTCCTTTGGAGACCCATGCAAGAATCCAGTTTGGCGATACTTCAGATCGCCGATCAAGACCGTCAGATCCTCCATAGCCAGCAGAAACTTTCGCAAATACCGGATAAACGAGCTAAGGTAAGGGCCAACCTAGACAAGGTTGACCAACGCCTGAAAAAGGTTTCCCAAGACCGGAGCCTGCTTAAACTCCAAGTGAAACTCCGCGAACGGCTGATCGAGGTAGAAAACAAAAAGATCGAAGAATCCAACCGCCGGATGATGGAGGTTTCTAATCAGAAGGAGTATATGGCGGTGCAAAAGGAGATTGATCTGGCCACTCGTACCATTAGAAAGGTCGAAGACCAAATCTTAGACTTAGAAGAGAGGGTGGAACCGTTTGACGTCGAACTTGCAGAGGTAGAGGAGATTCGCACCCAAGAAGCTGCTCGTTTTGAAGAACAGGACAAAGAACTAGCAGCCGAAGAAAACAAACTAAGCCAAACAATCCTGGCCGCTAAAAAGGAGATTGAAACCCTTACTTCTAAAGTAGGGGCCGAATTGTTGGCTAAATATCAAAAATTGGTTGCCCGCAATTTGACACCAGCGGCTGTGGCCATTGACGATGCCTTTTGTTTGGGTTGTGCCATTAGTATTAGGGCGCAAATTTTTAATGAAATCATCAGAGCCGGTCAGGGCGAATGCCCCAATTGTCGCCGCTTGCTATTTTATCGCCCCAAAGGCGAGCCAGCCTCAACTGCTGGTTAAACCTATTTTAGGGTTGCCTTGATACCCGGTATAGTTGCGCTGATCGTTTTGATTGCGTTGTCCGCCTTTTTTTCTGGCATTGAAAGCGCCTTTATCTCTCTAAGCGATCTTGATCAGGTCGAGATTTTTAAATCTCGCGCCAAAAACCGTAAGCTTTTAAAGAGACTCCTAGAAAACCGCGAAAAGTTGCTTTCGACGGTGTTAGTGGGCAACAATCTGGTTAATATCGGCGCGTCTGCCCTAGCAACTACTTTAGCCATAGACGCCGCCCCGAGTTTAGATATTAGCAAAAGCTCTGCGGCTACCTTGTCTGCGGTTTTTTTAACCTTGATGATCCTGGTCTTCGGTGAGGTTACGCCAAAGACGGTCGCCATGACGCACAATCGCAGTATCGCCCTTTTTGTCGCCCCCATTGTTTACTTTTTGGCACAGGTGCTAAGTCCCTTGACCCTCCTTTTGTCTTTGGCCTCGACCTATATGGGTAAGGCTTTTGGGGCCTCAAAACAAAATGGGATTACCGAATCAACCTTGATTAATATGGTCGAGCGGGGCCAGGAATTAGGGGTGATTAACTCTCGAGAGCGCCAGTTAATCGAAAAGGTTTTCCAGTTTGACGACCGTGAGGTTTACCCAATCGTGACCCCTCGCAACAAGGTATTTGCTCTTAAAGACACCCATACCTTAACCCAAGTGCAAGCCCAGTTGTTAGAGCAGATGTTTTCAAGGATTCCAGTTTACGGGGACACTTTTGATCATATTACGGGTATTTTAAATCTCAAAACCGCGCTCAAAGAACTTTTAGACGGAAACGGTGAGCGTCAATTAAAAGATCTGTCCGATCAACCTAGTTTCCTATATGAAACCCAGTCCTTAACCAGTGTACTCGAACGCTTCCAAGCCGAGCGCATACATATGTCGATTGTGGTAGATGAGTTTGGTGGCATGGTAGGCGTGGTGACCTTAGAAGACATCTTAGAGGAACTAGTCGGCGAAATATTCGACGAGAAGGATTTGGCCATGGGCCTGATCAGGCCCATGGGCGAGCATAAATGGCTGGTGCCTGGTCGTTTAGATGTGGTCACGCTGAATCGGGAAATCCCTGGCGAAATCCCTATTGAAGGGGACTATGAATCGGTTCAGGGGCTGATTATGTCCACCTTGGACTGCCTGCCTGAAACCGGGGACCAAGTTACCGTTGGGCACCATAAGTTTACGGTGATGAAAATGAAAAAAAATGAAATCGTCTCGATAATGCTCGAATACCTTCCGGCCCTGCACAAAACAGAAGAGGAGCAATAACATTGACGCCCTGCCCTACTCCTTTGTAAGATTAGGGCCAACCCTCAAAAAAATCGTTCCATGAAAGCCCTCAAAATCGCATTGGTATTTATCCTGGTTGCCAACCTCGCCTATTCGTTAGTGGGCTGGCTTTCTGGGGGTTATCCCTCTGATCAACAACAAATTGAGCAGCTTGAACAACCCGCGCCCCTGCCCGCTTTAGAAGCGGCAGAGGGTTTTAAGTTAGAAGCCTTGGCCGGGTTGGCAAAAGAGGTGCGCTCTGGGCAAGAATTAGAAAGACGGCTAAATGAGCCCAGCAGTATCAATAACCTGGACCTAAATGACGACGAAAAGGTGGACTATATTCAGGTGACGGAGTTTGGTAACACCGAGAATAAGCTAGGCTTTTCGCTTTATACCGAACCGGCCAAAGGGGAACGCCAAGAAATCGCGGAAGCTACCATTGAAAAAAATGGCGACCGCGCCGAAATCCAGGTGGTGGGCAACGAGCAGATTTATGGGGACAACGCCGTCTTTAACGACTGGGCCCCGGTCGAACGGACCACGCAGCCTGCCCCTCAAGGCGAGGGGTACCCCCCCATGTATGGCAGCTATTTTTATCCCAGGCCACTCTGGGCCTCGCCCTTTGGTTATGGGTATTATCCTGGCTATTTTTCACCCTTTTCGCTGATAGCCACCAGCCTTTATCTGTCCTCGATGCACAGCTACTCACGCACGGTGGTAGTTGGGCCCAGTCGCTACCAACAGACCTCTCCAACCAAAATAGACAATCCCAACAAAGGCAAAACCGCTAATCAGGGGATCAGCCGTAGCCTTAAAAAACCGACCGGCACCCAAAAACAATTTCAAGCCAAAGCCGCTAGCCAAAAGGTGGGCAAAGGCGGGTTTGGGCAACGAGCGGCACGACCTTCCCAATTAGGTGCTGGATCAAGCCGACTAGGGCAGGCTGGGCAGGGGTTTGGTCGCAACAATTCCTCCGTCGGTAGCAGTTTTAGGGGCTCGGCCTCTCGCGGCAGAAGTTTTAGTTTTGGCGGGAAATAAGATGACCCTGGCCGAATTGTTGGTCGGTTTGCCTGAGTCGGGTTTGCAAGTAATTGGAAACCTCCAGACCGAGATTTCCTCTTTACATTTCGATCCCCTGAAAGTGACCCCTGGAGGCGCGTATTTTTGTCTTGAGCAGGAAGAATTTCAGGAACCCCACCTCAAGCCCAGCGGTTTAGACCATTGGGGCGAGGCCTTAGACCGGGGCGCGGTTTGCCTTTTTACGAGTAAAGCAGCCCGGATTAACCCGCCTGCCGGGGTAGTGCAGGTGGTTTGTTGGCACCTCAACCAAGCGATGGCCCTAATTGCCAAACGGTTTTATGGGGACCCCTATGCCCACATGCGGCTGATTGGAATAACCGGCACCAACGGGAAAACCACTACCTGCCAAATCTTAGACGGCATCTTGACCCATGCTAAATTTAAAGCTGGGGTGATTGGCACCATCGGCACCTTTTATCCTGATTCGAAAGAACCACCCACCCATCTCTCCAACCCCTTAGCCATTGATTTGTTCGCCATTGGCGCCCGCATGAAAAAGGCGGAGGCCCAAGCGGTGATGATGGAGGTGACCAGTCACGCGATGGACTACGACCGGAATCACGCGCTTGATTATGACATCGCTATTTTCACCAATCTGACCCAAGACCATCTCGACCACCACCACTCGATGGAGGCCTATCTAAAAGCAAAGGTCAAATTTTTTAAACAGTTAGGCCAAGGGAAAAAGAAGGCCGTTGCCATTGTCAACCTGGACGATCCTTACGCGGGGGAGTTTGTGGTGGCGCTAGACGATTATGCCAAACGAATGGGACGGATTTTGCTGGTGACCTACGGCATTAGGGCTAAAAACGCAGATTTGCGCGCGACACCCATAGAAATGACCGGCAAAAGCAGTCGATTTCAGTTGACCCTTCGCGGTAACGACCTTGGGGAGGTGCGGCTTCCCATGGCCGGGACCTTTAATATTTATAACGCGGTGGCCGCCTTTGCTGCCGGGTTGGCTATGGATATTCGGCTCGAAACCTTAATCCAGGGCCTAGAGCGAGCCCGCCAGATTGACGGACGCTTCGAAAAAATCGAAAGCCCAAAAGGGACCGATATTTTTATAGACTATGCCCACACGCCCGACGCTTTAGAAAAAATCCTCAAAGAAATCATGAGCCTATGCCGAGGGCGAGGAATTTGCGTCTTTGGTTGCGGGGGCGACCGGGACGCAACCAAACGACCTATTATGGGGGCGATTGCTAGTAAATATGCGGACCAAGTAGTGGTCACTTCAGACAATCCCAGAACCGAAGACCCCCAAAAAATCGCGCTGGAGATTGCCGCCGGGATCGCCCCTGAAGACCAGACCCATCTTTATATTGAATTAGACCGAGCCAAGGCCATAGCTCTGGCCTTGGAGATGGCGGGGCCGATGGATTCGGTTTTGATTGCAGGTAAGGGACATGAAACCTACCAGATTATTGGTCACCAACAAACCCCTTTTTCGGATCGGGTCCAAGTGCGCGCTTTTTTTGAGCGCCATAAGGAACCCCATTTCCGCGCCCAAGTCGAGATCAATCCAGAGCAAATACGCCAAAATCTACGACTTATACTGGCCGAAAAGCCAGCTCAATTGTCAGTGATGGCGGTCGTAAAGGATGAAGCCTTGGGCCACGGACTGGTTCAGGTGGCAAAAATCGCTCAAGAAGAAGGGCTAGCCTATCTTGGGGTGGCCTGCATGGAAGAGGCGATTGCCCTTCGCCAAGCGGGGTTGGCCCAGATTGGGATTTTGGTTTTTGGGGAACGACAAACCGCCGACCTGGAGTTAGCGTTACAGCTTAACCTGGACCTTCAGGTTCAAAGCTTAGAGCGGGCCCAGGAGATCAGCCGCGTGGCTTTAGAGCTAGGCAAAACCGCTCGACTTCACCTTAAAGTCGATACGGGTATGGGGCGATATGGGGTGCTGCCGGAGAAAGCAGCCCGGTTGTTTACAGACATCTCTGGACTGCCCCAGGTCGAACTAATTGGCCTTTTTACCCACTTCGCCCAATCAGACGAAGCCGAGAAAGCTTACGCCCATCTCCAGTGGCAACGTTTTGAAAAGGTGCTTAAGGAACTGGCTAGCCAGGGGATTAAACCACCTCTAGTCCACGCCGCCAACTCGGGAGGTTATCTGGACCTTCCCTTTGCCCATGGCGATATGGTGCGGATCGGGGCGCTTTTAACCGGGGTCTATCCCTCCGAGGTTTGCCGCCGGATTAAGGGCCTAGCGCCCGCAATGGAGGTCAAAGCCAAGGTGGCTTTTGTTAAGGAATTGGGACCTGGAGACAAGGTCGGATACGGGATGCACTGGACCGCCGAAGCGCCTGCAAAAATAGCGGTTTTGCCAATTGGTTACGGAGATGGTTATCCTAGAATACGCAACAAAGGCTTTGTTCTCCTCCATGGAAAACGTTGCCCAATCCGGGGCGGCAACTCAATGGACGCGCTCATGGTGGAAGTGACTGGACTGCCTGTGCATCCAGGCGATGAAGTGGTCCTTTTGGGTAAACAAGGAGATGAAGAAATTACGGCTATGGAAATAGCTCGCGGGGCGGGTACGGTCACCTATCAAATCCTGTCCTGTTGGACTAACCGCATGCCCAAACGGTGGCTATAAAATGATTCAGGCAACGCAAAATATCGGTTTGATGACCCTAATTTTAGAGGGAGACTGGATCTCGCGAGGGGTTATGGGGCTTTTGGTTTTACTTTCATTGGTCAGTTGGGCCGTGATTTTTTCTAAAAATCGTGGCCTTAATCTGATGAATTTACAGGATCGTAGTTTCCTAAGTCACCTAAGCCGCCCGCTGCATTTAGACGACCTAGAAAAGGCGGTGGAGGACAAAACCTTAGGGGGCTTTAAGGACCTCACGCTCGAAGGGATGAACTTTTACCGGCAGTATATGGAGCGGATCCGCAAAGAACCCGCGCCCAAGGAAGGGCCTACCAAAGAGCTGGCCCCTTCTGCCAGTCGCAACCAACCGGTTGCCGACCGGATTCGTCACACCCAATTTTTAGAACGGCTAGAACGGGCCTTTGAGGCGAAATTAGCAGTAGAAGAGGCGGCTCAAAACCGGGGCTTAGTTCTGCTCGCGACCTTGGCTAGCGCTGCCCCCTTTATTGGGCTTTTGGGCACCGTTTTAGGGGTTATCGATTCGCTTTATGCATTAGGACAAAGCGGGGCGGACCATTTGCAGGCCATTGCCCCAGGGATTGCGGCCGCCTTGGTGGCCACGGCGTTAGGTTTGTTTGTTGCCATCCCGGCCCTAGTGGCGTTTAACCTGCTCAAATCCAAGTCCCGCTTTCGTAGCGAATCTTTGCGAACTTATGGACTTGAACTAATCGGATGTTTCGATCAGGAGGCCCCTTGAGGCGGCGGCTAGAGCGCAGCTCGGACCCCATCGCCGAGATCAACGTCACCCCTTTTGTGGATGTTTTGTTAGTCTTGGTGGTAGTGCTACTGGTAGCCAGTCCCTTTTTGCACCGCCAGATCAACATTGATTTGCCCAAGGAACAGGTCAAGGAGCGCAATACCAAAGCCGAGGAACGGTTGATTATAAGCCTCAATAAAAAGGGCGCACTCTTTTTAGGGTCCGAAGAGTTTTCCGAAAAGGAACTTTATAAAAAGGTCCACCGCTGGGTAGCAGCGCATCCAGGGCAACGGGTTTTTATCAGGGCCGATAAGTCGGTAAAGTATCAAGAAGTCGTGCATTTAATGGCGAAACTCAAAGAGGCCGGGGCCAACCGTTTAGGATTGTTAGTGGCGGAAAAATGATTAGCTGGCAGGGGTACGGGCAATCGTTGTTTTTTCATCTTGGGGTCTTGGGCCTAATTTGGGTTTTGTATCAACAAGAGCCCCCAGCCCCTTTGTTTGAGATTGCAAGTGAGGTTTTTTTTGAAGAGGCCGCCCTGGCTCCCAATCCAGACCCTCGCCCTGCTCCGGTGGTGGCTCCCACCCCCGCAGTCCCAGCCCC
>Ga0208246_1000441_pt1 | contig 33914 bp, 28 predicted proteins | sample RifOxyD2_FD_184039 | JGI IMG/M metagenome (GOLD analysis project Ga0208246, IMG submission 184039) | Soil microbial communities from Rifle, Colorado - Rifle Oxygen_injection D2 (SPAdes) | ecosystem: Environmental > Terrestrial > Deep subsurface > Rock core/Sediment | place: Rifle, Colorado... | reverse complement strand
CTGATCGCCAGTATTTCTTTTAATTGTAATCATTAGAATATATTACACCTTTTTATGGTGTCATGTACAAATCTATTCCCGTTTAATAGGAAGGAAGCATGTCAAAAGATGCTGATTTTTGACAGAGGATACTATTTTCTTCTTGACATGCTTTTCCATAGATGACATCTAGAGACTCTTTAAAATATAATTATCTTACTTCTTCTGTCTGAAGAAGTTCAGGAGAATGCTTTTTTAAATATTTTATAACTAATGCCGTTACAATCGCTTCAATCCATCCAAAAATCAAAAGATGTTCACTTGTCATAGCGAAAATTGCAACTTTTAAATTATATGGACAGTATAAGGCTTGCCCATCAGCAGTGTGATATAAAAGTGGCTGTAGTCCGAATTCAATTCCGGCTAAAAGCGCCGATGCATTTATTCCTATATATCCTGCAATAAATGCAGCTATTACTCTTCTTTTTGAACCTATGGTTTTATAAACATAATAACCGGTAAAAGGTAATACAAAAGCTATATTGAAACAATTAGCACCTATTGTTAAAATTCCACCATCACCAAACAACAATGCCTGGACAACCAATGCAACGGTTATTGCAATACTTGCCGCCCATGGTCCAAGAAGAATTGCAACCAACACACCGCCTACTGCATGACCTGTAGAACCACCCGGTATAGGGATATTAAACATCATAACCACAAAGCTAAATGCAGCACCTATTGCTAACATCGGCACTTGTTTTATTTTGAGAGTTCTTTTAACTATTTTTGATGCGGCTATCCATATAGGCAACATTATTACATAAAAGAAACCGCATGTTGTAGGGCCTAAATATCCGTCCGGTATATGCATGGTTTAAAGTCAGCTCTCAGAATTCAGTATACAGTACTCAGTTATAAGTCAAAAGTTAAAAGTAATAATTTGTTTAAGCTGTATTCTGTGAGCTGTATCCTGTGTACTGCCTCTCTATGCTGCTGTTACGCTCAACGTGCTATGATTGACTCCATTCATTGCTTTTAACATATCTGCAAGCTTTTTTATAGCTGATGAATTTCCGCATACTGCGATTATCTCAAGACAATTATCATGGTCGAGATGTATATGCTGTGTAGATACTATAGCTTTTTGAAAATCATGCTGTATATCCATAAGTTTATCAACCAACTCCCGCTTGTGATGGTCATAGACAAGTGTTATCGCTCCTGCAATTTTCCCGCCTTTTGTCCATTGTTCTTTTACAAATTCCTGACGAATCAAATCTGCAATTGCCTTGGAACGGTTGGTATAATTTCTCTTTTTAGTAAGTTCATCAAATTTTTCTAACAATTCTGAATCCAACGAAACACCAAATCGATGTAATTTTTTCATAAGACCTCTTTTTGAGATTTTGCCACAATGTCATTACTTATTTGTAGTTTGCAACCTTCAAGATTGCCACGAGCCAATAAATAGGCTCTCACAATGACACCATTGCTTATTCGGTAAAATATTTCGTGCTACATATATGATTATTGTAGCACATATTAATAATAAATGTCAAGTAAATATAATTGACGAATTCATCGTTACTGTTTAAATATTTGAATTACTTATTGGATGGTTCAAGACTTTGAGCAATTGCATTTTCTTTTTTTGCAAAATCATAATTTTCAAGTTTCATATATATAAGAGCCAAATTAAAATGTACTTCAGCCTGATTTGGATTAATTACTATACTTTTTTTTAAATACTTAATTGCTTCCTGCAATTTGTTTTCTAAATTATAAATCTGTCCTAATACATTATATGCTTCGTAAGAATTCGGATTTTTAAACAATACTTTTTTACAATTCATTATTGCTTTTTCATATAAATTATTTTCAGCATAGAATAAAGATATTCCGAGAAGCGCTTTTTCATTAGTAGGATCAAGTAATAATATTCTTTGATATTCTCTTTCTGCAATATTTAATAATTTTACCGATAAGTATATTTCTGCAATATGTTCATAAGCATTAATATCATTTGTTATGTCATATACAAAAATGGTGTTTCCGATAATTTTAATAGGATTATATTTTTTAAGCCATTGGAAATCTGTTTTATTACTATTGTTTACTCTTAAGTTTAACATTTGCATAATAGAAGCACTTATGGCAAAAAGACGTCTTTTTGGATGAATTGAGTTAAGGTAATTTTCATTGTGGGCTTCCGAAACAATACAAAGATATTGTGGTTTTAGACCATAATATTCCGGCTTTGCATTCCCGTAATATGATAAAATTAATTCTTCGTCTGGTTTTAGAAACTTTGCTAGTCCTTTCAAATCCTGCCCTATATCTAAATCGGGCCCAACAAGATACTTATACCCGTTTTTTGGGCCACCTGCAAACTCATTGAAAAATGTTAAATAATTTGGATAAACTTTAATATTATTTATAACTATCCAAACGATTAGCAAAGGAATAATATATTTTGTTTTACTATTAAAATTTTTCAAAGTAATCCCTATAAACACAAAAATAAATGGATAAATTGGAAGAATGTATCTTAATCCTAACTGGGTCTTACTCAAAGAGTTAACAATTATCCAAATGATTGGAATCGTAACTAAAAAAATAATATTTAATTTAATATTCATATCTTTTTTTAAAGAAAAACCTTGCCATATTGAAAAAGAAATTAGAAGTAATAGCGAAATCGGAGTTTTTATTAAAAATGCAAATAAATAGTAATACCACACACCAAACTGATAGTATTTTCCATTTATAAATATGTTCCGTCCTTCTTTCATTGTAGTTAAAATTGCTTTTACACCAATAAAATAATTCGGTAAACCAAAAAACATATACGTTAAAGCAAGAACACCAAAACCAATAATGAATATTTTGAAAACAGATTTGATGATTTTAAATGAAGTGTTTTCTTTTTTATAATAAGTCCAAAATATTCCAAAATACAAAAAAAGTAAATATAACAAAATTGCAGAAACTTTTGAAGCTTGTGCTAACCCAAACAATATGCCGGTCAGAAAAAGTTTTGTCGTTGAGGGTTTATTAAGATATGCCCAAAATGCAAAAACTGATAAAAATACAAAAACAGTTAATCCAAAATCTGTACTAATAAGTCCTGCCCATGCACTTATATTGGGACAAAACATATAAAAAATTAAACTTAAGAACGCACCAAAATAACCCCATAGAAGATAAGACCATTTAAAAATAAAAAAACCCAGAATGATAGCACCAATTGCATTTGTTGCTCTTCCAATAAGTAAAATCTTATCTGCTGAAATTTTATTACTATAAAGAAATTTATTTCCTATTTCATATTGATATTCATTCAGTTTATCAGGAATATTTAATTTTAAAAGTAAAAGTGGTGCGGAAACAAAAAGTTTCCAAAATGTCAAGTGCTCCGGATTTATTTGAAAATTCCCTGTTCTCCAATAAATATATCCTATAGATAAATCTACGGCTTCATCATACGTAGCAGATTTATTTCTATAAGAAGAAAAAACAACAACAGAAAAATTAATGGTCAATATCAAAATTATTAAACCATTAATAAACTTTATATTCTCAAAAAATTTTTTCATTTTTATAAATCGATTATTTCGGGATTGAGGGTTTTTGTGTCGAGAATTGCCACGGTGCTTTTTCCGTAAAGCCAGCCACCGCATTCACCGGGGTTAATTACTAAAGATGTGCCTTTTCTTACATCTACTTTATGTGTGTGGCCGTAAATTACGATATCGTATCTTTTATCTTCTAAAAGTTCATCAAGAAACTTTGGGGCATGCATTAAAACAACTTTTTTACCGTCAATTTCAAATGTAAATGGATCGTCGTGTAATTCACCGATATCTTTGAATCTGCGTATTAAAAACGGTTTATCTCCATCGTTATTGCCAAAGACACCTATAAATTTTGCTTTTAATTTTTCAAATTCGTTTGCTGTAAATGGTGAGACTAAATCGCCGGCATGTAAAACAATATCAACTTTTCTTTGATTGAAAATATTTACCGCTTTTTCTATATTATCGAGATTATCATGGGAATCCGACATTATTCCAATTAACATATCTCACCTTTTTAATGTTGAGCGAAGTAGAAATTTGCTGATTTTGACTTTAATGGTGAACGAGCAAGAAACTTTTGCAGAGCCTCAATTTACGACCTATACCCTGCAGGAGTAAATTGCAGAGCGACTTCTAAGGAGCGTCTCAAAAAAGTTTGCTTGCGAGTGAATGTTATTCGCCTATTATTTTAACTACTACTTTTCTCTCACGTGGACGGTTGTCCATATCTACAAATATTATCTGCTGCCACTTACCCAAATTCATGCTACCCTTATCGATTGGAATAGACAAAGAAGGACCTAAAAGTGAAGCTCTTAGATGCGAAGAGGCATTCATATCATCATGTGTTTTGTTATGTGAATAATCTTTATCTTCTTTTACAATTTCCTGAAGAAGTTTTTTAAAATCACAAACGGCACCTGGCTCATATTCAATTGTTGTAATTGCGCCTGTAGCACCTGGGATAAAAACATTTAAAATACCGTTTTTAATCTTGGATTTTTTTAAAATATCCGTTGTTTTACCGGTGATATCAACAATTTCACAATTCCCTGCCGTTTTAAAAGTAACTTTACCCGTAAATATTTTCATAAATATCATTCTATTTAAAAACTTGCAAAAGTCAAACTAAAAAGATAAAATACTATTATGAAAAACAAAGAAATTGCCGATATTTTGTTCGAGATTTCTGAACTTTTGTCTATTAAAGGCGAAAATGTATTTAAAATACGGGCTTATGAAAAAGCTGCGTTAAACATTTCATCACTTACTGAAGACGTAACAGAAAAAGTAAAGAAAGGAGAAAAAATAAGCGGTGTTGGTGAAAGTATAGCTGAAAAAATAAAAGAATATCTTGAAATCGGAAAGCTAAAATATTACGACGATTTGAAAAATTCATTTCCTCAGGGATTTTTGGAAATAATGACTGTTCAGGGTGTTGGGCCAAAAAGAGCAAAACTTTTGTATGATAAGCTTAATATTAAAAATATAGATGATTTAAAAAAAGCTGCTGAGGAAGGAAAAATTAGAAAAATTGGAACTCTTGGCGAAAAAAGCGAACAAAATATTTTAAAGGGTATAGAAATTGTCAAAAAAGGCAGCGAAAGAATGTTAATTTCTACAGCTTTTAATATAGCAAATGAAATTATAGAAAAATTAAAATCAACCCATTCGACTTCACTCAGGGTTGATACTGAGCGGCGATTTTCATCGCCGCCGAATGTATCAAAAGATGTAATACAAATTTCTGAAGCCGGAAGTTTGAGACGAAAAAAAGAAACCGTAAGAGATATCGATATATTATGCTCGTCTAAAAATCCGGAGAAAATAATTGAAAAATTTTGTTCTTTTGGAAAGCAAATTCTTGCAAGAGGTGAAACAAAAGCAAGCGTTTTAATACCCGAAGGTATTCAGGTTGATTTACGGATAGTAAAAGAGAGCGAATATGGCGCTGCTTTACAATATTTCACGGGTTCACAGCAGCATAACGTTGCCTTAAGAGGTCTTGCTAAAGATCTTGGTTATAAAATAAACGAATATGGAATTTTTGAAACAAAAACTAACAGGAAAGTTGGCGGAGTTACCGAAGAAGAAATTTATAATAAACTTGGACTTAAAATAATGCCTCCTGAAATTAGAGAAAATAACGGTGAAATTGAAGCAGCAAAAAGTAATACACTCCCAAATCTGCTTGAACTAACTGATATTAAAGGTGATACACATGTTCATACAAAATATTCCGATGGGAATATGAGTATTGAGCAAATTGCCGACCATGCAAGAAAAAGAGGTTATGAATGGGTTGGTATTTGCGATCATTCACCTTCATTAAAGGTTGCGGGCGGGTTGGAAGTAAAAACTCTTAGGAAAAAAATTGACGAAATTAAAAAATTTAATGAAAATTCCAAAGATATAAAACTTTTATGCGGGACCGAAGTTGATATTTTAAATGATGGTCAAATTGACTATCCGGATGAAATATTGAAAGAATTGGATTTGGTTCTTGCATCAGTTCATTCTGGTTTCAAGCAAGCCGAAAAAATAATTACAGAACGGATAGTAAAAGCAATGCAAAATAAGTATGTAAACATTTTCGGCCATCCTACGGGCCGGTTAATAAATAAAAGGGAAGCTTATAATGTTAACATAGAAGAGATTATTAAGGCCGCTGCAAAGAATGAAGTTGTACTTGAAATAAATGCGTATCCGGAACGGTTAGATTTACCGGATATCTGGTGTAAAAAAGCAATGGAAAAAGATGTTATGCTTGGGATAGGAACCGATTCCCACTTTATTGAACAATTGGATTTTATGAAATATGGAGTTTTTGTTGCACGGCGCGGCTGGCTTGAGAAAAAAAACGTACTAAATTCGTTGAACTATGCGCAACTAAAAAAGTTTCTATCAAAAAGAAGATAAGTATTAAACATCAAGTTAAAAGTTATAATTAAGACTTTCATTTTAACTTTTTATTTTAACTTGCCTTTATTGTCCGGATTCTTTTTTCACTTCATGCTGTTCTTGCTTTTTTTCAGCTTTTTGGCCGGCGACAGTCTGAATCCATCGATTACCTACTCTTTGCCAGCCGGTTATATCCCATTTTACGTTACGTACATTTGAAATTCCTTTCAAGGCTAAATCCGTCATCTTAAGAAAGTTAAGAACTGCTGTTCTATCTCTATCTTGTGCGAGTTTCCCTGTAAATTCAATTTCTCCTTTAATTTCAACATTACCTTTCATTGATGAAATGCTAAGTTTTTGAACATTTATCCATCTTTTCACGAGTTCAACTTTTACGTTATTATTAATTTGCCAATCCATTTTTCGAGAGAATTCTACCATTTTATCCCCCTGATATATTTCATATATCTGATTACACCGATTTCTAACATTGATTACACAGATTAGAAACCTTACCATTTGGATGTAAAATCTGTGTAATCTGCCTTTTAATCTGTGTAATCAGTCATTTTTTATTAACCGCCAATCTTTTCTTTACCAAAATATTTTACTAAATTCTTTGGTATTGTAATAGATCCATCTTTATTCTGAAAATTTTCCAAAATTGCAGCAAATGTTCTGCCTACCGCAATTCCTGAACCATTTAAGGTATGAACATATTCCAACCTGCCTACCGAGCAGGCAGGTTTTTTTTCTTTACGATATTTACAGTTGATTCTTCTGGCTTGGAAATCTTTGCAGTTGGAAACTGACGAAATTTCACGCCATTTTTTCTCACCTGGCATCCATACTTCTAAATCATATGTTTTCGAAGAAGAAAATCCCATGTCACCGGTACATAATTTTACAACCCGGTATGTAAGTCCTAGTTGACTTAGAATTTCTCCTGCATCTTCTACCATGCTTTCAAGTTCGGCCATAGAATCTTCCGGTTTAGCAAATTTTACAAGTTCAATTTTGTTAAACTGGTGATTTCTTATAAGTCCTCTTGTATCTTTACCGTAAGAACCTGCTTCCCTGCGGAAACAAGCAGTATAAGCAACATATTTTATTGTAAGCTGGTCCTCGTTTAAAATTTCTTCACGATGCATATTGGTAAGTGGCACCTCGGCTGTTGGAATTAGATACTCTTCTTCTTTTTGTTCTTTATCACCATCGTTCCCTCCGCATTTATAAAGCTCTTCTTCAAATTTTGGAAGTTGGCCGGTACCAATCAGGCATTTTTTATCAACAATATAAGGCGGAAATATTTCTTTATAGCCCTTTGCTGTATGAAGATCAATCATAAAGTTAATTAAGGCACGTTCTAATCTGGCACCGTCACCTTTAAGCATTGCAAATCTACTGCCGGAAAGTTTGGATGCGGTTTCAAAGTCAAGAATTTTTAATCCTTCACCGATTGTCTGATGGTCTAGCGGCTCAAAATCGTATTTTTTTACTTCTCCTATTTGTTTCACTACTTCGTTATCTTCTGCTGATTTACCGATTTGAACAGAATCATCGGGTAAATTTGGCAGCATCAATAAAAGCTGCTGAAGACTTTCATCTTTAGTATAATCGCATTTTTTAATTGTTTCTTCCGTTTCCTTTATTTTTTGTTTTAATTCCTGCATTTCTTTTATTAGATCTGCTTTATTTGGAGGGTTCTTGGAAATATTTTCTGTTACTTTATTTCTCTCTGCTCTGTATTTTTCCAATTCTAATAGTTGTTTTCTATATTGAAAATCTTTATCTAATATTTGATCTATTAAATTTGTGCTGCTATTTCTTGCAACCAATTTTTGCTTTACAAAATCAAAATTCTCTCTTATAAGTTTTATATCAATCATAAAATTACCGCTTTTGATTACACAGATTTCTAAAGTCGATTACACAGATTTAACAACATGCCCTAATCTGTGTAATCTGTGTTCCTAGTCGGTCTAATCAGATATTGTTGGGTTTTTCGACAATATCTTATTTTAATATAATTTCGCTAAATCGTCAATATTTATTTTCCTAAAATTTTTGATTATTAAATCAGCTTTTGATAAATTTTGGTTTCCTGAATTTTTATTTTTGTAGCCGATACATTTCATGCCTGCAGATTTTGCTGCTCTTACTCCTTTTTCCGAATCTTCTATAACTATGCATTCTTCGGGTTTGACTTTTAAAACTTTTGCCGCATTTAAAAATATGTCCGGTGCGGGCTTGCTTCTTTTCAGATTTTCGCCGCTTACAATTGCATTAAAATATTTTTTTATTTTAAATATTTTTAACACCAATTCTATATTTTCAAGCGGTGAAGACGATGCCAGTCCGATTAAAATATTATTCCTCTTCAAGTTTTTAAGTAAATTTACTATTCCAGGTATTGGTTTTTCATTACTATGTTTTAAGTCTTCTATTGTTTCATCAACTTGTGTTTTAACTAATTCCGGGATGGCTTGCTGCAGTCCGTATTTTTTCTTAAAAAATGTCCACATTGCGGTATTTGTACTGCCGATAAAATTTTTATATTCTGTATTAGAAATTTTTAAGCTTAATCTTTTAAAAATGTTTCTATTAACTCTTAAATGTGTTGGTTCGCTGTCGATTATTACACCGTCCATATCAAATATTACCGCTTTCATTTTACTCATAAGATTATTTTAATAAGAGACTCCTGATGATTTTTTAAGTTGTTCCAAAAAACCCGGATTTACTCTATACTCCAAACTCCGTAATTTAGTTACATCTTCCCATGACTTATTATATTCTTTTTTCATAAAGTAAGCACCACTTCGATTCTGGTATGCCTCTGCATAATAAGGATCTATTTCAACTGCCTTGCTATAATAAAATATCGCTTTGTCATAATCGCTTCTTGTAAAATATACGTTCCCCAAACTGTTATATGCTTCCTTGAGTTTTGGATTCATATTTATTGCCTGGTTAAAATCTTCCACTGCTATGTCATATTCTTTCTTATTCCAGTAAGCGATACCCCGATTACTATAGGCCTTTGCATAGCCGGAGTCTATTTCTATTGATTTAGTGTAATCATCAATGGCGTTGTCATATTCACCTCTATTAAAATACGCCATGCCTCTATTATTATATGCCTCGGCATATAACGGATTTATTTTTACCGCATGATTATAATCTTCAATCGCTTTTTCATATTCTTTATTATCTCTATAAGAATTCCCCCTGTTATTGTAACTTACGGTTACCGTTTCCGGGTAATTTTCTATTACATCGCTCATTAAAGTAAAACTGCTTTCCCATATTTTGCATCTTTGAAAAGTTAAATATGAAAATGCAGGAATTACTATAATTAACAAAATCACGATAGAAATTTTGATCATTTTTTGAGTTTTCTGCGTATATAAGTAGAAAATTCCTTCTCCTAAAATATAGAGTAACCCTATAAACGGAATATATGTATATCTATCGGCGGGGATTACTCTGCCTACCGGGATAATATTAAGAACCGGCAATAAGGTTATTAAGAAAAATAAACTGCCAAAAATTATTTTTTTAGAATATTTTTTTGAGAAAAATATAACTATAACCAGGACTACGATTATAATAGGTGAGATTGAAAAAACTTTAGAAAGTATTCCCCCTATTCTTTCAAGAAACGGATAAACAGCCGAAAGTTTTAAAGGCAAAAACAGTTTAGTAATATAAAATATCAATTCATTGCATACATTAAAAACTATATCAAAAAATGTCAGCACCTGTCCTTCTTTAATATTTTTTATTGACCGTTGAGCAAAAATAGTGATGATACCAAAAATAAGTGATAGTACAAAGAAAGGTAGTTTTTCTATTATTTTTTTTCTTATACTGAGATCCTTCGCCTGCGGTTCAGGATGACTGCTTTGTTTTATATAGTCAATTAAAAGTAATACCAGGGGAAGCGTTACCGCCATTGTTTTTGACATGAGCGATAAAACAAATGTAAATAATCCAAGAACATAGTATTTTTTGTCTTTATTTTTTACATAATATAAATAACTAATTATTGATCCTAAATAAAAAAATGAATATAGAACATCTTTCCGTTCTGAAATCCAGGCCACCGATTCTACATGCAGCGGATGTATTCCAAATAATAAAGAAACAAAAAATGAAACAAAGTTATTTTTGGTAAGTAAAAACATTAACCAGAAAACCAATAAGCAATTAAGTAAATGTAATGTTAGATTTGTTGTGTGATAAACACGTGGATTTAATTTAAAGAATTTATATTCTAATGCAAGAGATAATGAAAACATGGGATCATAAAGTCCGACATTATATGAAGTAAAAATATTTTTAATATTTTCAAAAGACAAATCTCTAATTTTCCTGTTATCTTTAACTAATACTCCGTCATCCCAATTTGTAAAATCATTTTTAAGAGAAGGAATATACGAGACGAGTGTGACACTTAATATAAAAAAGATTAAAATGTTTTTTTGCCATTTATTAAAAAATGAAACCTTTTTTTCAGTTACAATATTTTCAGTTTTCCACTTTTTTTTACTCATAAATTTCAATATTTGGGATATTAACCTTTAATCACTCCGAGAGGTTTCATTTTTGCTACTTTTTTCGAAATGCCGGCATTATGGCAAACATCAACAACCAAATTAACATCTTTATAAGCGCCAGGGGCTTCTTCTGCAAGTGTTTTCATTTTTTTTACCTGTACTGTTATGCCTTCACTTTCAAGTTTTTTTATCAATTCGTTTCCCTGGATGCCCTTTAATGCCTGCGTTCTTGACATAGTTCGTCCCGCTCCGTGACAGGTGCTTCCAAAAGTCTCTTTTAACGCCTGTTCAGTACCAACCATAACATAGCTTGCAGTACCCATGGTACCGGGTATTAAAACCGGGATATTCGGGAGCGAACGTGTAGCGCCTTTTCGATGTATAAATATTTGTTTGCCGGCGTGTTCTTCAAACTTACCTATATTATGAGCGACATCGTAGACTAATTCAAGCCCCAAATCTTTTGGGGATTTTGCAAGCACGTGCATAAATGTTTCTCGCACCCAGTGAGTAATTATTTGTCTATTTGCCCAGGCATAATTAGCTGCCGCTGCCATTGCGGAAAAATATGTTTTTCCTTCTTCCGATAAAACGGGTGCGCAGGCAAGTTGTTTATCAGTTAGATTTATTTCATATTTTCTTGCTGCATTTAACATAACCTTTATATAATCATCGCATACCTGATACCCAAGCCCGCGACTTCCGGTATGAATCATTACAGTTATCTGTCCTAAAAAAATTCCGTGTTTTTGAGCAAAATCTTCATCGTAAATTTCTGTTATTTCCTGAATTTCTAAAAAATGATTGCCTGCACCAAGCGTGCCGAGTTGTTCTTTTCCCCTGTCTATCGCTCTTTCTGAAACATTTGAAAAATCTGCGTCTTTAAAAGTACCGTTTTCTTCAATATTTTTCAAATCTTCTTTTTCACCAAACCCTTTTTCAACCGCCCACTTTGCCCCTTTTTCTAAAACACTTTTTACTTCGTTCGCCAATAAATTTAATTTTCCTGTTGCGCCAACACCTGAAGGAATATTATTAAATAATCCCGCAACTAAATTTTTTATATTTCTTTCAATATCTTTTTTTAAAAGATTTGTTCTCAGTAACCTGACACCGCAATTAATGTCATAACCTATGCCGCCTGGTGAAATTACACCTTTATTGATATCAAATGCGGCGACTCCGCCAATCGGGAATCCATAGCCCCAATGAATATCCGGCATAGCAAATGATTTCCCGATAATTCCGGGAAGAGCTGCAACATTAGCTACCTGCTGATGAGCATTATCACTACAAATACTTGGGACCATTTTTTCCGAAGCAAAAATAAGCCCCTCAACATTCATAGACCCTGTCTTTTCTATCTTCCACCTGTAATCATCAACTTTTTTTAACGGACACGGTTTAGTCATATGATAATCCCATTGAAAAAATCATCAACGGTCTTGATTACACAGATTTTGAAAGACGATTACATAGATACTGCTGTCTTGCCTTAATCTGTGTAATCTGGTTTTTAATCGGTGTAATCAGAGATTGTTAGGTTTATTAACAATCTCATTATACGTCAAATATTATCTGGACTTGATAATTATTCTTAATCTTTTTGATCTTTAAATTGTGGTAGGTAGCGGCTTTTATTTCGTGTAAAACTTGGTGGTCTGAAATTTTTTCACCAGTAACACTTGCTTTTAATTTAGTGTCGGTTAAGCTTAAAATTTCAAATTTTCTGAAAAGCAGCTGTTTCATTGAAAAATAATATTGGAGTTCATTAAGAAAGGCAATTAAAAGTTCTTCTAAATTGTTGTCTTGAAGTGAAATAGCAATCGTTCCTTTTTCTTTTACTCTTTCAATATCTGTAATTAGCGAAAACATACCGTATGCTGCATTTTCGAAAAGTTCGCTTAACGTTTTACCGTAAGCAATTATTCCGACATCTGCGGTATGGCTTATAACTTTATACCTCTTTTTCATTAACATTTTCGTCTTCCTTGGTTGCGTGCGCAATTGTAGCAAGTTTATCACCATCTTCAAGACGAATCAGCCTAACACCCTGAGTATTCCTACCGATAACTGAAATGTCACTGACATCCATACGAATCATTATACCTTTTTGGGTCATTAGCATAATATCAATATTATCTTTAACATTTTTTATTCCGACAACACAACCGTTCCTTTCGGTTGTTTTTATATTTATAACTCCCTTGCCGCCCCGGGTCTGTACGCGGTAATCATCAATGCTTGTTCTCTTGCCATAGCCGTTTTCCGTAGCTATGAGAACCGTATCCTTTTTGGTAACAGTTTCCATCCCTATCACTTCATCGCCTTTTTCAAGGCGGATTCCGCGGACGCCTTTGCCGCTTCTGCCTATAGTACGAACGTTATCTTCTTTAAACCGGATTGCAGCGCCGTTTTTTGTAGCTATAATCATTTCGCTGTCACCGCCGGTATGTTTTACATCTATCAAAGAATCGCCGTCTTCAAGATTTATCGCAATTATTCCGGATTTTCTGATATTTGAATATTCTTCCAGCTCTGTTTTCTTAACAGTCCCGTTACGGGTCGCCATGACTAGATATGTTGCTTTTTCTTTTTCAAACGATTTTATCGGGATTGCTGCAGTTATTTTTTCTTCAGCTGAAGATAATTGAAGCAGATTAATAATCGCTTTTCCTCTTGATGTTCTGTTTGCTTCCGGAATTTCATAAACTCTCATCCAATAAACGCGTCCGCGGTTTGTAAAAAGAAGCATATATGAATGCGTAGAAGTTACAAAAAGATTTTCAACAAAATCTTCTTCTTTGGTTGTCATGCCCATTACACCCCTTCCGCCGCGATTTTGCGATTTATATGTTGTTGTCGGCATGCGTTTAATATACCCGGCATGTGAAATAGTTACGACAACATCTTCTTCCTGAATCAAATCGTCCATATCCAGGTCTACTGCTTGTGCCTGTATCTTTGTTCTTCTTTCGTCGCCATATTTTTCTTTTAATTCATTAAGCTCTGTTTTTATTATTGTAAGGACTTTTTTGGGATCTGATAAAATGGATTTAAGTTTTTCTATTGTCTTTATAAGTTCAAGGTATTCATCCTCTATTTTTTGTCTTTCAAGACCGGTTAATTGGACAAGTTTCATATCCAAAATTGCCTGTGCTTGAATTTTTGATAAACTAAATTCGTCCATCAAATGGGTTCTTGCAATATCCGAATCTTTCGATTCTCTTATCAGTTTTACAATTTTATTTAAATTATCCAGTGCAATTTTAAGCCCTTCTAAAATATGGGCGCGTGCTTCTGCTTTGGCAAGTTCGAATTTTGTTCTGCGAACAACTATTATTTTTCTATGTTCAATATAATGATAAAGCATTTCCTTTATATTAAGAATTCTCGGACGGTTACCGACAAGAGACAGCATAATTACGCCAAAAGATGATTCCATCTGAGTATGCTTAAAAAGCTGGTTCAAAACAACCTGCGGATTGCCGTCCCGCTTTACTTCAATAACCAAACGCATGCCGTCCCTGTCTGATTCGTCTCTTATATCAGAAATATCTTCTATTTTTTTATCTTTAACAAGATCTACGATTGTCTCAATAAGTACCGCTTTATTAACCTGATACGGTAACTCATTTACAATAATGGCGGTCTTACCGCTTTTTATATCTTCTATTTCTGCTTTTGCTCTAACTCTTATCGAACCGCGCCCTGTTGCAAAATAATCTTTTATACCTTGTTTGCCGAAAATAATTCCTGCTGTCGGGAAATCCGGCCCTTTAATAATTTTGGAAAGTTCCGGAATATCAATATCCGGATTTTCAAGCATTGCAATAATACCGTCGCAAACCTCTGTAAGATTATGCGGCGGAACATTTGTCGCCATACCTACGGCAATTCCTGAAGAACCGTTTATTAAAAGATTGGGTAACTTTGCAGGTAAAATCAACGGCTCTGTAAGCGACCCGTCGTAGTTTGGGCCAAAATCTACTGTGTTTTTATCAAGATCGCCGAGCATTTCCTCAGCAATTTGTGCGAGCCGTACTTCTGTATAACGCATTGCGGCCGGTGAATCCCCATCGACTGAACCAAAATTGCCTTGTCCTTCAACGAGCGGATACCGCAACGAAAATTCTTGTGCCATTCTGACCATTGAATCGTATACCGCAGTATCACCATGCGGATGATATTTACCAAGACAGTCACCAACGACCCTTGCAGATTTTTTATATGCGGTATTATGCCGAAGCCCCATTTCTTTCATAGTAAAAAGAATTCTGCGATGAACAGGTTTAAGACCATCTCTTATATCAGGCAATGCACGCCCAACTATAACTGACATAGAATAGTCGATGTAAGATGTCTTCATCTCATCTTCAATGTTTCTTGAGACTACTCTGTCCATATTAATCTGTTGTGGTTGAGGTTGTTGATCTTTTTTTTCTTGTTTGTCTTGCTTATCTTCTTTTTCTTCTGCCATAAATTTAACTTCCCCTCTTAAAACGATTTAAACTGATAACAAATACTGATTTAGACTTATTTTTATTTTAACTTTTAATTTAAACTTGCCTTTATTATATATCTAGGTTGCGTACCTCATGGGCGTGCTGCTCGATGAATAAACGGCGCGGTTCAACTTTGTCGCCCATTAATGTTGTAAATATTTTATCCGCTTCAATTGCATCTTCTAATTTTACCTGTAAAAGCTTTCTATTTTTGGGATCCATTGTTGTTTCCCATAATTGGCTTGGATTCATTTCTCCAAGACCTTTATACCTTTGTATTGATGAGCCCTTTCTGCCGAGTTCCATGACAGTATCAATTAGTTCTTTAAAATTCTTAACGTCAATTTCTTCATCTTCACAGATAATCCTATATCGTGCTTTTTCTCCCCCATTGCCATAATCGGATAAATCTACTTTTTCTGTTTCAAGTTTTTTTACTATTGAATCAAGTTTTACCAATTCCCATAAATCTTTTACTTCGCTGCCCAATTCCTCGTCGCCGATTTCTAACGGAAGTTCTCCGGCAGCAGTAAGTGATTCGGACATTTTTTCTTTTTTCTTTTTCATATATTCTACTTTAAAGTTTTTCCACTCTTTGTCGGTATAAATGTAAATCGGCTTGTCATCAGTTTCCACTTTGTATAGCGGAAGTTTTTCTTTTTTCCTGAAATCAATATAATTGTCCCATGTAACGCTTTTTCTTGCCAATTTTTTAATATACGATTCAAAATCAATTAAATTTTTAAGAATACCGGTTAATTTTTTAGAATCAAATTCTTTTAATGCTTTGCCCTTTTCAAGTTCACAAATTTTTAAATTGGTGATGCCTTCTTCTAAAAGCATACTTTCTAATTTTTCGTCTGTTTCAATATAAAATTCTTTTTTACTTTTTTTAACTTTGTAAAGCGGAGGCTGGGCTATAAAAATATTCCCGTTTTTTATAAGCATTTGCATTTGTCTGTAAAAAAAGGTCAGAAGCAAAGTTCTTATATGCGCACCGTCAACATCAGCATCAGTCATTATTATAACTTTATGATATCTTAAACCGCTTATATCAAAATCTTCCTGCCCTATCCCTGTTCCAAGCGCGGTAATGAGTGTCCTTATTTCATCATTTGCAAGCATTTTATTGATTCTGGATTTTTCAACGTTTAATATTTTGCCTTTAAGCGGCAAAATCGCCTGAAATTTTCTGTCACGTCCCTGTTTTGCGGAACCGCCTGCGGAATCTCCCTCAACAATATAGATTTCGCATTTAGCTGCATCTCTTTCCTGGCAGTCGGCAAGTTTGCCCGGCAAAGACCCGCTGTCCAGTGCGCCTTTCCTTCTTGTCAGTTCCCGTGCCTTTCTTGCAGCTTCGCGCGCTTCCGCAGCTAAAACGGCTTTTTCGGTTACTTTATTTGCAATCGACGGATTTTCTTCCAAAAATGTGGAAAGTGCATCGCCAACTATTGATTTTACAATTCCTTCCGCTTCAGAATTGCCAAGTTTAGTTTTTGTCTGCCCTTCAAATTGCGGATCCGGAATCTTTATAGATATGACTGCTGTTAAACCTTCACGGACGTCTTCTCCGGAGAGTGAAACATTTTTATCTTTTATTAATTCTTTGTTTTTTATGTAATCATTGATTACTCTGGTTAATGCGGACCGGAATCCGGCTAAATGCGTACCGCCTTCGTGAGTATTAATATTATTTACAAATGAAATTATATTTTCTGAATAACTGTCGTTATATTGAATTGCTACTTCTGCAATTATACCGTCCTTTTCTTTATTAAAAAATATTGGTTCGGCGTGAAGCGGATTTTTATTCATGTTAAGATATTTTACAAATTGAACAATACCGCCTTCATAATTAAATGTATGTTCTTTGTCCTCTCGCTCATCGAGAATAGTAATTCTTGTGCCGGCGTTTAGAAATGCAAGTTCTCTTAACCGGCTGGATAAAACATCAAATGAATATTCTGTTACAGTAAAAATTTCTTTACTTGGCTTGAATGTAACTTTCGTTCCGCCGTCATCCGTAGTACCTTTTACTTTTACGGAAGTTTCGGGTTTGCCTTTTAAGTATTTTTGATAATATATTTTCCCGTTTCTATATACTTCTACCTCAAGATATTCGGAAAGAGCGTTGACAACAGATACTCCAACCCCGTGAAGACCTCCGGAAACTTTATATGAATCATGGTCAAATTTTCCGCCTGCATGAAGTTTAGTCATTACAATTTCCAATGCAGATACATCTTTATATTTCGGATGCGGTTCAACGGGGATTCCTCTACCGTCGTCCGTAACTGAAACTGAATTATCGTCATGAATTACAACTTCTATCGTCTTGCAATGCCCGGCTAAAACTTCATCTATCGAATTATCAACTACTTCATATACCAGATGATGAAGCCCCTCGGTGCCTGTTGAACCGATGTACATAGCCGGCCTTTTTCTTACCGCTTCAAGTCCTTCTAAAACTTGAATATTAGCCGCACCATATTGTTCTACTGCTTTATCTTTTGCCATACTAAATTTCACTCCCCCATGTCCCGATAAAGTATTTTCGGGATTTAATACTGAACTATTTTTATATCTTTTATTTTTTCTATATGTTTATCGTCCGTGGTACCGAGAAATTCATTTATTGATTTTATAATTTTTCTTCTTGATAACATTATTTCATTTTTGACAACCGCAGATTTTACTGAAATATAAACCGTATTTTTCGAATGTTTTACAATTTGAGCATATTTCGAAAGTTTCGGACCGACCACTTCCGAAAAATAAACTCTTAAAGCATATTCATCAGAGTTAAAAAAATTTTTACTCAAGAATTTATCCGCAAAAACACTTATTGGAGTAACTTTTCCTTTTTTAGCTTTTGCCATAAATTCTATTCTAACCGCATAGGCATTATGATGTAAACATAATTTGAATCATTATCCGGTTTAAGAACTCCTGGACTTACTGGCGTATTAAATTCAAAAATTACTTCTTTGCTGTCTACAACTTTTAACATATCAATTATATAATTTGGATTATACGCAACGTCTAAGTTTTCACCTTTGTATTCTATTTCGATTTCATCATTACCTTCACCGCGCCCTTGCTCCATGGAATAAAGCATAACCTTTCCTTTACCTATAGAATACTTTATGGAAGATGTTCGTCCTGAAGAAATCAAAGAAATTCTTTCTGTTGCATCTAAAAGGTCTTTTGTTTTTATTTTTATACTGCCCTTCTTTTCTTTTGGTATTACCTGATCGTAGTTTGGGAAATGGCCGTCAATAAGACGTGATCTTAATATTGTATTTTCTACTTTAAATCCGACTTGATTATCAAATACGCCAACCTCTATTTCATTTGCAACAGTATTGGAAATTATTTTTAGCAATTCTTCAATTGCTTTTGAAGGAATTATAAGTGAAAAAGAAAGTTTTTTGTCAACGACATCGTCGTTTGATATGAAGGCCAATCTTTTTCCATCGGTAGCTACCATTATTGCTCTACCTTTTTCAATTACAAAATATATGCCGTTTAAAACATATCTGGTTTCGTCTGTTGATATCGCAAATTTTGTTTTGATTATCATATCTTTTAAAACGGAAGTTTCTATAGTGAATGATTTACCGCCTTCAAAATTAATTGCAACTGGAAATTCAGTTTTAGGTATGCCAACAAGCGAAAACTTTGTTTTACCAGATTTTATAAGTATTTTTTCCTGTTCATCAGATGAAACTTCTATTTCACTGCTATCAAATTTTCTTACTATATCAGAAACTAATTTTCCTGGTAAAGTTGTTCCGCCTTCTTTTAAAACTTGTGCAGGTATAATTGTCTTTACTGCAACTTCTAAATCAGTTGCTGCTAAAGTTAAGTTATTACCTTTTGCATCAAAAAGTAAATTTGAAAGCAATGGTAATGTACTTTTCTGAGAAACCGCACCTAAAACAATGCCAATACCTTTCAATAAAGTATCTTTACTGCAAACTACTTTCATTCTTTCCTCCCTTTAACTTTTCTTATTATGTATTCTTTAATATCACCAAAATCATCATAATACCTGTTAGTATGTTAGTAATATATATTTTTAGTTTTAATCAGACGTCGATAGCGGTTTTATTTAACATAGTTAATGTTAATAAGAATGTTTATAAATGGTTAACTTATTAACAGAGTGCCGTTTAAATTATAAATTTTATTTCTTACTAACTTTATTTAAAAGTAACTAACAGCTTGTTACCAAAGGTTTGGTTCAACTTTTTATATCTTTAATTATTTTGCTTAAACTTGAAGAAAAAACCGGATCTTTTATTAACATTTTTTCAACTTTATCATATGCATATAAAACTGTTGTATGATCCCGTCCGCCGAAGATTTCGCCGATTTCTATAGTTGATGATTCAGTCAGCTTTCTAGCTAAATACATAGCTATCTGTCTTGGCTGTGCAATTGCATCAGTTCTTTTTTTGCTTTTTAAATCCTTAACATCTAAATTATAATGTTTAGCAACAATTTTTTGAATTTTTTCTATGGTTATAGGTGTTTCGTTTACTTCTTGTTTTATAATATCTTTAAGTATTTCCTGTGATCTGTCGACTGAAATTTGGCTTCCTGTAAGATATGAATGAGCAACAATTTTTATTAAAGCACCTTCTAATTCCCTTATATTTGCTTTTATGTGAGAAGCGATAAAAAGTATTACATCTTCCGGAACGTGGATCCGTTCATCTATAATTTTACTTCGTAAAATGGCAATACGAGTCTCCAGATCCGGTTGTAATATATCAGCGACAAGTCCCCATTCAAACCTGCTTTTAAGCCTGTCCTGTATTGTTAATATTTCTTTTGGCGCAGAATCTGCAGAAATTACAATTTGTTTACCTGCATCATAAAGCGCATTGAATGTATGATGGAAAACTTCCTGAATATGTTCCCCTTTTCCCAGAAATTGGATATCATCGATAAGCAAAGCGTCTAATGAACGGTATTTTTGGTGAAATTGCGACATAGTTCCCTTGGAAAGCGAAGAGATCATTTCATTAACAAATCTTTCACAGGTAATATAAAGCACCTTTGCATTAGAATTTGTTTGTTTCATTTTATGGCCGATAGCATGAAATAAATGGGTTTTACCAAGGCCGACACCGCCGTATATAAATAAAGGATTATACGCTTTACCAGGTGTATCAGCCACTGCCATAGCTGCTGCCTGAGCAAATTTATTGGAACTGCCAACGATAAATTTTTCAAAGGTATATTTTGGGTTAAACTGATTATCAGAAAAAATTGTTTCAACCTCTGCAGGCTGGAGAGGATCTATTGTTTGTTCCGTTTTTCTTAGAATCTCGTCTAAATTTAATATTACGGAATATTCAAGAAAAATGCTTTTGTTAATTTGTTTAGAAAGTTCTTTTTCTATAGTATTCTGTAAATTTAATTTTAACCAATCAATAAAAAATTTATTCGGAACCTCGATTAGGAACTTATCATCAGTTATAGAAATTGCTTTTATGGGTTTTATCCACAAATCAAATGTTTTTTCAGGCAAATCTTTCTTAATAATTTCTAAGCAATTTTCCCACAATTCTTGAGACATTTTGTCCATATTCATTAACCAAAACAAAAAATTACTAACATACTTACTAACAATTGTGCATAACTATACAAAGTAGTTTTTAATTACCGTATTTTACCATATATTAGTAGGTATTATTACTCTTTTGTCATATTTTATAAAATAAAAAATGAAAAGTCAAGTGAAAATATTATTAAAAAATGATTAAAGGAATTTTAAAATTAATGATTACGGTGATTGAAAAAGATGTTCCGGTTGGTAAAAAGATTTAATCCCCGTAATCGTTTTTCAAAATCTGTGTAATCGGTTTCTATATTTTTTTCTTGACAAATTTTGTGATTTTTGTAAAATATACTTATGAAACAACAGGCACTTGTTATAGTAAAACCTGATGGATTAAAGAAATCACTAACCGGAAGTATACTTACAAAACTTGCCGAAGCTAAACTTGAAATAATTGGAGCAAAAGTAGTGAAACCGACCAGGGAACTAGCATCAGAACACTATTCCCATATGAAAAGCAAACCATTTTTTGAAGAAATTATTCAGTATTTATGCGGCGACATTCATAAAATAAAAAGAGTACTTGTGTTACTATATCAAGGCGAAGATGCCATTGAGAAATTAAGAAAAATAGCAGGTTCAACAAATCCCGAGGAAGCTGAACCTACAACAATCCGAGGGTCATACGGAAGAATTACTACAAAAGGTGTATATGAGAATGTTTTGCATGTTTCGGGTAATGATTCTGATGCTGAGCGAGAAATCAAATTGTGGTTTTCACCGTCTGAAATAGTCAACGATATATATCCCACCAAAGAAGTTGTAAAACAAAATGTTAAAGCAACAGAATGGAAATAAACCCCTTTAGTAATGTAACATATCTTAGTTATTAATTATTCTATATCAAAAAGTATTATTATTAACATTATTTTTCCCTAAAGTAATAAAAAACTCTAGAGGAATTTTTATTTCATTTCGGTAGAGATGAGTTATAAAGTAAGAGATTAGAGTATAACATATAGAGTTAGTAAAACTAACCACTAACCCCTGAATTTGGGAAATACTTTCTATCTCTAATGGGATTTGTTTTTAATTATGCTGATGATGCGGTTTAAATCGCTCAAGGAAAAACAGGAAATAATTATTTTACCTTTTTTGCCCCTATATTTGATTTCTACTTTTGTTCCGAGTATTTTTTGCAAGTCTTCTTCAACCGCGACTATATCACTATTTTTTTTTGATTTATTTTTTCTTGTCTTTAGAGATATTTTCTCAACATCCCTGACGGTAAGCTGCTGGTTAATGATTCTTTCAAGAAGCAAATGTTGTTTAACAGGATCTTCAATTGAAGCAATTGCCCGTGCATGGCCTTCCGTAATTTTTCCTTCGGAAATTGCATCCTGAATTTGTTTGGATAAGGAAAGTAAACGAACCAAATTTGCTATTGTAGAACGGGATTTCCCGAGTGTCTTTGCAAGGTCTTCCTGCCTTAAATTAAATTCTGCCATTAAGCGTTTATAGCCCTTTGCTTCTTCGATTGCATTTAAATCTTTCCGCTGTAGATTTTCTATGAGAGATAAAACAAAACTTTCTTTTTCTGACAGAGCTTTTACAATTGCAGGGATTTCCGGCAACCCGGCTTTTATAGTTGCACGCCATCTCCGTTCACCTGCAACCAATTGATATATCCCGTCTTCCGTTGGCGGTGTAACAATTATGGGCTGAGCGAGCCCGTGTTCAAGAATAGAGGTCGCCAAATCATTAATTTCTTTTTCGTTAAAATTTTCTCTGGCCTGGTATTTATTAGGTCTGATTTTATTTACTGGTATTTTTGTTGCTCCATCCGATAAAGCAGTTGGAGATGAAAAAGCACTTCCAATTTCCGGAATCAATGCTTCAAGGCCTTTTCCCAATGCTTTTCTCATAAAATCCCCCCAAAAACTTCAATTAGAAGTAAAAAGTTAAAAGTTTAAATAAAGTCTTTTAATTTTATTTTTATTTATACTTTTAATTTTAACTTGCATCTGTAGTTTCTTTATTGCCGATAATTTCTTTAGCTAAATTTAAATACTCTTCCGCGCCGCGCGAATGCTTATCATATAATATAACAGGTTTGCCAAAACTAGGAGCCTCAGCAAGACGCACATTTCTTGGAATAACAGTTTTGTAGACCTTGTCACCGAAATATTTCCTGATTTCATCTTTTACCTGCGCAGAAAGATTTACCCGGGCATCGTACATGGTAAGTAAAACGCCTTCTACATAAAGGGCCGGGTTAAGAACCTTTTTAACTTTATCTACTATTTTTTTTAACTGTTCCAGCCCTTCCAAAGCATAATATTCACACTGAATAGGTATTATTACAGAATTTGCTGCTGTTAGTGCATTGATGGTTAGCAATCCAAGAGATGGCGGACAATCTATAATAATGTAATCATAAACACTATCAAATTTTGAAAGTGCATTTTTTAAACGGGATTCACGGGACAACATACTTACAAGTTCAATTTCAGCCCCGACCAAGTCCATCCCTGACGGAACTATTTCGCACCATTCCACATCCGTAGGTAAAATAGCATCTTCAAGAAGAACATCTTCAATAAGGACATTGTATATACTTGCTGAAATCTCCTCTTTCTTTATACCAAATCCGCTAGTTGCGTTTGCCTGCGGGTCCAAATCGATAAGCAATGTTTCATAAGATAAGGTTGCAAGCGATGCGGCAAGATTAATTGAGGTTGTTGTTTTTCCCACTCCGCCTTTTTGATTAGCAATAACAATTATTTTACTCATAATTTAAATTCAATTAAAAATGCAAAATTAAAAATTTAGGGTAAACTATTTAAATACTCGATTGTAAATAAATTCTCAATTTTTAATTGTTTTGCAAATAGCATGAATTCCTAAATATCTGAAGATAAAAATGATATTATAACAGACTTTCTTTGTGTTTTTAGTTTTCTTAATTTTACTTTGGATTGTTTGAACATCAATTTTGCGGCTTTTGTCATATCGGCATCAGCATATTTGTCTGAAAGGTAGACAATCTCTTTAATTCCTGATTGTATTATTGCTTTTGCACATTCATTACAAGGAAATAGTCCGGTATACATAACACAACCGCAAAGATTTCTACCGATACTATTTAATATTGCGTTAAGTTCTGCATGACATATATAAGGATATTTTGTTTCTAAAAACGTTCCTGTATTATTCCATGGCAATTGTTCATCGGAACAACCTATGGGGAATCCATTGTATCCAACTCCAACTATTTTTTTCTGCGAATTTACTATGCATGTGCCAACCTGGGTATTTGGGTCCTTGCTTCTCTCAGCGGAAAGCAAAGCCACTCCCATGAAATACTCATCCCAGGTAATATAATTTATTCGTTTTTTTGTTTTTGTAGACATAATATTATTTTTAGTTATGATACAACATGGTATATAAAAAGTCAAGCAAATTATTTAATAAGGTGTTCTGTAGTTTCCGCCACTGGTTCTATGGCGGACCCGCTAACTCCGCCAGTTGGCGGATTAGTGGCGGGCTATTTAATACTCTATTAAACATCTGACGATTTTGATCTTATTGTGAGCAAGGGATTCGTTGAGGAATGCCCTCACGGAGTCCCGCTTAAAACATTCAGCGGGACGAGTTTGGAGCACGGCTGCAGAGCCGATGCGTGCCTGCCTGCCGGTAGGCAGGCTGACGAAACGAGATCCCGAGCGAATGTTTCACGTGAAACATTCGCTCTCCATTAGAAGTCAAAGACATCCTGCGGAAGATTTTAAGCGGGCTCACACTTTCAAATCATAAACATCTTTTACTTGTTTAATAATATGTTTTTTAATATTACCAATTTCCTGCTCAGAAGAAAATAATATTTTTCCGTCAATTTCAGGCGCCTGAAACTCACAATGTCCAAATTGGGAAGTATCAGCTAAAACATACATTTTCTTGCCAATCTTTTCACGGTTTTTCCTTAATGTAATTTGTTGCTGTACTTTCATAAGTTCATTATATCTTTCCTGTTTAATTTTGAAAGATAAAGTATCTTTTAGGTTATAGGCTTTTGTTCCCCGCTCTTTTGAAAACATAAAAGAACCCAACCAATTAAAATCCAGGGAATTAATATCTTTTAAAAGTTTTTGGAAGTATTCATCCGTTTCTCCCGGGAATCCAACCATTATAGTTGTTCGAAGTGTAATATCGGGTAGCTTCTTTTTTAATTTTTCAATTGTATTAAAAATGGTATTAGAAGCAGGTCTTCCCATACCTTTTAATACGGCATCAACAGTGTGTTGAATAGGTAAATCGATATACTTACAGATTTTTTCGTTCTCAGCTATAGTTGAAATAAGTTCATCTGTAAAATGGCCGGGATGAGTATAAAGTAATCGAACCCACTTTAAATCCTGAATTTTTGATATCTTATTCAATAATATGTGCAGCATCTGTTTTTTATAAATATCAATGCCATACATAGTTATATCCTGTCCTATCAATATCACTTCTTTTCTGCCGGTTAAAACAGCATTTCTGACATCGTTTAAAACATCTTCCATTTTTCTACTTCTGAAATTACCCCGTAGTTTTGGGATGATACAATAATTACAACGGTTATTGCACCCCTCCGCTATTTTTATATATGCGTAACTTTTTGGTGTTGAAAAGATTTTTGGCTCGTTTGAAATAATAAATTTCGGATTAAGGACTTGGCTAATATAAGGTCTTGAATTATAAAGACCGGTTATTACTTCAGAGATTCTAGAAAAATCAGCACTGCCTAAAACAGCATCAATATTAGGATATTTCTTTAATAGGTTGTTTTTTTCAAGCTGAGGAAGACATCCGCAAACAATCAACTTCTGATATTTTGATTTTCTTGAAATAATATCTTCTATTGTGGCGAATGCTTCTTTTTTAGCCGAATCTATAAAAGCACAGGTATTTATTATTATGACATCCGAATCTTTTAGGGTTGCGGTTAAAACATAGTTTTTACTTGCCAAGATACCGGCAATAGTTTCCGAATCAACAAGATTTTTATGACATCCTAATGAGATGATATATATTTTTTTCATAAAATACGATTCAACCCGATAAAAGACTGATATAAACTGATTGCAAGCACTGATTTAGAATGTTTCACGTGAAACATTCGCTCGCAATGAATTTTCTCCGACCTGCCTACCGGCAGGCAGGCCCGCTCGTCCGACCGCCCTGTCGTCCTCGCTTTAATCGTCGCTCCGGAATGTTTACGTCACTCCTCAAGGGTCTTTAGAAAATTATTGCTCGCTCACTATAAAAGTCAAAAGAGTTTCGATGTTCATCGGCTCATTAAATAGCCCGCCACTAAGTCGTTGACGGGTCCGCCAAAGAATCAGTGGCGGAAACTATAGAACGCACTACTTAATCATTGAATTTATTTGATTGTTCTAATACTTTATCTGATTCTTTTATCAGGCCACCTTCTTTTAAAATGACGGATGCGTTAAAACAAGCCGAAGTATAATAAGAAATAACCTGCTTTTCATAATAATCTAAAGTGTCTTTTGATTTGCGGAATCTATATAAATTGTACAAATAGACAGTGTTTTTTACATTTGTTGCCTTTATTTTAAAGTTATCGTTGAGTGAAAGTTTGCAAGCTAAACCAATTGGCGTTACAAAGTCTTCTAATCCGGAATGAACGCCTTCGGTATAAACCGGTAGCTTTGCTGAATTTTTAAGTAAACAATCGGTAGTTGAGCTATACAGGCCTTTTGGAAATAATGCAGGATATTTGGACTCATATTCTTCTAACCGCCAGGGTAAGTAGGAATTATATACTACATTTACATCTTGGCGGGCCTTTCCGGCATATTGCAGGTAATTGACCGTAAAGATTGGCATGTCAGCAATCATTGAAAGAAACGAATTCTTGGGAATAGAAAGCATCAAGTTTTTACCATAGTCTAAGGCTAGAAAGTTATACCTTTTATTTATTTTGTGGAAATTTGTAACCCCAAGAAAAAGGGGAAATAGAATAAAAACAGGGATTATAGATTTAGGGATCAGCTTGACCAGTCCGATACCTATTAATATAACAACAAAAATAGCCGGTAACGCACAGGCAGGGTCAAGCATAGCCATAGAAAATTCGTTTTTTGGAAGACGGGATAAAAATATGAAAAACGGTCCTGTAAAAAGAAATAATAACAAAATAGTCATACGGAAGGTATTGTTTAGACTAAATACTATACCAATAATTAATAGTAAAATACCAATAACACCGATATGATCTTTTAGAAGGGCCCAATAAATATTTAATGAATCTCTAAAAGAACTATTTGTTCCGGAATATCGGCTGGAAAGTTTTATAGTTCCATAATCTGCCCGGGATAATACTTTAATAAAGTTACCAAAGTTTTTAGGATTGCCCCAGTTATTTACCGGCTGATTTGATGCCCTTATAGGTAAAAATATGTAGATTGAAAAACCCAACAAAAAAGAAACCATAAGATATTTAATAGTCTTCATATTTAGGCGATAGTTTGAGGTAATCAGAAAATATAAAATTCCGGGAATTAAAAATAACAGAGTCTGATGATTACCAAGTCCAAGACCAAACAAAAAGCTTAATAAAAGTATTTTGTTAGTATTAAATAAAAGAATGTATATTATAAGTATAGCAAGAAGAGCATTTAGCGAATAAATTTCGCTTAAAATACTTTGTTTCCAAAAAGCTGTAGAAAGTGCTAAAGACAAAGCAATTATAATACCCAACCATTTGGATTCAAATTTTTTATTAATTATTATGTAAATGATTGCAACACATGTAGAAGAGGTAAATGCAGAGAAAAGGTTCATTCTATAGGCAATGTTGCCAAAAGGCATCAGGATAGCCCAAATTTTACCAAGAATTACATATAAAGGATAAGCAGGTGGGTGAGCAATTCCAAGAGTATAAGCGGAAGTAATTAGGTCTCCGGCATCTCTAAATGATTGAATTGTTGGATAAAGAGTATAAAGGTAAGTACTAAAAGTAAGAAAGAATATTAATATTATCATTTAAAAAAAAGATTAAGAATTTGAATCTAATCTGTGTAATCGGTGTATCAAATCAGTGTAATCATTTATATTGTTTCACGTGAAACATAATTCGTTCGGGAGCTTTCTTCGTCAGCCTGCCTACCGGCAGGCAGGCACGCATCGGCTCTGCAGCCGTGCTCCAAACTCGTCCCGCTGAATGTTTTAAGCGGGACTCCGTTATGGCTTCCTTCGCAACTCCCTCACTCAAAGATTATTATAAGGTAAAAATTTTTAATTAGAAAATTATTGCTCGCTCACAGTAGAAGTCAAAAACATTAATTAACTTAAAGTGGAACTCCGTGAGGGCATTCCTCAACGAATCCCTCGCTCACAATTAATAGCCAAAAGAAAATTAATTATTATTGCTCCAGGCGGATTCCAAATCTGAAAAACTATTGAACTTGGATTGATAACCCCATGAAATTGATGTATCAATGTTTTCAGTTTCTTTTAATTTCAATAAGAAATTATAAAATTGTGCCCTGGGGTAATTTTCAAGCATATAAGCGATCAATGATTCTGCTTGCTGATACCAGATATTAACTTTTTCAGATGATGCAGTAGATAAATCTAACGTTAAAAACTCGTCCGCAGATAAACGCTTAGATTTATTAAAAACAGGTTTTCTTAAATCTGGTATTTTATTTTCTTCATAAGAAGCCAACCCTTCATTTATCCATCTGGAAATTTTTTCAGCTTTGCCTGCCATAAAATCGTTAAAAATAAGGTGAGTAACTTCATGATATATTATGTTTTTAAGATTTTTGCTGTCAAATGCATAGATTTTCCTTGACATAACGAAACCACCTGACCAAACAGGCCTTTTTGTACATTCTACATACATTTTGGAATCATCATATACGTAAATTGGGAATCTCTCAGAGAGGTTAAAGCTATAAAGATTTGTATCCGTAATTACTGCGGAGTATATTTGTTCAACATACTGAACGATTTCGTCTAAAAGAGGTCTATTAAGAGAATATACTACAAAGTGAGGAGTATAAAGCTGCTGAAATCCTTCCGGAAAAACAGGTGAAACTTCATCATAAATACCAATATCAGCTTTCAATCTTTGGGTTATAACAAATTGTTCTTTTAATAATTCCTGTTCTTCATTACTTTGTTGTTCAATTTTTGAATTTTTTATTTCAATAAATTTTGACATTGCCATAAAAAAGAACCATATATAAATACCAATCACAACGCCAATAGTTAAAAGCCAGTAAGAACGTTCAACTTCTATGTTAAAAAGTTTCATAGGAGTGATTATACAATATAACTTGCTTTTTATCAATAAATTTTTTATAATGACAATAGTAGAAAATATTGTTTTTCTGTCGATATATTTTGAATATCTAGAGGTAAAAAATGAATATTAAATTCTGGGGTGCAAGAGGTTCAATTCCGGTTTCCGGGAAAGAATATTTAAAATATGGCGGGGCAACCACTTGTGTTGAAATAGAAACAAAAGACAAAGAAACAATTATTATTGATGCAGGTTCCGGGATAAGAAAATTAGGGAATAAGCTTGTTAAAGAAAACAAAAGAAAAATTAATATAATATTTACCCATTCACATTGGGATCATGTTCTTGGCTTTCCTTTTTTTAAACCATTATATGTAAATGGTACGAACATACAAATGTATGGATGTCCTTTTACCCAGGAATCTATTAAAAGAATTGTCTCTGAGACAATGAATCCTCCCTATTTTCCCGTTAATTTTAATAATATTAAAACAAAGATTTCGTATAATAATTATTGTGAGAAAGAGTTTATGATCGGCACAGTAAAAGTTATGCAAATATCTTTGAGTCATCCTAATCAGGGGATGGGCTACAAATTTTCGGAAGACGGAAAAAACTTTGTTTTTTTGACCGATAACGAACTTACATACAAGCACAACGGGGGATGTGAATTTAATGATTATAAGAAGTTTTGTGAAAATACAGATTTATTAGTTCATGATGCAGAATATACAGAAGAAGAATATAAATTTACAAAAACATGGGGACATAGTGTTTATACAGACGCATTAAAGTTAGCTATGGAAGCCAATGTTAAAAAATTTGTATTATGGCATCACAATCAGGAACGGACAGATGAACAGTTAGATAATATAGTAAGTAATTGCCAAAATATAATAAAAAAAGAAAAATTAAATATTGACTGTTTCGCAGCAACAGAAGAAATGGAGATAGAGTTATGAGATTATTAAAAAACCCCATGCCTACGTTCCAAAGGAACTTCGGCAGGCAGGTAATAATCTCTGATTACATCGATTAACAACAAGATTACATCCATCCTCCGTAGCAGTAGCACTGCTACTGCGGAGGACGGGCAGATTAAAGCACCTGTGTAATCGTCTTTAAAAATCTGTGTAATCAAGAGCGGTGAATGCTTTCAACGCTCTAATTATAATATGTCAAAAAGAGCGTTATATATTACTTTATTAGTTGTGATATCAATAGGTGTTTATTTTAATTCACTGTATAATAGTTTTACTTTTGATGATATTCATATTGTTCAAAATAATCAATTAATAAAAAACCCGAAAAACATTTTTTTACTTTTTAAACAAGAATATGGTGCTGAAACGGATTTTAAAGGAACTATGTTTTATCGGCCATTAGTTATGGCTTCATATTTAATAACAAACACAATATTCGGATTAAAACCTTTTTGGTTTCATCTAGGTAATATAATTTTACATATTTTTAGTGTTTTAATAGTTTTTTTCTTAAGTAAAAATTTATTTGAGCTTTTACACAAGGAAAAGAGCACTGAACTACCCGCTTTTATCTGCGGATTATTTTTTGCGGTTCATCCGGTTCATGTTGAAGTTGTATCCGGTATTGTAGGCAGGTCTGAAATTATGGCAGGCCTTTTCTGTTTTTCTGCTTTTCTGTTTTATCTTAAGGAAAAGCGGGTTCTTTCACTAATATTTTTTTTGGCAGGACTACTTTGCAAAGAAACATCAGCAGCATTAATTGGATTTATTATTTTATATGAAATTTTATTTAATAAAAAATTTAACAGGATAATTATCAATTATATATTAGTTTTAATTACTTATTTATTTATTAAATACTTTGCTATCGGAGGATTATTTTCAACAGGAAGTGAAATTTATTTTAAAGACGGTATTTTTACAAGAATCTTTACTATGAGTAAAGTTATGGTATATTACATTAAGCTGATGTTTATTCCATATCCTTTGAATCCTGACTGGGGAATAAGCAATATAATCTCCATAGCTTCAACATTGTTTGAATTAAAGGTTTTCGTAAGTTTAATAATATTAGTAACTTTATTTACAATTGGATATAAAAATATCAAATCCCGGCCGATTACTGCGTTTTCTATTTTATGGTTTTTTGTCTTTCTTTTTCCGGTTTCGAATATTATCCCGATAGGTGATTTTATGGCGGAAAGATTTTTATATTTACCATCCTTTGGATTTTGTTTATTTATGAGTGATATTGTATATAGAAATAAAAAATTAACTAAGTTCATGCCGGTTATTTTAATTTTGTTTTCGTTAATTACTATAAAACAAAATGTCGTTTGGAAGAACAATTTGTCGCTTTGGAGTTATGTAACCGAAAAATTCCCGGGAAATTGGCGCGCTTTTTGGGAATTGGGAAAATGTTATAATAACGCAGAAAACTACGAAGAAGCAGGCAAACAATATGAAAAATCACTAAAGTTGAGAGAAACGGACCTAGTATTATTTGATTATGCTGTTATATTAAGAAAAGAAAAAAGACCGGTAGAAGCTTTAACAATTTTTAACAAATATCTGAATATTGTAAAAAATAATCCGAAGATGTATTTAGAAAGAGCAAAATGTTATAATGATATCGGTGATTCTAAAAATGCATTAAAAGATTTTGAGACGGCAAATTTGATATCGCCAAAAGATGATAATATAATTTATGAGACAGGAAGATTGTATTTATTACGGGGTGATTTCAAATCGGCAAAAAGTTATTTTGAAGAAGCAGTAAAGATAAATAAAAATAATGTTGCCGCATTAGTTGGAGTTGGAGTTTGTTATTTTCAGAATAAAGAGTTAATCAAGGCAAAAACATATTTTGAAGATGCGATAAAAATAGATCCTAATTATTTTGAAGCAATTTATAATTTATTAGTTGTTGATATTGAGCTTAGTAAAAAAAATGAAGCGAAACAATTATTTGAAAAATTTAAAATCTTATTTCCTAAAGATGAAAGGATAAAACAAATAGAACAGAGGATTTATGGAAAAACTTAAAATCGGACTGGCATTAGGCGGCGGCGGTGCCAGGGGGCTTGCCCACATAGGTGTTTTGAGAGTTCTTGAGAAAAACGGAATAATTCCGGATTATATAGCCGGGACTTCCATGGGGGCAATTATCGGTGCAATGTATTGTTCCGGACTGACGCCTGATGAAATCGAAAAAAAGATAACAGTTTTCTTAGAAACGGATATTTATAAAAGAATGAAATTTGAAAGCTTGATGCATAAAGAATCAGAGAGTATTTTGAAAAACATAATAAAAATTATAAAACAAAAAGCGATGTTTTTTTTATCAGGTGTTAGAATGGCATTTTTGGATAAATCTGTGATGGAAGAAATGGTATCATATTTTTTACCGGACATAGATTTTCAGGATTTAAAAATACCGTTTGCCTGTGTTGCAATAGATATTACACAGGGCAGCGAAGTAGTTATTAAAGATGGTTCAATTCAAGAAGGGGTTGCATCAAGCATGTCAATCCCGGGTATTATGCCTCCTGTAAGATTTAACGGGCATATTCTTGTCGATGGAGGCGCTATTAGGGTAATTCCGGCAAAAGTAGTTAAAGATATGGGATGTAATTTTGCTATAGGAGTAGATGTCAGTTCAAAATTAAAATTAATTCCGGAAAATGAATTAAATAGTGCATTTGATGTTGCGCACAGGACAAGCGATATTGCAGTTTTTACATTAAGACAAATTCAGTTAAAAGAAGCGGATTTTTTGCTTTCGCCGGACGTAAAAGAAGTAAGATGGTTTGAATTAAAAAAATTCAGCGAATGTATACTTGCCGGTGAAAATGAAGTAAAAACGAAACTTTCCGATTTAAAAAACAAAATAAACTCCAATAAATTTAAAACTTTCATAAAACAGGTTTTTAATTAAAAACCTCTTAACAGAATATTGAAAATACGTGTAATTTTTAATGCAATAATTCAAAAAAATTGAAGAAGTAGTTAATGAATACTTATATACTTATAATTCGATATTGGCAAGTGAATGGTCCCAGACGATGGATCAAGAATCTTTCACTTTATATGATAAAAAGTGAAAAAGAAGTATATAAGTTTAAAATTTTTAATGCAGGTTTTTTAGGATTATTACGTCTAATTAAGTAGGAAAAAGTAAAAAGAAACGATAAAATATGCAAAACCAAAAAGACCTTTACTAATTTATAGTTTTTATGTATAAAATAGTAGATGGTAATTTATTGTAGGATAAAGAAAAATTTAGAGGCTGTTAAAAGTTAAGTAATGGACAGATATTTGACACTCAAAAAAGGTAGAAAAGGAGAAACATAGCCGAACCCCAAGGAAGGAAAGGGTTAAGGTGAGGGCTGGACAATAAAAAAAGTCAAACGATAAAAATTAAGTCAGAGGCCTCCTTTACGACGAGAAATTAAAAGCAAACAGTTCTTTAAAATTTCAAGCAGTTAATAACGCAAACTTCGGTTGA
>Ga0208246_1000439_pt1 | contig 33948 bp, 36 predicted proteins | sample RifOxyD2_FD_184039 | JGI IMG/M metagenome (GOLD analysis project Ga0208246, IMG submission 184039) | Soil microbial communities from Rifle, Colorado - Rifle Oxygen_injection D2 (SPAdes) | ecosystem: Environmental > Terrestrial > Deep subsurface > Rock core/Sediment | place: Rifle, Colorado... | reverse complement strand
GGTGTTGGAGATCGGTGCAGGTTGCGGCTACCAGACGGCGATTCTGGCAGAGCTGGTGCAAGAGGTTTATTCGTTAGAAATGTTGGCCCCGCTGGCAGAGACGGCCCAGCAACGGTTGGCGAGCCTGGGGTACCAAAATGTGCAGATCCGGCAAGGTGACGGGTTTTACGGCTGGGAAGAGGCCTCGCCCTTTGCGGCGATTTTGGTGGCCGCAGCAGCCCCCCGCATGCCCCAAGCCCTGCTCGACCAGCTTCAGCCTGGCGGAAGGTTGGTGATTCCCCTAGGGGTGTGGCAGCAGCAATTGCAGCTATACACCAAAAAGCCCGAAGGCGGCTTTTTAAAGCGGCATTTGTTGTCAGTAAGGTTTGTGCCCCTTATGGGCCGGGTGCAGACCATGGGTTAGAGGCTCTGTGCCCCCAAAAGCAGCACAAGCCTAGGCCCATGCCCTGGCAGTAATCAATTGGTGTCACGGCACAACATGCCAATGATCACCAAGATTGCCATTCCAAACAAATCCCTGTAAAAATCAGTTAAATCCATCCCCAGATTCCTGATCACGCCTGACCTACCTTGGCCAGGGTTGTAGTAAAAAAAAAGAACTGCCGCAAGGGTTAGGTAAAAATACCTAAAAAACCCGTGTTTGCTGGTTTTAATGCTATCTTGTGTGTTCGATTCTGCCAAGTCATTCTTAGCCCTTTTTTGCAGGTTGCGCTTTTTTTTGGTTTCTTGCCCAAAACTTGCTTGTATCCCTCCATGCGTTGGAAAACTCGACTTTTTTGTCTCGCGCCCTGGTTGTGCCTGCTCCTTGGTGGAATGCCCACCCCCTTGGCCGCAGCTGAGGATGAAGATTTTTACCTGGCTTATGTGCGCGAGGTGGGGAATCAGCTTTATCTAAGCGATTTCCAACTGGGCAGCCAAGAGAGCATTCGCGACCAAGATGGCCATGGCACTGCCCTGGGATTGTTATTAAACTACACAGGTTATTCGTTTTGGAATTTCGAAGTCGGACGCAGCACCACCCTTTACCAGGGCCGTGTTGAAGACGGGGTCAATGTGGATTTTAACCCCCAAACCGGCAGCGGTTACGGGGCTGTTTCCGAATCCAAGAATATCTATTATGATTTTGATTTGACCTTTGATAACCCTTATTTCGCGCTACAATACACCAACTGGAAGATTCCCTTGGAATCGCTTAAAAACGGTTATTTGCTCCCCAGTACCTACGTGATTGGGGTAATAAGGCAGGAAACCCAAGGCGAAGTGAGCATCAAAGCCAAAAAAGTTGAAATCGCCACTGCGGAATATGAATCAGGCAACCGCAAATATTTTGCTTTGGGCTGGAGCTTCAAATGGGAATTTGTCTATTTTGGCATTATTTTTCGGCAAATGGAGCAACCACCCCTGCGCATCACCAGTTGCAACAAGGCCGCCGTGGGCAACTTGGCTTGCGACCGCATTTATGCGGCCACGGGCAACCGCAACCAAGGGCCGTCAGTGTTCACTGGCGGGCTGTTTCAAGCGGGCATGTTTTGGTAAAGGAAAAGCTATGAAACGTTTTTGTTTGATTTTATTGTTTCTTTTGGCTGGTGTAGTGATCGCGTTTGCCGAGGAAAACGCCCGCGACCAAAACCGCCTCTATTGGCTTTACGAAATGGGAAACAGCATTCCCCTGTCCGATTTTCAATTAGGGGCCACAGAGACAATCCGCGATCAAGACGGCAACGGCTTTGGCATGAGCTGGGTCTTTAAAAAGGGAAAAAGGATCAACGCCGCTTTGGATTTTGGCACCAGCCGCACCATCTACCAAGGCACCGTGCAAGACGGGGTTACGGTCGACTTTGTACCCCAGTCAGGCAGCGGCTATGAGGCCATCTCCTCTTCCACCAACGTGGATTACAACTTCGACATGCAATTCGAAAATCCCTATGTGGGAATTTCCATCATCGGCGAATATTTTCTGTTGGGCGGGGGCCGCCTTTACCAAAAGGCGACCGGAGATGTAACCCTTTCAACCGAAGGGGTAGAACTGGTGACAGCCCACTACAACACCCATACCCAGCTTTATGCCCAAGGCGGCTTGCAGGCGCAGCTGGACTGGCTTTATTTAGGTCTTTATCTGCGCGCCTTTGAAGCCCCTACCTTGGAAATCGATTCCTGCAACAGCAAGGCAGTCGGCAAGCTGCTTTGCAGCCGCATCCGCGGCGCGGCGGGCAACCGCAGCCAGCAGGCGACCGGCTTTGGCGAGGCCCTGCTGCATGTGGGCTTTTTATTTTAGGCTGTTAGCAGGCTGGCCCTCGCTTCGCTGCAAAAACTCGCCTCCCCACCAAAACCGGGGGATAAGAACAATTTGAAAACGCCGCGAGCCGCCCAAACAAAAAAGCCCCTCAAGACACTAGGTCTTGAAGGGCTGGCAGCTAAAAAAAACTCTTGCCGCTAGTTGTTGAGCGTCACGCTACGGCCCTGCATCGGCTGCACAGGGCGATTGTTGCCGTGATAAATCGCTTCAAACTGTTGGATTTGCTTTTTGGAAACCTTGATGGCGTTGCTCAAAACATTCCAACTTACAGCCTCGGTGCAGGGGGGGGTGGTTAATGACCCGCTATAAGCCATGTATTCTTTGTTCTCAGGCAGCACCTCGGCACCGTTAATGCTCTCGCCGGGAATGGGCTGCTTGGCGATCTGTTCCTTGGGTGCCTTGGCAAAAACAGCTTTCAAAGCTGCGTTCTCGGCACCTTCTTCAAGAAAAGCTCCAACCACGGCCAACTGGCCTTGTGCGTTTTTGTGCACAAAATGCACCTCCAGGGGAAAGCTTTTCCCATTAAGGGTGTGCTCAGAGGTATTGTGAAAGTGGAACTGTACCAGTTCATAGGTGCTGTTGCCAATCGTCAGGTTGCTGCCGGGTTGGTAATCCACTTGCAGAGTGTGCCCGTTGTTGGTCATCACCAAAGGCACTTTGTTGTAAGCTACCTTAAGGCTACCACCTTTGCCCTTGGTCATGGTTGCAGGCACCAGATCGATGGGCGATTGGGCTATGCCCGCCTTGCAGGCTTTAAATTCCGGGTCCAAATCGCCCCAGTTGGCAGGCGCACCTGCCCCTGCGTAACCCCAATGGTGGCCGGTGCCATGGGCAGCACCCTGCCCGGCATCATGATGTTGGACAGGGCTTTCGGCCAAGCCAGTGCCAACCAAGGCCAAAGAAGCGATAAAACTGATCAGCAGATGTTTTTGAATTGATGACATTGTAGTTAAAAGAAAAGAGTTTCCCTCCGAACCAAGGCAAGGCTCACTTTATCTGGGGACTTTTCTCGCAGCAAATGAAAATTCGTTCATTTGCCGACCCCTTTGAAATGCCTAAAAGCGCCTTGGGGTGCTATTGCAAGCTAGGAAATGGCACCAGAACGGTCAAGAGCGCCAAAGGAGTAGGGCAGGAAGAAAAACCTGAGGCGACAAATTTAGGACATCCTAATATAGTTCGCCCCCAGTATTGTGTGAACCTTAGACCAAGGGTTTTGCGTACTGCAAAGCCGGGGTGCCGTCTTCGTAAAAGCCGTCTAAGCTTTCCACCTTCTGAAAGCCGCAACGTTCGTACAGCGCTACTGCTTTTTCGTTGTCGGGTCGAAGCTCCAAACGGAGTTCCCTGTACCCGCGGGCACGGGCTTCCATTTCTGCCTTGGCTACCAAGGCACGGCCTAAGCCCTTGCCCCGCATTTGGGGGGCCACGGCAACACTAAAGAGCCTCGCGCAATCGGGCTTCCAGATAACCACCAAAGCAGCTTGGGCTTCGCTGGTGCCGGGGCACATCCAAACACTGGCTTCTTCGTCCATCAGCAATTCGGAAATAAACTCTTTGTTAAAGCAATCGCGGGAAAAACATGCCTTTTCCAGCGCCATTAAGGCATCGAGGTCCATGGGCAATGCTTCGCGGAGTCGGTCCAGGGAGTGTTTCATCGTCTATGCGGTGAGAAATTGGATGATTTTATCGTAAAGGTCGCTGGCTTTTGAATCTTCGTCCTCGGCGTTGATGGTAGGGTTGTCGTTGACCTCGATCACCACAAAGTCGTCCCCTACCTGTTTGAGGTCAACCCCGTACAACCCGCCGCCAATGGCCGCCGCCGCATTGGCTGCTACTTCCAACAGCCGGGGGCTGGCCTGAGCCAGGGAAACCCCCTTCACCGGGCCATACATGTTGCGTCCATCGGGGTTGTAGGTGGCGATTTTCCAATATTTTTTAGGAATCGCGTATTGGCACACATACAAGGGTTGCCCCCCCAGCATGCCCACCCGCCAATCGAATTGAGACTTGATAAAGCGCTGTGCCACAACTCGGTCAGACCGACGGATGTACCGCTTGGCGGTTTTTACCAGGTCTTCGGGGTTGTGTACCTTTTCCACGTACATGCTAAAGCTGCCGTTGGCGGCCTTCAGCACTACGGGGTCGCCCAGGCGCTGCAGCACTTCTGCTGCCTGCTTTAGGTTTAGGTCTTCTTCCTTCAAAAATAGGGTCTCGGGAAAGGGCACCCCTGCCTTGGCCAGGCGGCGGTACATCGCCACCTTGTCGCAACAGATAAGAATGGAAGAGGAATCGTCAATCACCCTTACCCCGTGCAGCTCTGCCGTGCGGGCGGCCACATAGGCGGCGTTTAAGGGGTCGGTAAAGGCGCGAATATAAATCGCATCGTATTCTTTGATTTTATGAATGTCGGGGCGAAACAAGAAATCAGTGCGGTGCCCCAGGCGTTGGGCAAAGTGAGAAAGCTTCAAAATGCCGTTCATTTGAGCGGCATTGTTGAGGGTGTTTCGCTCTACGTAAATCCCTATCCGTTTTCCCATTCCACCTCCTTGTCCAGGTGTTGGCGCTCCCTCAGGCCTAACGCCTTGAGGGGCAAGGGGGCCAGGTCGCTGGCCAAAATGCGGCCATCGGCCAATTCAATCACCCGCACCCGCGCCAAGGGAATGCGAAAAACCTGCCACAACCTTTGGGCCAAGGGGCGAAATCGCTCTGCCGCCGACCAGCCCAAAACCAAACGAAAATTGACTACCCTGCCGCCAGGGGGAATTTCTTGGCAGCACATGGCATAGGTATGGTTGCGGGTCAGGCTTTTGGCGGTGCTTGCCTCGCGGCCCGGCTTGAGCACCACTCTGCTTTTAGCCAAAAAGGGATTGATCGGGTCGATCACCACCGGAGGTTCAAAGTAACCGTTACTGATGTAATGTTCCGCCACCGGAATCCCCGCCAGAGCTGCTTTTTGCAAAAAAATGGGGGTGACGTAGGCATCCAGCATTTCAGCATTGGTGGGATGCACGGCCAAACCTCGGTCTTCGTAGTCTTGGGAGCAGTAATAGGGAATTTCAAGAAAGTTGTAGTCCCCTTCCAGATTGAGGTGAAATTGCTCTTTGGGGTACCATGCAACCGAAGCGGAAAGGAGAGGCGCAAACAACATGGAGCATGGTCCGAACGAGGTCGGGGGAAGTGCCCAGGGGCGAAGGCGCACCTGCGGCAATACCCATTTTAAGGTTTCAAGCGGGCAACCCCTGATGGTTCCCTGCTCTCTGGGCACAAGATTTCACGTCTGCGCCAAGTTGCGAAGCGAAAAGTGCAAAGCCTGGTCCTGCTTGGTTGTGCAGATGACTCACCAGCTCTTTTTGCAGACAAAACTTGAGGGGTTCCGTTTAGCGTCAAGCTAGCGGCGAATGGGCACCAAAATCCGGGTTTGCAGCTCTTCGGGCTGGGTGTCTTGCGGGTCATTGAGATAGAATTCAAAGCATTCGTTGGCAGGCTTAAACCCCTGCCCTTTGAGCCAGCGGTATAACGCCTGATAAGAATTCACCATGCTGCCGTAAGTGCCGTGATGCAAGACTGTAACAGCTTCGCAGGCAGGGTAGGTGACGGCGCGCAACCCGTTTTGGGCTTGCGGTTTACGCACCAAGGGCACTGCCATTTCCAGGTGCCAGTCTTGGGTGAAAAATCCCCAAAGCTTGGCAAACCACATTGCCTGCGTGAGGCGGGGCCAATCCAAATTCAAGTAATGGGCAAATGGCATGCCCGCAGTGGCGATGCCTTGCGCCTCCACCGCGGCAAACAACTGGGGATAACCCTCTTGCATCAGTTTCGGCATCTGCCAAATTTTGCAGCGCCGGGTCAACACCAGGGCGTGCATGGGGGGGCACTGCTCAACCTGGGGGATACTCATGCTCATGGTGTCCTGCTTGGATCTAGAGATATTACCCTACCCCAAAACAAGGGCAGCGGCTAGGGGCAAAGCACTTTGTCCCTATTAGCTTACACAATCGATATCCAAACTCTCCGATTCTGCCAAGCGCTGTCAATTAAGTTGCTTCTTGCGCAGCTATATATTTCTTGCCAACCCGTTGGTTCCTGCTATGAATGATTAAACTTTTTCTTGGAGCTGTATGAAACCTTGGTTGCTGACAATCTGCTGTCTTTTTTTCGCCACTCCGGCATTTGCAGAGATTCACAAACGTTATTTTGCCCAAGAGACCGCCCCTTTATCGATGGAATTTGGCCGCAACAGCAGCATAAAGCCCGCCAAATCAGACTTGGTGATCAGCGGTTGGGTGAACAACGACCGTTGCACCAATTTCTTTGGCTATGTAGATTTGGTATTTGAAAACAGGTCAGAAGAATGGATAGACCTGCAAAACATGCAGCTTTACTTTCCTGACGAGGCGGCAAATGGCCGGGTTAGCATTGTGGTTGAACCTCAGTTAAGCCTGTGGAACGAATCCGACAACATCCGCCGGAATGAAGAACGAAAAAACGCCCAAATCGCCGCCGCCTTGGTCAGCGGCATGGTGATGGTATCCGCCGAGCAGCAGGGTCACAAAACCTACAGCGACCTAGGCAAGCTCGGCTTGGGGGTGAGCGCCTATAGTTTGTCCAAAGGCGGGTACAAACTCAGTGCAGAAGAAAAAAAACTGCTCGATGGCTTGCCTGACACCCATGCCTTGAAGGGGCCTTACCTGTTGCCCCCAGGGCTGTTTCGCACCAAATGGGTCTTGTTTAACACCAAACAGCACGACAAAACCGGCTATCTGGATGTCATCGCTTTGGATTTTGACCTGACCAAAGGCCGCGAAGCGCCCCAACACAAAACCTGGTATCTGCGCATCCGCAACAAAAACGAAACCAATTGGCAAGGCGAGCTGAAAGAGCGCAAAGGGAAAAACGTTTACTACATCGATTAACCTGAGGAACCGCCAAAAAAACTGCGCTTCTTGAATCGCCAAGGGTATCTGCCAAATAAGAGCAAAGCGCATTGATTTGATAGGTATTTGCAATTTTTTTTCCTGCCGCATCAACGTAAAAAATCCAGGGATGCACTGTTTACGAGGTTTCATAAAAAAAACCCGCCTTTCCTGGGGTTTGCAACCAGGAAAGGCGGGTTTTTAGGTCGGTTTTACGCGGCTACGAACGGGCTTACCGCTTCATCTGAATCATGTCCGCCAGAATTTCGTCTGAGGTGGTCACGGTTTTGGCGTTGGCCTGGAAGGCTCTTTGCCCCTCGATCATACGCACAAACTCGTTGGAAAGTTCCACGTTGGACCGTTCCAAAGCCTTGGACTGAACCCGCCCCATGCCATTGAGGTTTGGATCGTTTTCAATCGCCGGCCCTGATTCAAAGGTCTGGCGGAAAAGGTTTTTCCCAGCCTGTTTTAGTTTTTCTTTGGATTTGAATTCCGCCAAGGTGACACGGCCCAGGGATTTGGTATTCCCAGAATCAAAGTTGCCCTCGATGGTGCCGTTTTCAGTGACAAAAATGCTTTCCAGCTTGCCGGATTTCAGCCCATCCGCATTCGCCTCGATCAATTTGAATTCGTTGGCGAACTGGGTAATTCCGTCAACCCCGGTGCGGGTATCCAGGGGGTCATCGGGGTTGGAACCCTTGCCAAACTTGAAGCCAATGTTTTGACCCGCACCAGAACCCAAGAAGCTAAACCCGATCTGGGCAGGCTGGCCGTCAGGCTTGGCCTGCTTGATCATGGTGGTGGGGCCTGGGGGTTCGCCGGGGTTGGCCGGGGGTGCCTGCTGGATCACGCCCATGGAATCGGAAACTAGCCTCCCATCAAAACTGAATTCCATAAAGCCGCCGCCCACGGCCTTCATCGTGCCGGGAATACCGCCTTCCAACTCTTCACCCGGGGCCAGCGCCATCCATTGCCAAGAGTTTTTCACTTCGGTGCCGGGAATGGGTAACTGGGTTGCAGGGTCAATGTCGGCGGGTTTATCGGCCACCTTGCGCATCACCACGTTGATCTGATGTTCCTGGCCTTTGGAGTCGTACACCGTAACCGATACCGAGTTGTTATACATCTCAGGGGTCACGTTGTCGTAATCCACGTCCATTTTGGGGGGTTTGGTGTTGGAATCCAGATTGGCAATGATGTTGACCCCGGAGTCGTCTTTCGTGCCGTCTCCTGTGGGCTTGGGCGGGTCGATTTGGTCGAGAATGTTGATCTTTTTGAAAGCGCCCGTGGTGGCTCCGGTTTCAGGATTCACGTCCTTAACCATCAAATACATGCCCTCTTGGGTAGTTAGGTAGCCTTCTTTATCGTAAACAAATTGACCTGCGCGGGAATAAAAGGTCTTGCCTGCCTTGTCTTGCAGAATAAACATCCCGTTGCCGTCGATGGCCAAGTCGGTGTCCAACTGGCTCAGTTCAAAAGAACCTTGGGTATGCAGTTGCTGAATCTCGCCAATGTGTACCCCTTGCCCGATCTTTTTAGCGTCCGAAACGCTGGTGGACATTAGGTCTTCGAAATTGGTCCGGTTGGATTTAAAACCGACCGTGTTCACGTTGGCGATGTTGGAACCTGTTACGGTCATGTCGTTGCTGTAGGCTTTGACACCGCTGGAACCGGCATAGAGCGAACCGATCATGGAAGTTACCTCCTTGTAGGGGTTGTTTAAAACCCCGTGATTGACCAGTCCTTCCTGGACTGGCGCTTTTTATTCTACAGTTTGGCCTTGGCCGCTTCGGCGCTGGCTGCCGCCTTGGGTTGGATCTCGGTGATCGGACCCAAGGGCCGTGCCCCGCTGAAGATGCGCGCAGATTGATTCTGTACGCTTTTAACCTTGTCCAGCTGCATGCGTTTGCCCTGTGCCTTGAGCCAGGTTTCACCGTTGACAAATTCCACGCCTGTCACGCGGCCCATGTTAAAGGCGTTAAGGCTCTCGGTTTTGCCACCTGCGTAAGATGCCACAAAGTTGACTTTGTAATCGCCGTCGCCTTGCAGCACTCCGCGCTCGTCTTTGCCGTCCCAGGAAAAGCGATGTTGCCCCATGGGGGCATAGCCCAGCTGCTGGGTCAAAATCGGCGCTCCGTCTTTGTTTTCCACCACCACCTTCACCTGGTCGGCATCGGCGGGGAGGTTGTAATACACGGCCGGGGCTTGGCCCTGCTGCACCTTCAGGCCTTCGCCCTCCAGCAAAACATCCTTGTCCATGTAGTCCATGGCCTGCATGGAAACCAACTGGTTTTGGGTCTTGTTCAGGGTCTTCATTTCGCCGTTGAGGTTTTCCAACTGTTCCATGCTGCCCAACTGACTCAACTGCTGCATCATCTGACCTGAATCCATCGGGTCAGTGGGGCTTTGGTTGCTCATTTGGGTCATAAAGAGGTTCATGAAATCCTGCTTGCCCATTTTACCGTCTTCCGACTGCACCTTGGTCGCCTGGTCCCGCAGCACCTGCGAGGCGTTGTTCAGGCGTTGCGCCGTATCTACTGATGCCATGAAACCTCCTTCGGGTTATGCATAGATGTTCAGATTCCCGTCGCCCAGCTGACGGGCTTGGTTGCGGGTGGTTGCCACCTCGTTCACCACGGGTTCAAAATTTCGGCTGCCTGTGCCAGACTGCCTGGCCTGGCCGGGTTGCCCCTGACCTTGCTGCTGTCCGTTGTCCATGGCCAACCCAAATTCGCCTTGCTCTTTCAGGGTCAAGGCGAATTCCTGCACCTGAATCCCCTGTTGCGCCAAGGATTCGCGGAGTTCAGGCAATTGCCGCTCAACCGCTTCTTTGGCTTCCAGGCTTTCCAATTTCAATTCGGCTGTCACCTTGTCGCCGTCTTTGCGAAGCTTGATTTCCATGCGGCCCAGGTTGACCGGGTTCAGCTTGACGGTCATTTCACTGCGGTCGGCGTTGAACATCATTTTCATGTTCTTTGCCACGTCTTTCATGTCAACCACATGGCGCGTCTGCCGGGGGGCTGCCGCTTCGGTAGCCTGGTTGGTGGCTTGGCGCTCTTTTGCCAAACCCGTCACCGTGGAGCCGGGGGCAGTGGGGCCTTCCACCTTGGCCAGGGTGCGCAGCTGCCGGGTCAAACCAGCTGCTTCTGCCTTAGAAAAGCTTTGCACGTGGCTGGCCATTTTGGCTTTGGCATCAAAGGGACTGACGATATTTTTTTCCTCATTGGGCCGCTGCGCCATCACCTGCGCCAGGTTCAAGGGCTTTTTAGGGTTGGCTGAGGTCTGGTTGGAATCCTGGTTCAGGCTAAAATTGCCTGCTTCTTGGCTTTTTAGTTCCTTGGCCTGGCTCTCTTGAGGGCCTTCGGTCAGGCTGCGCGTTTGCGGTTCAGGCTGTGCGCCTTCTTTCGCCTGCGCCAAGGCGGGGTTGAAGAGGTGTCCCTTTTGCGCTAAAACGCGCTCGTTTAAAATCCGTTCCGCCGCATCGCCCTTTAGGGACTCCATCGAACGGTTGAAACGAGACGTAGCAGTTTGGTTGGTTTCGTTTTTTAGGCTAAACTGATTCACGGCGGTTTGGCCGGAATGGTTTTTCATAAAACCAGAAACCTCTGCCTTGTTGGCGGCAACATTTGCCTGCAACCTGGTGGAATCCAGTTTTTGGTGATTGGCCATGGCCAGCGCCAATTCGGTGTTGGCCTGGCTGCGTTCAAAGGATTTTTGCCGTTGTTCCTTTTCCAGCTCTTCTACATGTTTGCGTTCTTCTGCCACCAACGTGGTTGTGGTGGGAACCCAGTTTAGGGTTTCTTGCGCCGAGGTTAATTGTCCGTCAAATTTGCCCATCTCGGCCGGACTGGGCGTTTTTTGCCCGGTCTTGGTTTCGATGCCAGCCTGACGACCCAGGGCTGCCTGTGTTACGTTCATTCTGTCTCCTGCCTTGGAATGATGAAGGTTTTCTTCCTTGAAAACCGGTTTAAGCCAACAATTAAGGGAACCTGAACAACCAGGTTCTCTTGCTTCTTTAATCAAGAAGCATTCCAAACTTCGGGGTTGCCCCCAGGCTTTAGCTAACCTGTAAGCCAACCCAGCCACAGGTTGGCCCCTTGAGGCCTTAGGCCTCAAGGCATTAGGAACCTCTGAATTTTTTAGAGTTTCCTTTATTCAACTACCAACTCCTGTTGGTTCATTTTAAACCGCGTTACCCGCTCGGTAATGTCGACCGCTACTTTAGGCTCTAACAGCTGCATCACGGAACTGGCCTTGCGGGGGTTCATCCGCATCAGGATCTGGGTTGCCGTAACCCGGTCCATCTGGTTAAAAAATGCCGCTGTGTTTTCGCTGGACATGGTTTCGTAGTACTTCACCATCCGCGAGATGTCCTTGGCATCCATTTCTTTACGCTCGGCGCGGCGCTTTTCGATTTGCGACTGCAAAACCCGCATCTGATCAAGCTTTTGCTCAATCTGCTGCGACAGCAATTTCAGTTCCTGGGTACGCTTTTTAAATTCCTCTTCCTTACGGTTGAGTTCTTCTTCACGTTGCTTCAGGTTGGTCAAAATCTGCAATTCCGAAGGTGTAAAAACCCGCTCTTTGGGTTTGGCCTTGGCTGCTAGTTCCTCTTCGGTGACAAAGGTGCCGGGGCGCACCTTGTTGACCCAGTTTTTGGCCGTCGACATGGCCCATAACTGCTGAGGCGCGATCAACACCCAGGTCAAACCCACCATGATGATCCAGCGTTGCCCCTTAGGCATGGTTCCCCTTGTGATGATGTTGGAAATAATGGTTCCCAGCAGCTTCATCCATTTGAATCTGCTCGTTTTTTGCCAAGGCTTTTTGGTAGCGTTTCAATTCCTTTTCCCGCAAAATTTCCAAGGTTTTTCGCTGGCGGCTGGCCTCGACCAAGGCCAAGCGGCGGGCTTCGGTCTCGGCTACGGCTTTTTGAAAGGCTTGATTCAGCCCGTTTAATTCCAATTTCTTTTTAGCCTTAAAGGCAATCAACATCTTCAGCTGGTTTACGTCGATCCGCCCTAAATGCTTGGCCTGGTTGGCTTGGCTGTCTTGTCCGGCAATTTTATCTTGAATGGACTCGATTTGGTATTCGATCCCCTTTTGCCGGGCTAATTTTTCCGCCATTTCCTTCATGCGCACCTTTTCTACCCGTTCGCGCACCTCCAGGGCTTTTTGCAATGAAAAGCGAAACATATTTTTTTATTGTTTTTATTGCCTTTTGCCGCTTTCTTTTGACCAGTTGTCGGCAAATGGTCTTACAATGAATCTGGGAAATTCAAAGAGCATGCCTGATTGGCTTGCTGCCCTTTTTGCTGGAGTCTCCATGTCCCCTTTGCTTCACTTCTGTCACCGTCTTGTGTTGGGCCTGCTGCTGGGGGGAATGGTGATGTTGGCCTTGATTGTCACCCCTCCCTTATTCCTGCAGTTAGGCATTGACCAGGCCAGCCAAGCGACAGCGGTTATTTTTCCCCTGTATTTTCGTTATGTTTTGCTGCTGTTCACCCTGGGGCTGGGCTTAAGCCTGCTTTTGCCCAAGGGCCGCTGGTGGAAGCTGCAACTGGTCTTGTGGGCGTTTGGCTTAAGCGCCAACCTGGTGCAACTGAACTGGCTTTTGCCGGAGGCGGAATCATTGCGCACCCAAATCGGCAACTTTGCGACAACCCCCAAAGACAACCCCCAGCGCCAAGCCTTTGGCAAGCTACATGGGCTTTCCAACGGAATCAATCTCTTGGTGCTGTTGGCAGTTCTGGGTTTGTTGGTTGTACAGCCCAGCAAGCAAGAATGAGGTTTTTGCAATTGGAAGAGCGGGCCAGCTTTCTCAGCCGCCCCAACCGCTTTCAGGTGAAGGTGCTGTTGCAGGGGCGCGAGGAACTGGCCTACCTGGCGAATCCGGGCCGACTCTGGGAGTTGCTCCACCCTGGCACACCGTTATGGCTAGAGAGAGCCAAAAACCCAGAAGCCAAAATGAAGTGGCAGCTGGTCGCCTTGGAACAGCCATGGGGCTTGATTCAGCTCAATACACACCGGGCCAACGACCTGGTGGAATGGCTGCTAAACGCCCAGGCAATCGCCGGTTTGGAGGGCTGGACCCTTAAAAAACGTGAAGCCAAATGGGGCCACAGCCGCTTTGACTTTTTGCTGGAGCGCGGCGGAGAAGAATTATGGCTCGAGGTGAAATCCTGCACCCTCTATTCTGCCCGTTGCAGCCAATTCCCAGATGCCGTTACCGAGCGCGGGCGCAAGCACTTGCTGGAATTGAGCGAGCTGGCCCGTCAGAGGGTGAAAACGGCAGTGGTGATTTTGAGCCAGCACCCCCAAAACGAGTTTTTTTTGCCCGATTGGCACAATGACTTGGCTTTTGCCCAAACCTTTTTGGCGGTCAAAGACCAGGTCCAGCTTTTGCCGGTAGCCATTCACCTCAACCATTTGGGAGAGGTTGCCCCTCACACCCGACCCTTGACCATTCCCTGGCACATTCTGGAAACCCATGCCAAAGACGAGGGGGCCTACCTGGTGTTGTGCCGGCTTGCCCAGGCCCAACAAATCGAGATCGGTGCCTTGGGCAGGCTTGACTTTGCTGCAGGTTATTACCTGTATGTTGGCAGCGCGAAAAAAAACCTGCGCCATCGGCTGGCCCGGCACCAAAAACGTCAAAAACCCCTGCGCTGGCACCTGGATTACCTGACTCAGCATACCCGGCCCGTGGCTGCCTTGGCGGTGCGGGTGCAGGTTGACCTGGAATGCGCCTTGGCCCAAGACTTTGGGGCCTTGGCACAGCAGACGGTGCCGGGGTTTGGCTGCAGCGATTGCGCCTGCCCGAGCCATCTCTTTTTTTTCTCAAACAACCCCTTGGAAACCCCCGCCTTTCATGACCTGCTCTTTCGCTACCGTATCGAAGACTGGCTTCCCCCTGGTTGACAGGGGGTTTTTCAATGCTTATTATAGAAAATATTTTATAAAGGGAATTCCAGATGAACCTCGCTGAAATCAAAGCTAAAATTATTGCCCAACTGCCAGGTGCCCAGGTTGAGGTGGAAGACCTCAATGGCCATGGCGACCATTTTTCCGCCCAGGTTGCAGCGCCCCAATTCAACGGCAAAAGCCTGGTTGAACAGCATCAAATGGTTTATGCCGCCCTGGGCGAAGCCATGAGAACCGGGATTCACGCCTTGGCTCTGGAAACCAAACCCCTGTAAACAACCCTTTTCCCTAGGTTCCCCATGCCCCAAACCAGTGAAATTCGCCTGCCTGCAGGCACCGCTTTAACCCAGGTTCAAGCCGCCCTGGGCAAGATGATTCAAGATCACGAGATTTTGATTTTTATGAAGGGCAGCGCCATGCTGCCCCAGTGTGGGTTTTCAGCCCAGGTGGTGGAAATCTTTAAGCGCCTGGACAAAGACTTCACCACCTGCAACGTGCTGGAAAACGAACTGGTGCGCGACGGCATCAAAACCTTTTCCAACTGGCCCACCCTGCCCCAGATCTTTTACAAGCAAAAGTTTCTTGGCGGCTGCGACATTGTCACTGCGATGTACCAAAATGGGGAATTAGAAGCGCTGCTGCAGGCCTGATCAACTGCCCACAACCCGGTTGCGACCGCCTTCTTTGGCCTGGTAAAGGGCATCGTCAGCCAGGTGGATCAGCGTCTCTGGGGTTGGGACCTGGCTAAGGTTGATGCTGGCAACCCCCATGGACAGCGTGATCACCTGTTCCACTAGGGAATATTCGTGCGGCACCGCCAGGTGCAGCATACGGTGACGCAGGTCTTCGGCCAGGCGCAGGGCCTCGGCTTGAGGGGTATGGGGCAGCACGATGGCAAATTCTTCCCCCCCATAACGGGCAACTAGGTCGCGCTTGCGGCGAAAGGTGGTTTTAATCAGGCCTGCAACTTGGCGCAGGGCTTCATCCCCGGCTTGGTGGCCATAATGGTCGTTAAAGGGTTTGAAGTAGTCGATATCCAGCATAATCAGGCTTAAGGGGCTGGCATCTTTAGCGGCTTGGCTGATCTCTTGCGCTAGAAATTCGTCAAAGCGCCTGCGGTTGGCCAAGCTGGTTAGGGCATCGGTTTCGCTCAGGGACAAGAGTTCTTGATTCAGGCGAAAGAGTTCCGCTTCCCATTTTTTGCGTTCACTGAGGTCGACCATTAAACCGATGGACTGCATCGCTTCGCCTGTGGCCGGGTCATAAAGCGTGGGGATTGAATGCACCTGCACGGGTACGTGCCGCCCGGATTTGTGCAGCAAGGTGATTTCGTACTGACCCCGTTTTCCCTCGCGCCGGGCCAGCATTTCGGCCACAAAAACCTCTACCTGGTGGTTGTCCACCAGTTTGGGGTCAAAAATGCTAATCCCTTTGAGTTCACTACGGTGAAAGCCCAAACAGGCTTCCAGGGCGCGGTTTACCCGCTGGATGCTGGTGGCAAAGCCCAACTTGCGATGGGTCAGGCTGCAAATGGCTTCCTCTTGGTGGTCTGCTTCAGCCAGGGGCAGAATGTCGATCACCCAAGCCCCCACAGGCATCAATTCAAAAAGATTATCAAAGTATTCCAGGTTGATCTGGAGTTGGCGGTAGTATTCGGCTTTTTGCGCCTCGGCTAATTTGAATTTAGTGATGTTGCGCAAAAACAGCGCCAGGTGGCGGCTGCCCTGATGGGTAAAGTCTTTCAGTTCCAGGGCAACCTCGATCCGCCCACCCCGGGAATTGCGCAGGCCACAGGCGTATTCGCTTTTTAGGGGGCCTTGTTCCTCCCAGCCCTGGAGCAGGCTCTCCAGATTGGGCCAGTCCTCTGCGCAAAACACCTGCTCCAGTTTCAGGTCGTTAGCAGCTTGTTCGGGCAGCCCTGTCAGCTGCCAAAAGCGGCGGTTTACATAAACCACTCCTTGAGCAGACAGCAGCAGCAGCGCAAAGGGACTCAGCTCCAGCAGTTCCAGCCCCAGGGCTGGGTCAAGGGCAACAGATTGGCGGTCAGGGGACATGAAACCTTGGTTTAAAAGCGGTAAACAAACTTGGCAGATTTTCTGCGGTTTGTCTTTAGGGGTAGTCCCCTTACTTGACCATTCCCCGGTGGCAGCCTACCCTGAAGCCACATTTACTAGGGAAAACTTGGCTGATCAAAAAATCTACTCCTACCTCAAATACAGCAGCGTTGGCATTGAGATGGGTCTCAGCGTGGTGGCAGGGGTGCTGATCGGCGGCTGGCTGGACGACTGGTTTGAGGCAGCCCCCTGGGGCTTTACCACCAAACCCTATATGCTGATGTTTTGGACCGTCTGCGGCGTGGTTGCCGGGTTTCGCAGCATCATCCGCGTTGCCCGGAATTGGCAAAAAGAAATGCAGGAACAACAGGCTAACCATGACCAAACTCCTCCAAGACCCGATTGAACAAGCCCGCCTGAAGCGGCTCAACCTTTCTGTTGGCGGCATGTTCCTGGCAGTGCCTCTGGTGGCGGGCCTGATCGGGGGGCTTGACTGGGGCAAGGCCGCCCTGGTAGGCTGCCTCGTTGTCGGAATCAATCTATTGATCTCCCAGCGTTTGGCCGCGAAATTGATCTTCGATCAGGCAGGCAAGGCCCTAGCCCTGATGGTGTACCTGTTCAAGCTCGGGCTTTCCGTTTTGATTCTTTATCTTGCCGTGGTGAGGTTTCATTTAAACCTCTGGGGCGTGATGCTGGGTTTGAGTTCCGTGATTCTGGCAATTTTGATTTCCTCGTTGGGGCTGAACCCCAAACAGGATCAACCTAACGACAACCAACATCATGTCTAGTCCGACCGCCTTTACTTGGGGTTCCCTGCTCACTCCCGTGGAACACGGCATGCACCATTACGGCATCGACCCCCATGTGGGAATCGACGTGCTTGTCACCAGCGCCATTTTAATTTTGCTCGCCTTGGTGGGCGGAGCCAAGTTCCGCAAGGCGCAGATCCATATGCCCACAGGGAAGCTGGATTTGGCCGCCATTACCGAAATCGTGGTGGGCGGCGTGTTTAACTTCACCAAGGGCCTGCTGCATGATTGGGCCAAACCCACCTTCATGCTGACCGGTTCCCTGGCCTTTTTCATTTTGTTTAACAACCTGCTTGGCTTGGTTCCCGGTTTTAACCCGCCGACCGACCAATTCAACGTGACTATCGTCTTGGGACTGATCGTCTTTATCACCACCCACTTGATCGGGCTGCGCGTCCATGGGCTGGCTTACATTAAACATTTCATGGGGCCTGTCTGGTGGCTGGCTTGGCTGATGTTCCCCATTGAATTGATCAGTCACTTGGTAAGGCCTTTGTCTTTGGCCTTGCGTCTCTTTGGCAACATGACCGGCGACCACATGGTAACGGCGGTGTTCTTTGGAATTCTTCCTTTCCTCTTGCCTCTGCCCATTATGGGTTTGGGCTTGTTTGTCTGCTTTGTGCAATCGTTTGTTTTTGTGTTGCTGACCTTGATTTATTTCCAAATGGCCTCCAGCCACGACCATTAACCAACATCCTTCTATTTGAGAATTGAAATGAAAGCATTTCGCCGCGTTATGATGGCCCTGTTTGCCCTGGTAGCCCCTGCTGCCGCCTTTGCCCAAGAAGCTGCAGCTGCTGCTGCCCCTGCTGTTGACGGCGCATCCACCTTCCAAGCTGTTGGCGCTGCCATTGGCGCTGGCCTGGCCATTGGCGCTGCTGCTGCCGGTTGCGGTTTGGGTCAGGGGAAAGCCGTAGCTGCTGCCCTGGAAGGCATTGCCCGCAACCCCGGGTCCAGCGACAAGATCTTCACCCCGATGATCATCGGTCTGGCCTTGATCGAATCTTTGGCCATCTACGGCTTGCTGATCGCCTTTATGTTGGTGGGCAAGATCGCCTAAGTCTTTATTATTTTGGGGGTCGCGGCCTAAGAAGGCCGCATACCCCCAAACCCCTTGGCCCGGTACGGGCGGCAAAGCCGCCGGGCGGGCCTTTTTTTTGCCGCGCGAGGCCTAAGAAGGCCGCATACCCCCAAACCCCTTGGCCCGCTTCGGGCGGCAAAGCCGCCTGACGGGGCTTTTTTATTAAGGGGACAGCCTTGGCCGTTCCTCATTTTTTTATTGATGCCTTCAATTTTCCTGCAGGAATTTCCTGCTTCCCCCGCCTTGTCTCTTCCTTCCCTCGGTTTTTTCTCTCGGCTCTAGGCGCAAAGGCTTGAGCCTGCTAGGCTTACCTGAAACCCTCGGGATGTCACCTGCCTGTGAGTCGTCGCTTATTTCTTTGCTGCCTGTGTTTGCTAACCGCCTGCCAGCCCATGGCCCCGCAGCCGCGCCCGCAGCCGCTTTACCCCCAGATCGCGCCGGAAGAACAAAATCGCGAGCGCGCCCGCCTGGAAGAACTGTTCCAGACGAGCAAACCCCTGCTGCAGCGTTTGACCCTAGCTCACCGGCAAGAAATCACCTTTGACCAGCTCCGCCATGAGGCGGCGGTAACGGCTGACCGGGTGCATCTGCAAGAATCTTTGCCTGCCACCTTGGAATGGATTGAATGGATCGCAACCCAGTCCGACCGGTTAAAGCCGATCTACGGGTTCCCCCATACCTGGCAGGCTCCCCTGGTGCCACGCCGCTTGCTGTACGTGCAAGAGGGCAATGCCCTGCTGACCCCGTTTCAGCAAAGCATGTTCCGCCACTGCAAAACCCGCTTTCGTGTGATGACCGGACACAGCTTAAAACTGGAAGCAGGCTACCGCAGCCCCGCCTTCCAGCTTTATCTGACCGCCCAGCAAGAAGGCACTTGGGGCGAGTTGGCCGCCGCGGGTCCGCTGCCGTTTTATTCCCGTCACCAGGGTGAAGAACCCGACCTCACCCTAAGCCTGGAACACCCTGCCAAAAGCCCAGCCGAAGAAGCAGACCTCTTGGCCCAAATCCCAGCGCATTGCGGGCAATTTGGCTTTTTTGCAACAGCGCCCCAAGACCCAACCCAACAAAAGGAATTTACCCTGTTCAGCCAATGGGAATATTACCAATACCTGGCCGACCACCCTAAAATTCCGCCCAGCCTGGCCACCGAGATGCTAACCGGCATGGAAATGGCCCGCTTTTACCCCAGTGAAGAGGGTTTGAAGGTTTTGATTGCCATGACCTGGAAGGAATCTAGTTTTTTGTGGAACCCCAAGTTGATTCTCACCAAAAAAGAGACCATGGAACGCCGCTTTAACGAGGTGATGGGGCTGACCGAGGGCGGTTTGGCAGGAAGGTTGGCCAGCATGATCCTCAGTGAGGAACTGCTGAATCACAAAGACCGCCTGAAAAAGGAACTCCATCGTTTGACCCGACCTGGCGACTATTCCATCAGCGAATACGATGTCTATCTTTGGAGCCGCGACCTCTATTCCTTTGCCTTGGAACTCCGTAAGGAATTCAGCAACTTGGCCAGCTTAGGTGCGCTGGTGGTGGATTTGGACAAGCTGTTGTTGAGGTTGGAAAAAGAACCCCAGACCTTTGGCCTTTGGCAGATCAACGTCAACCATTTGGCTGAGGCCATCAAGGCCCTGCCGATTTGGAAGGCGAAATACCCCCGACTCTTTCCGAACGGGCTGCTTAGCCGACATGGTTTGATCCAATCACTGTCCGGCCTGCCCAAAGCCCCCCTAAGCCGGGTGGAAACCATGGCTCTGCTGATGGAAACCTGGTTTGCCCCCCGCTACTACGACCACCTGCAAGGGCAGCCAGGGGAACTGGTTTATTTTGCGGCTGAGCATTTCACAGGCAGGCTTTCAACCTATAAAGCGGCATTGCAACAGCGGCTGACCGAAATCGAAGGGGCCAAGCTGCAAGCCGACGGGGATTTTGCCCATTCCCGGCCCTACAGCCGCAAGCCAGATCTAACGCAGCAAAGTAACAGCCTGATTGCTTTGCAGGACTATGCCCGCCGCCAGGTGGCAGACAGCAGCCAACGCAATCGGATGCTGAAGGAATTGGTTGAGGTAGACAGTCTAAGCCGTCTTTTACAGACAAGGCTTTACCGCCAAATCATGGGCAACCAGGCGGGGAGAAGGGTTTTTCCCCAAATGCCTGATGCCTTAGCGCAGCCCCCCAAGGGCTATGCTCAGCGGGTGATGCAGATCGCCAGAGATTATTGACCCGCCTTGCAGGGGCCTAAATAGGCCCTAATCCGTCATTGATTGCAAAGCTAAGCAGCTTGTGCCCAGGCACACCCCTCAAGGGTCTGATGCGGGGGGCCAGCAATCAAACCAATCAGTTTGGGGGCGAATCTGCCGCGAGGGGTTTTAAGGAAACTCTGATAAATTCAAAGTTTGCTTCAGGCGGCTATCTTGGCGCTATGTTGGCAGCACCCTTGCCGCCGCCAGCCCGTAGGGCAATCACGTGAAAGGTGTTTGATAAATTTTCAACCACCACAGACGGATAAAGCCAACAAGACGCAACACTTGCAACGTTATAGACTGTTTCAGAGGCTCCTTACCTACCTGCGACAGGTAGAAAGTGCCGCCTGCCGCCCTATCTGTCTGCGTCTTATTCGGTGGGTTCACCGCAGGCACGCTTGGCTGCCTGATGGAAAGACTCGGCATTCACCTCGCCTTTGAAATGCGGCCCAAACACGCGGTAGCGCGCACCGCCCATATGCTGCACACGGGCACGCCCTACCTTGCCGCCAATGCTACAGGTAAAGGTTTTTTCACCGTTGTTGTACAGCCCATATTCCTCGGCGCTGAATCCTTGCTGAATCGGCATCCAAAGCAATATTGCAGTCACCATGAAGATGAATTTTATGTTCATTGTTCCTCTCATTGATTCAGCCCCTCTATTTTTTTTAAAGGTTTTCCCTTGGCTTCCGATAAGGAAGTAGCCAGCCAACAAAATAGTTTCATTCTGTCTTCATTAGCAAACAGGAACCATGCCAAAAGATCAATACGGCAAAGGCCCTATTTCGTAATTAAGCTTACAACGAGGAACCATCATGCGCAACGGGGAAAAACTACGCGAGATTTTAGGTCAGATGACCATGTTAAGTCTTGTAACGGAAAAGGAATATTTGATTTCCATTGCCGATTGCGGCCGTTTTGAAATCAACCACCACCAACCCTGTGACGGTGCCGATGTCTTATGGCACGACCTCCACGGGCAAAGCCACATTGTCACCCGCGAGAACATTGAATGGATTCTCTACGAACTCAACCTGACCACCGCAGAAGACTACCAGCCCCTGGAGCAGAAAACAGCATGAGCAAAAAGAAAAAAGAACAGATCCCCTTAAAACCGCAGGCGGTAAGCCGCGAAGAGCTGGACAAGGCCCTTGGCGAATACCTGGCAAAAGGCGGCAAAATTAAGATTATTGAACCCTTGTGGATCGAAGAAGGAAACCTCTTTTCCCGCTAACTAGGCAACCCGCAAGAGCTGCAAAACCCGTTTTGGCGGGTTTTTGCGTTTGGCTCAATCGTCTTTGTAGGTTTTTAACCCCAGCATTACGGCCGTACCCGTAGCCCCCTCTTCACCGCAAGACTTTACAGCTGCTTCCAGGGCGTTTTCCGCCTTTAAGACCATGGTCTTATAGGGGCCTTCTGCATCGTAATATCCATAACCCTGGTAATGCACCTTGGCGCGGGACAGATTGTTGACCCCGCCGCAACGAAAATACAGGCTCCCTGCCTGGTCGCGGAACAGATATTCCGCCCCCTGTGCTGAAGTCGCGGCAACAACGCAAAACGTTATAAGCGCCAATTTTTCTGTTATTTTCATGGTTTGCATTCCCTCATCCCGCCCAAGTTCATTGCGGACTGGTTTATTCTGGGTAGGCTATTTTAGTCCCTTGGCCAAGGTAAATCCAGTTCCCTTGGGGCAGGAAACCTCATTCCACCTTAAACACCGAGACCTGACTGCGCAACTGCTCTGCCATTTTGCTTAGGTCTTCGGTCGTGCGGTCGACTTCTTTCATGGTTTCATTGAGTTCGCTCATCGCCACGGCGTTGGCGCTGGAGTTTTCACTTAAGGCTTCGGCAAAACGGGCGATTTCGTTGGTTTTGGTTCCCTGGCCCTGCATTTTTGTTGCCACCACATTGATCTGATTAGATATCTTGTTCACCGAAGCAATGATGGCATTCAGGGTGTTGCCGGTGCGGTCCGCCACCGTAATCCCCTCGTAGACGTTGGCGTAGCTGATTTCGATCAAGCGCTGAATCTGCCCTGTGGAATTGGCGCTGCGTTCAGAAAGATTGCGCACCTCATCGGCTACCACGGCAAAGCCCTTGCCAAATTCGCCGGCCTTGGCCGCTTCAATGGCAGCGTTTAGGCTTAACAGGTTGGTTTGGCGGCTGATTTCACCAATGACATCCATAATGCCCAAAATCTTTTTCGAGCTTTCCTCGATCTTTTTCATGCTGTTGTTGGTCGCCTTCACCATTTCGGTGCCTTGTTTCGCTTCCCCTTCTGCATGTTTGGCGTTGCTTTGCACCTCGTTGATGGCGGCGTTGATCTCTTGAATCGAAGAAACAAGCTCTTTGATGTTGCTACTCGTTTGCTGAATCGCGCCGTTGGCTTGCTCGATCCCCCGGTTGACCTCTGCCGTGGTTTTTTCGATTTCGCTGCTGGTGGAAAACAGTTCCTCGGAACTGGTTGCCAAGGTGGAACTGGTGATGTCCAGCTCTTTGATCACCTTTTGAATGTTCGACACAAACTGGTTAAACTGGCTGGCCACCATGCCGATTTCGTCCATCCGCTTGATGGGCACCCGCTTGGTTAAATCGCCTTCACCCTCGGCGATGTCTTTAAAACGTTCACCCAACTCGTTGATCGGCTTAAAGACCATGCTCTGCAAGATGACAAACAACACCCCCAGCACCACCAAATTCAGCACCAAAAAGGTGACGATGCTTTTGATCATTTTGGCCTTGGCTGCTTTCAGCGTCGGCCCCATGTCAAAGGCGGCCGAAACCACTGCCATGGGTTCCATGGGGCTGATGCCCATATCGTTGATGTGGCAGCTTGCGCAGGCGGAAATGTATTCGATTTCCCGGTCACGGAATTTAACAGGCTGCTTGTCGATGATCCTCACGGGAAAAGCCGCCCGAAACACCTGCGCTCCCGGGGCAAACAGATTGCTTTCGCCCTCCCAGGCCACTACGCCGTAAAAGGATTCCCCGGTCAGCAAGACGTTTTTGTCGATCGAGTCTTGCGGCAGTTGACGGTAATGGATGTCGGGGCGGGTTTTTACATAGGCGTGAATCTTTTCCCCCCAGGTGAGCCATATTTTGGTGTCGCTCAGCTTTTCGTTCATGAGTTCCATGCTGGCATCCAGGCCGTCGGCAGCTACTTCAATCACCTCGTGTTGGGTCTCTAAGGGCAGAGTGTTGAAGTGCTCGCCAAGGCGGTCGCGCACGGCAGCGCGGCTCCACATGAAGTTTTGGTTGGTTACCGTGGTAATGGTGATCATGTTGTGCATCTGGGCTTTGATACGCTCGGATACGTCTTTGATCTCAATTCGGTAGTCGTTGATAGCCTTTGCCAACATGGGCAAAATCAAAAGGCAGGCCATCGCAATAAAAATCTTAGTTTTGATGGTTTTCACAGTTGTGGACATGTTGTTTTCCGTCAAAAGACAGCTCTATTGCCGCTTAAAGGCCCTTTCCCTAAGCCAATCTTTTAACATAGCGTAAATACTATTTCCAGCAAAAGATTTCTTTAAGGCATTGCGCCTAGGAAATATCCCTTTAATCACCTTCCGGCTGCGGGCAGGCAGCACCTTCGCGGGCCGGGTGCAGCCGCAGGCCAAAGCCCCGCAGAGGGGGATAGCGAAACTTGACCCAGCCGCAGGGGGTGCCTTGCATCTCTACAGCCAAGGTATTCCAATCGACCCAGGTAAACACTGCTTTCACCCCGCTGCTGCTTGAGGTTTGGAATTGCGGAAAAAGCGGGTTGGCTTCCGTAGGCGGGTGAAAGAGATGAACCAAGCGGTGGGGCTGCACCCAAATCCATTCGCCATCCCCCTTGAGCTTAATCAGGTTTTCAGGAGCCGGTTTGGTGGTGAATTGCCAATTCAAACGGAGGTTTCGCCCCTCATTCAGGAATTCGGCCTCAACTACATAGGTGGTTCCCCAGTCCATTCGCTCCAACGGCAAAAGCAGGTATTCCCCTGCCAACAGCCGCGCATTGGGGTCGCCTGCTGGGTCGTAGAGGCGGGCTTGCAGGGGGGTTTTGCTGCCTTGGGGCAGGATCTGCAACCGCAAAAGCTGGGGCTGAGGGTAAACAAGCGGATTCAGCTGCACGGTCAAGGGATACCCCTTTACGGCCCGGTCAGGCAAAGGGTCTGGCTCCTCGGCATAAAAAGCGGGGGGAACAAAGCGGCTTCCCTCCGGCGGCCAAACCAGACTGTTGGGCTGCTGCTCTTGGGCCTGCCGGGTCAACTGCTCTACTGGCGCTGCCGGGGTTTTTATTGCACCCTGGCAGAGCTTGAAATAAAATTTATCCCCTCGGGCTGGCAGTTCTGTATGGCAAAGGGAGTTGATGCGGCGGTTGCCCAGTAGAAAAACGCGAATCTCTCCTTTCTCATAGAAACCTAATTCATCGGCATCCAGCCGCAAAAACCCCAAGCGGTGATAAGGCGCGCTCATCAGCTCTTCCAGGGCTTGTTCCAGGCTGGTTTGCCCCTGGGCAAGGTTTTCCCACACCATACGGCTTAGGTACCCAGCCGCCAAAGCGCGTTCCGCTGGGGCTGCGCCGGTGAAACCGGGTAAGGTTGCGTCTTCGCTGTGGCCCTTGGCTTGGTTCGCCTGCAAGTAAAGCGCATGCGCTTTGGCAGCCTGGGCCAGGTTTTCGTTCCAGACCAAGGGGGTCAACCCCACCATTTGCCGAAAACTGTTTACTTGGTCCAGCGCCTCGGGTTCGGCTAGGGCGATAGTCGCCAACAGCAGCAGCAACGAGCACCAAATAGCTGTTTTCATACGCCAAAAAACTGCGCCAAGGTGCGGCCATTGGGGTGATCGTGATCGTGCAGCAAAGCGAATTGGCAAAAGGAAAGCCAGAGCTGTTCCGTTGGCTCTTGCTGCGCCCGCTGGGCAAAAAAGCGAAAGAGGTCTTTCAAGCTGTCAAACTGGGGCAAGGGGTAATGCAGCTTGAGGGCAAAACGGTCATCCAACGCCCTTTGGGCATCCAGCAGCTGGCGCTGCCAGGGGTAAAGCTGTTCCAGGGTGGCCGGGGCGGCCAGGTCTTTTTTGTTGGAAGTCGCCAGCAGCAGCAGGTTGGGCGGCACCCGGTCAAGCCAGGTTTTCATCCGCGCCAATTCTGGTTCCTCGGTAAGCTGAATCTCATCCACCAGCAACACAAACCTTTCCCTCGCAGCACCCAGGCGGGCAAACAGCGCAGGCAGCCAAGCCAGGCGGCTGCCTTCCAGCTCCACCAGTTTTAGGCCCTGGGGGGCAAATTCCTGCAACAGCGCATGAACGGTACTGGTTTTGCCTGTTCCCCGGTCGCCCCAAAGCAGGCAATGCCGGGCTGGCTTGCCGCAGATAAACCGGGTCAGGTTTTGCCGCAGGGTGGTGGCTTGCTCGTCTATGCCCTGCAAATCGGCAAACGAGATGTTTGCCAAGGGAGCGATTTGCAAGTGGGTTTTGGTTAAGGCCAAAAACCTTTGGCCAGCCCCCAAAAAACCGCTTGCATGGGCTTGCCAATAGGTTTGCAGCAGGGGCCAAGCCTCCCCCCCGGCGAGCAGGGTTTGACATAGGTCGGCCAGGGCCGGGGGCAGGCTGGGGGAAAACTGCCCCAGCACTGGAGGGTCGAGCCGCCGTTGCGCGCCCAGTTCAACCAGATTCAAAAGGCTGGTGAATTGATGTTCCAGATCTTGGGCCAAGAGGCTTTGCAAAAAGGCGGCTAATGCCTGCCCTGCCTGGGGAGACAAGGCTTGGTAGGAGGCTGCATCCACCAAATGCCAGAGCAGGCAACTCTGCCAAGGTTGCGCTGCCCAGGCCCGGCCCACAGGCTGATGCCACCGGGCCAGGGCCTGCTGCAAGCCCGCCCATTGCGCAAAAACCCCGTTTTCGGCTCGCAGGTTTTGGTGCAACCAGCGGCGTTGGTAGCTGGTCAGAGCTTCCATCCCTTGGTCTTGACGGATCTTCCACTGCACCAGCAATTCTTGCTCCCAGGTTCGGGCCAGGTCTGCCCACTGGCGCAAGGGGCTGGCCGGATCAAGGCTGCTGCCGAGGCCCAGGCGGTGGTACTCGTCCAGACTAGCACCTAGGGGGGCCAACAGCCCGGCAAAGAGATCGTCCACCGCGGCCTGGTCAAAAAGAGGGGTTTTGCGGTTCATGGACGGATTGCTCAAGTAGGACAAAATGATTAGGCTGTGATGTCATTCCAACAGGTGGAACCTATGAAAATTCAGTTTGTGCGAACCCTGGGTACTGGTGCCCTGGCACTTTTGGTGCCTGGCAAGGGCGCTGCTCCCTTAAACCAGGCCCTGCAGGCTGAACTCAAAACAACCTGGGCTTATCTGCAAGCCTTGGTCAAGGCAGGCCTTTTAAAAACTGACAAAACCGAGGTACAAGGCTTTATCGACCCCCGACCAGGCCAGGTTTTTGCCCTAACACTGGGTGCTGAAACAAACCCCGATCTGCGGGTATTGGGGGCCAAGTTAGGAAAAAAACTGCTCAAGGCCGATACCGAACAGGTAACGCTATTGCTGCCCGAAAGCCCCAACCACGCCCTTTGTACCGGATTTGAACGGTTGATGGAAGGCCTTTTCTTGGGGCTATACAGCTACGAAGAATTTAAAAAACCAGCAGACCCGGCCCCCAAGACCCTCAAAGAGATTCGACTGCTGGGCAAAAAGACCCCCGCCCTAGCCCAGGCGCTGCACCGCGCCCAGGTGCTGGCCGAGGCAACCAACTTTGCCCGCGACCTGGGCAACCGGCCTGCCAACCGCTGCACCCCCACGGACCTAAAAAACGCCTGCGAACAAACCGCCAAAGCGCAGGGTTTGAAATTCAAAGCGCTCGATGAAGCGGCCATGGCCAAGGCTAACATGGGCTGCCTTCTGGGGGTTTCCAAAGGCAGCAGCGAACCCGCTTGGCTGAACATTCTGGAATACCGCCCTGCAGGAAAAAAGAAAGCCCCTACCTTGCTTTTGGTGGGCAAGGGACTGACCTTTGATGCAGGCGGGATCAGCCTCAAGCCCGCCGCAGGCATGGAAGAAATGAAATTTGATATGATGGGCGGGGCAGGGGTGTTGGGGGCGATGTTGGCCTTGGCGCAGCTCAAGCCCAAGATCAACGTAATCGGCCTGATCCCAGCCAGCGAAAACCTGCCTGGCCCCAGCGCCAACAAACCCGGCGATGTGTTGACTGCCTGCAATGGCACCACGGTAGAGGTGATCAATACCGATGCCGAAGGCAGGTTGATTTTGGCCGATGCTTTGGCCTACGGCATTAAAACCTTCCAGCCCGATGCGGTGATCGACATGGCCACCCTAACCGGTGCCTGCATGGTGGCCCTAGGGAGCTATCATTCGGGGTTATTGACCAACGATGCTGCCTTAAAGGCGCAGGTGCAGGCGGCGGCAGAGGCAAGCGGCGACCCGGTTTGGGAACTCCCCAGCAGCGATGTTTACTTCAAACAGATCGAAGGCAGCATCACCGACCTTAAAAACACCGGGGGCAAAGACGCGGGAACCATCACCGCAGGCTTGTTCCTCAAGCACTTTGTGGGCAAAACCCCCTGGGTACACCTGGATATCGCCGGTACCGCCTGGAATGTAGAACGGATTGAGTATTACCCCACCAAGGGGGCCACAGGCACGGGGGTGCGGCTCTTAACCGAATTGGCCATGAACTGGAAATAAGATAAAAGGGTTGCCGGGCGGTTAGCGCGGCAGCCGGGGACGGTCGGCGCTAGGGAACATCATGCCCAGCACCTTGCTCAAGGTGTCTTTGATCTCGCTGCGGTGCAAAATAAAATCCACCACTCCGTGGTCTTGCAAAAAATCCGCCCGCTGAAAACCCTGGGGCAGGTTTTGCTTGATGGTCTGCTGGATCACCCTCGGCCCGGCAAAGCCGATCAAGGCACCATGTTCGGCAATGTTGAGATCTCCCAACATGGCAAAGCTGGCTGACACCCCGCCTGTAGTAGGGTCGGTCAACAGCGAGACATAAGGAACCCTCGCTTCGCCAAGGCGGTACAAGGCCGCACTGGTTTTTGCCATTTGCATCAGGCTAAAAGCCCCTTCTTGCATCCGCGCCCCGCCCGAAGCGGAAACGATGATCGCCGGAATGCGCTGACGCTCGGCATGCTCAATCATTCTGGTCAGCTTTTCCCCCACCACGCTGCCCATGGAACCACCCATAAAGCGGAAGTTAAACACCCCCACCGCCACGGGTTTGCCATTCATCAGGCCTTCGCCCGTGGTCACGGCTTCCTTGAGGTTGGTTTTCACCATCGCCTGTTTGATGCGGTCTTTGTATTTTTTGGAATCGCTGAATTTAAGCGGGTCCGTAGCCACCAAATCGGGGTCGAACTCGCGAAAGGTGCCCTCGTCAAGGAGTTGGGCAATCCGCTCTTCCGCAGTAAGGCGAAAGTGATATTGGCAGGCAGGGCAAACCTTGAGGTTTTTATCTAAGTCTTTGCTGAACAGGGTTTCCCCGCATTCGGGGCATTTGATCCACACCCCGGCGGGGATATTGGTTTTGCTTTCGCTGTTCAAAAGCTTGGGTGCCAAGCGTTGAAACCAGGATGTCATAACAGGCCTCAGTGGGTTTGCTCCGACAAGGTAGGCGGTTTTTGCGATTTAGTCAAAATGGGGTTGGGTTGACCGATGGGTAGTGAGTAGTTATACTACCCATATGATCCAAGGTTTTAAAGATAACTTCACTGAGCAGGTATACCACAACCGCAAGGCTGTTTCGGGAGAGTTTATTTCTCACCGAGAATTGGTTAAGGCATTCATTTGGTTGGACTTGCTCAACCTAGCGAGCCACCCTCAAGACATGAATTTGGCTCCCGAAAACCCATTGCGCCACCTTCAAGACGACCAATGGGAGGTGCATATGCCCAAAGGATGGCTCATTTCATTCACTTGGACCTTACCAGGGCCAACAAATGTTTGTTTACAACGCAACCAGGAGACATAGAAATGTTGATTCCTAAACACCGCAAACCCACCGGACCGGGCGGATTCCTCCAAGAATTTTTGATCGAGGGCAGAGGCATCACCCAGCAGCAGCTTGCCGATGCCCTGCATGTCACCCGCAAGACCATCAACAGCATTGTAAAGGGGCGTTCCCGCGTCACCGCCGCCATGGCTTTGCGCCTGGCCAAGTACACCAATACCAGCGTGGATTTGTGGCTCAACGCCCAAAGATCGGTAGACCTATGGGAAGCGCAGCAAACCGTGAACCTGGACGAGATCACCCCCATGGCGGGCTAGGGGGATTTAGGCATTGGGGTCATGCCATGGAAAATAACCCGATCAGGTTGCCTTCGGTGTCGTAAACCAGCGAGATGAACCCATATTCCCCAATCGAGGTTTTGGGGCGGTGGATGCGTCCACCAAATTGCTGCACCCTAGCTTCTTCCACGGCGCAATCTTGGCAGGCAAAATAGACAATCACGCTGTTGGCCCCGGCAGCAAAGCCTTCCATCTTTACCAAAGCGCCGGGGGCACCGTAGGAATTCTGGTCGCTGGGGAAGGCCCACATCTGCAACCCCCCTTCGTGCCCGCCGGGGATCAGGGATTTCAAATTGGTCTGGAACACCGCTTCGTAAAAGGCCTTGGCCCGATCCATGTTGTCCACGTAGATTTCAAACCAAGCGATTGCATTGCCCATGGCTGGCTCCTCATCGGGGTTTTCCCCCAGCTGGGGGGTTGGTTCCAGCCTACAGGGTGCCAATGCGAATGAGAATGGGTTTTTTCTGGCTAGCCACGGGCGGGCAACCAGCAGAGGTTGGCGGGGAAGTAATATAAAATTTCCCCCCGGCCAACGATCCGTTTTGAAACCCCAGAAAAACCCTTTTCTAATTTTTGATAAGATCGGGATTTTTGGCAATCAGCTCATCAACCCTGGCCCTTACCTCCCACAGACGGGCGGTGCGGCCTTCCCTGGTGGAAAGGTCGCCCTTCAACTCCCCGGCCTTTTCCATGGCATCCATGGTTTGATAAAACAACACCCAGTCTCGGAAATTGGGTAGGTTTTCACTATCCAAAATGTAATCTTTCAAGGTAGTTGCAGACCTATTTCCCTGCCACTGGCGCAATACCGCCTTCATTTCATCCACCTTGTTGGGGTGTTCCGCCGCCAGGTTGGTTGTTTCCCCTGGGTCTTCAAACATATTTAAAAGCTCTTTTGTGTTGTCTGTGTAATTCACGATGTATTTCCATTTACCTGATATTATAGCCTCTTCTACAAAATCAAAGGTTGTTATATAAATTGGCTTTCGATGCGTGACTTCCCTGGCTTGCAAAGTGGGCCAAAGGTCTTCCCCATCTAGACCTTCCATCCCTGGGGAAAGCCCAGCCATACTGGCCAAGGTAGGCAGCCAGTCCATTACTGTAATGACCTGTTCCGATTTTTGCCCTGGGGTAATGTGCCCAGGCCACTTGATAGCGCCAGGGACACGGATTCCCCCCTCATAGGTGTTGCCTTTGAACCCTCGCAACAAACTTTGCGCTGGCAAGGTGCTGGTACGCCCATTATCTGATTGAAACACCACAATGGTTGTCTGATCTTGGCCAGTTTGTTTAAGGCTTTTAAGCAGGTTTCCAATGGCCTGATCCATTTCCTTGATCATGGCGTAGTAGGTGCGTTGCGACTCATCAAGGTGAGAAAGTCGGTCTATCGTTTCCTGCGGAGCCTGCCATAGAGTATGTGGCGCGTTAAAAGCCAAATACAAGAAAAACGGTTTGGTGTGGTCAGCCTTGATGATACTCACCGCCTATTGTCCCCAAAGTCGGGTGGAATATTCCGATGAGGCAAACGAAACCCCATCGCGTTGCAAGGCATGCCCATTGTGTGCGTAGGTAAAATAGGGGATATGCCCTCCCAAAAAACCAAGAAAATGGTCGAATCCTCGATTGGTGGGCCAGTATTTGACCTCTCCCCCCAGGTGCCATTTGCCCACGGCAAAGGTTTCATACCCATTTTTACGAAATACATCCGCAATGGTGGATTCGGTTAAGGGAAGCCCAGAAAACATATTCATTGCACAGGGTGGTGGCCATACCCAGGCGCACAGGGTGCTTGCCCGTCATTAAAGCGGTGCGGGTGGGGCTGCAAAAGGGCATGGAATAAAGGCGGTCCAACTCAATTCCGTCTGCGGCAAGGGAATCAATGTGAGGGGTGGCAATTGGCCCCCCGTGGAAGCCTACGTCATCCCAACCCAGGTCATCGGCCAGAATGAAAATGATGTTGGGTGGGGTGGAAGCTGTGCTTGCATCTTGCGAGCTTTTGCTGCCCAGTTGGTCTGCGCAGCCGGATAAAACTAAAGCCACAATGCCAATCCAACTATATTGGACGAGGCTGTGCAATGACTTCATTTTCAACAATCTTTCAGTAGGGGCGGGCATCACTTTGCAGTGTTCAAGAAAACCCTTCTTTCACTACAAAGATTCTGCTGCTAGCGCAAGCAAAGGCTATGAAAGGCACTCTATTAAGGAAACTCTGAAAAACTCAGAGTTTCCTTAATGCGGCCAGGGATGGCCGCCAACTGCCAGTAGGCTATGACGCGAAGCGCATTGATTTGAAAGGTGTTTGAAAACTTGCTTTCAAACACCGCAGACGGAAAAAGTCCATGGATGGACTTTTTCAGAGGTTCCTTAACTCTGAACGCCCAGGAAAAGGATTGCACCCGCAAAGGCGGGCGTAAGGCGGCAAGGTTGTTTGGTTTTACCCGCAGCGCGAAACAGGGGTCTGGGGGTAGATATCCTTCTTAGGTGTTAACCCCCAGACAAATCACTCAACTACAACCCTGGCTGGCGCCGCAGGTAATGCACACGTAGCAGGTGCCGGTGCGCAAAAAGTCGCTGCCGCCGCATTCCCCACAGGGGTGGTGGTCGCTGGTTCTTTGGGCGTTGTCCGGGTCGAATTTAGGGCTGTTCACCGGTTGGGGCTGGTCGAACTTGGGGGTTTTGATCTCTACCAGGTCATCAGGCTGCACCTGTAAAAAGTCGGTACGACCCAGGTATTGATAGCCCAACACGCGGAAGATCGCATCAATCAAGCTGGTTGCGTTTTTCAAGTAGGGGTGGCCTTCCACCCGGCCATGAGGCTCGAACTTGGTAAAGGTAAAGCGGTCCACCAGCTTGGCCAGGGGCACCCCGTGCTGCAGGCTGAAGGAAATGGCAATGGCGAATTGGTTCATCAAGGCGCGCACGGTGCCGCCTTCTTTATACCCCAAATCCACAAAGATTTCGCCCAAAGAGCCATCGGCGTTTTCGCCGCTGCGCAAAAAGATTTTAGTACCCGCGACTTTGAATTCCCAGGTGCGGCCTGTGCGCATATCGGGCAGCTTGCGGCTGGAACCCCATTCGCGCACTTTTTTGTCTTCGGCTTTTTTCTCTTTGTAAAGCTGCTCCAGGCGGCTTACCTCTGCCTTCAGGTAGTTGATCGTCTCTTGGTTTTCGTCTTTGTCGGAATCTTGACGCACGTTCAGGGGTTGGCTGCCCTTGGAACCGTCGCGGTAGATGGCTGTTGCCTTCAGCCCCAGCTTCCAAGATTCCATATAAACCCTGTGAATGTCAGCAACACTGGCATTGTTGGGCATGTTGATGGTTTTGCTGATCGCGCCCGATAAAAAGGGCTGTGTGGCAGCCATCATTTTTACGTGACCCATGGGTTCGATGCTGCGCAACCCGTGGCCTGAGGGAATGGCACAGTCAAAGATCGCCAAATGCTCGTCCTTCAAACCCGGAGCGCCCTCAATGGTTTGCTTCTCGGTAATGTAGCTGGTAATCGCCTCCACCTGGGCAGGGCTGTAGCCCATTTTGGCCAACACCGCAGGCACGGAATGGTTCACCATGGGGATCACGCCGCCCCCAGCCAGCTTTTTCCACATCACCAGGCTAAAGGCAGGTTCAATGCCCGTGGTGGCGCAATCCATCAGCAGGCCAATGGTGCCCGTAGGGGCCAAAACCGTTACCTGGGCGTTGCGGTAGCCGTGGAGGCGGCCCTTGGCCAGAGCTGCATCCCACACCTCGCGGGCCTTGTCACGCAGTTTGCCCAACCCCGGTGCATGGTCTTCCAGGTCGAACTCAGGGCGTTCCAGGGCATCGCGATGTTTTTGAATCACCCGCAGCATGGGGGTTTTGTTTTTCTCAAATTCGTTAAAGGTGCCTTTGGCCTCGGCCATTTCGGCAGACATTTCGTAGGCTGCCCCGGTCATGATCGCTGTCACCATGCCTGCCATGGCGCGCCCTTCATTAGAATCATAGGGATACCCCATCATCATCAGCAAAGTGCCCAGGTTGGCATAGCCCAGGCCCAGGGGGCGAAAATCATGGCTGTTTTTGGCAATGCGCTCGGTAGGGTAGCTGGAGAGGTCCACAACGATCTCTTGCGCCAGCAAAAAGATACGCGCCGCCCGGCGGAAGGCTTCGGCATCAAATTCACCCTCCTTATAAAACTTGATCAGGTTCAAGCTGGAAAGGTTGCAGGCAGAATCATCGACAAACATAAATTCGCTGCAGGGGTTGGAAGCGCGGATGGGTGCCGAGTTGGAACAGGTGTGCCAGTCGTTGATCACGGTATCAAACTGCACCCCTGGATCAGCGCAAACCCAGGTAGCTTGGCAGATTTGCTGA
>Ga0208246_1000438_pt1 | contig 33978 bp, 26 predicted proteins | sample RifOxyD2_FD_184039 | JGI IMG/M metagenome (GOLD analysis project Ga0208246, IMG submission 184039) | Soil microbial communities from Rifle, Colorado - Rifle Oxygen_injection D2 (SPAdes) | ecosystem: Environmental > Terrestrial > Deep subsurface > Rock core/Sediment | place: Rifle, Colorado... | reverse complement strand
ACAAAATCACCAAAAAACCTTGCACTTTTTGATACATATGAATTTTTCAGTAAGCCCTAGGGGATGCTGCCTGCCTGCCGAAGTTCCTTGGGAACGTAGGCATGGAGTTTTTCAGCAGACCCTAATTTAGGCATAACCGTAAAGATAATTCGCAAATTCACGAAGATGTTCTTTTATTGTTTTTTCTTATAGCTTTATCAATCTCAATAACAATAATAATTGACATTGATACAAGAATTGTTAAAATCCATGATTTCATATCAATCTTAGCAGTGTGGAAAACTAATCTTAGCGGTTCAAAAGTTAAAACTGAAATTTGTGCTATTAAAGAAAGGAAAATGCTTATCAGCAAAAATGGATTTGAAAGAAAAGGAATGCTGAATATTGATTTATCCATTGAACGTGAATTCCATACATGAAAGAACTGGAAAAAAACAATGGTATTAAATGCAGTTGAACGTGCATATTCTATAGTATGTCCTATTTTTAATTCGTACATGAATAATGATAAGGTTCCTATTAGAAATACAATACCGACGATAACCATCCGTATTAAAATATATTTATTTAATATATTTTCTTTTGGATTTCGAGGTGCCCGTTTATGGATATCCGATTCTCCCGGTTCGTATGCTAATGCTACGTCTTGCAAACCATTCGTTACTAGATTTACCCACAATACTTGCGTGGCGAGAAAAGGAAGCGGAAGATCCATAAGCAACGCGGCTATAATAGTAAATGCAATACCGGTTCCTGATGACAAAAGGAAAAAAGACACTTTTTGAATATTGTCAAAGATGACTCGTCCAACCTTTACAGCTTCAAAGATAGAGGCAAAATTATCGTCTTTCAGAACCATATCGGATGCTTCTCTTGCAACATCAGTACCCATTTTGCCCATTGCTACTCCGATATTACCTTTTTTTAAAGCGGGTGCGTCATTAACCCCATCTCCTGTAACGGCAACTATATTACCATGTTTCTGCAAAGCATCAACTATTCTCAACTTATGATGAGGCGATACCCGGGCATATACAGTTATCCGTTCTACATTATTTATGAGAAAAGAATCATCATTGCTATCCAATTCCTGTCCCGTAACAACTAATTCATTTTCGCGAAGAATGTCTACCTGTTTGGCTATGGATGCTGCTGTTATTTTATTATCTCCCGTAATCATAACAACTCTAATTCCTGATTCGTGAGCTCCTTTTATTGCTTCTATAGCACTTTTTTTAGGCGGGTCTATAATTCCGATAAAACCTAAAAAAGTAATATCTCGTGAGGATTCTGCTTCCAAATCAATTTCATCCGAACATTTTTTAATAATATTTTTAATTCCAAATCCAAGCACGCGCAAACCCAAATCCGCCATTTTTGAATATTGTTTTAATAAAATTTCATTTTTCTCATTTCCTGAAAATTTCAATATATTTTCTGGTGCGCCTTTTATATAGATAGTGCATTTATCTTCATGTTTATAAAGCATAGCCATATATTTTCTATTTGAGCTAAAAGGAATTTCATCCAATAATTCATAATTAAATTCTTTGTCTTCTGAAATACCATATTTTTTTGCTGCTACTATTAATGCACCTTCAGTAGCTGTACCGTCTATTTTCCATTCTTTGCTATCATTATCAAAATAATGGTTTGTAGTATTGCATAAAAAACCCGTTAACAGTAGTTCAAATAAATCTTTATCGTTATTTACTTTTTTACCGTCTAATAATACGTCCCCTTCAGGAGAATAACCTATCCCGCTAAATTCAAATTCTTTTCCGTTTATAAATGCTTTTGTTACGGACATCCTGTTTTCGGTTATTGTACCCGTCTTATCCGAGCAAATATAATTACAACTTCCTAAAGTTTCCACAGCTATAAGTTTTCTAATAATAGCATTTTTATCCGCCATTCTTTTCATACCAATAGCCATAGTAACAGTAATTACTATAGGCAAGCCTTCTGGTATCACTGCAACAGCCATACTTATTGAAAAAAGAATAATTTCCAATAACTTAATACCTTTAATAAGACCTATAATAATAACAATAACCGATAAACAAACTGATATAACACCTATTAACCTTGTAAAATAAAGAAGCCGTTTTTGTAACGGAGTTCTTTCTTTTACAGTTTCTTTTACTTCTTCTGAAATTTTACCAAGTTCGGTATTCTTACCGGTAGATATAACGATTCCTTTTCCTCTTCCGTGAGTAATAACGGTTCCCATAAAAACCATATTTTTCTGATCGGCAAGTGGCAAATTAGGTACATCAATATTTTTAGTATTTTTCGATACAGGTACAGATTCGCCGGTTAACATCGATTCGTCGATTTCAAGTTCCTTGACTTCAAAAAGTCGTATATCAGAGGGTATCTTATTTCCTGTAGATAATATTACAACATCTCCGGGAACCACATCTTTTGAATCTATTCTTTCTTCTTTACCGTTCCGTATAACTGTTGCTTTGGGTACAGTTAAATTTTTCAAAGCTTGCATAGATTTGTCTGCTTTATATTCCTGAAAAAAGCCGATAAGTCCGTTTACAAAAACAACTGCAAGTATTACCCATGTATCGACATAATGACCTATAATTGCTGTAAAAATAGCGGCTATTAAAAGAATGACTACCAATGGATCGACAAATTGATGTATTACTAATTTCCATAATGGTTCTGCTTTTTTCCCTTCTATTTCGTTCGGACCGTACTTTTCCAGACGTTTTTTTGCTTCTTCAATTGAAAGCCCGTGTTCGGAACTATCAAAATTTGCGAAAGTTTCCGGTATAGTTTCATTATAAATCACTTAGTCCTCCAATGAATTAACTAACCCGTTGAATCTACGGGTATTCTGTGAAAAAGTAAATAAAAACTTAATAATGAGAGCATTGCAAAAGTACTCTCGCCAGAGTTCGGCACGACTTGCGATGTCTCGCCCCTGGTCGGACGAAGTCTTACGGCACTGCTCTTGATTACAGAGATTGTTGCCTGCCTGCCGAAGATTTAGTGTAGGCATGGGGTTTTTCAACAATATCAAGATATAATTATAGTAGTTTTCAATATATATGTAAAGATATTTTATAATAAATATATATTTGATGATTTATTCTGAAAAAAGATTCAGAGCATAGGATTCAGCATACCGCACACATGATACAGAATTTGCCAATAAATATCCAAATGTCACAAAGTTTTGGCTGAAGAATAATTATCACTTAATAATGGTAATGTCAAAATGAAAGACCTGACCCCAATATGCAATATATTAAAAAAATTTAATTCTAATCTAATGTTATTTTAATTATTATTAATGTATAGTTAAGAAAAATTTCGGATTAGAAAAGTAAAAATAATGAAAGAAAATAACAACTCATTTAATTGGATTAAAATTTTAGTGATACTCGTATAATTGGTTATTTTGATATGGGGAATAGAACAAGCCCGTTCAATAGTAATTTTCTTTTTAATTTCTATTTTTATTTCTATCTTAGGTATATCTGCAATGCATTGGCTGGAACGAAAACATATTCCGTCTACAATTGCAGTTTTTATAGTTGTAGGAAGCATGATAATAATTGTATTATTTATAGGAGCGGTTGTTGGAACATCTATAAATAAATTTTTGGAAGCATTACCTTTTTATCAAACAACAATAATTGAACAGGTTATATCGCTACAAACGTTATTAGCGGAAAAGGGTATAAAAATTAATGAAGAATTATTATTTAAGTATATCAATATTGATAATATTATGAGTTTAACTGCTAAGTTACTTACAGGATTAGGAACTTTGCTTTCAAATATTTTTATTATACTGCTTATGTTCACTTTTATATTGCTTGAATCATCCAGTTTTTTATTGAAATTTAAAATGCTATTTAATGATTCAAATAAAGACTTTAATAAATTCTCAAATTTTATAAATAACGTAAAACGATATATGGTGATTAAAACAATAGTGAGTTTAATTACTGGATTTTTGATAGGTTTATGGCTATATATAATCGGAGTTGATCTCCCGATATTGTGGGGTTTCATCGCTTTTGCATTAAACTATATACCCAATGTGGGCTCCATAATTGCAGCAATTCCTGCAATACTACTTAGTTTGGTGCAACTTGGAGCAGGTAGTGCAATTCAATCTGCAGTTGGGTATATAGTAGTTAATTTTTCGCTTGGTAATATAATAGAACCGAGACTTATGGGAAGAAAACTTGGTTTATCGACTTTGGTAGTCGTTGTATCATTAATATTTTGGGGGAAATTATTAGGTCCGATTGGTGCTGTATTATCAATACCGCTTACAATGGTTTTAAAACTCGCGTTCGAAAATAGTGAAAATACTCATTGGATAGCAGTATTATTGGGACCGGAATTACCACCAAAAAATACATAAAATTAGGAGGTGAGTATCTAATAATATATTATTATTGGGTGTGAAAAAATTTATAATTTTTCGCAGAAAAACCTGCGGCTTGCCGCAAGGAACTTCATTAAAAGGAGGAAAAAACATGTTTACAAAAACACGTGAAGATGAAATAGAAACGTTAAAGGATCATGTATCAAAGTTGGGCAAAGAATTTACTGAAATAGTTGACGATGTTAAAAAAATTTCAGGAATAAAAGGAGAACATAGTATTTTTAAGAATTTAGAAGAAAAGTTTGAAGAAGTAAAAACGCAGGGTGAAAAAGGTGTTAAAAAAGTTTCTGAAGAGATAGAACAACATCCGATAGTGAGTGTAATAACTGCATTTGGTATTGGTCTAATAGCTGCAGGATTATTATACAAAATAAATAAAAAATGAGAATATTAAACATTATATTTGATATTTTTACAATTTTTTTTAACTTGATTGCAGTAGAAAGCAAGATAATACGAAAGCTAATTGAAAGGATGACATTGGCTTTTGTATTCATCGGACTTGCTTTTCTTCTATTCTTGGCAGCTGCATTCTTTTTTCTTTCGGGTGCATATCAATACTTTGCTATGTATATGCATCATGCATTTGCTGCAATGCTTGTGTCTATTTTATCAATAGTCCTTGCATTAATATTTATTGGAATAGCTAAATTACAAATTAAGTAAAAAAATGTAAAAACGATTAAAGATGCATTTGTAGCCATTATTATTTTTATTTTGTATGGAATTTTTTATTTTTGTATTCTTGGATGGTAATGCATTATTTGAATTGTTTTACTACAAACAGAGTTTGGGTAGGATAAGCAAATTCAATGCTTTCTTTATCAAATATTTCTTTGATGCTAAGATTTATTTTTTGCTGTATATCCATATACAAGTTATAATCACTACTAAAAATATAATATACGATTTCATAAATTAGACTAAAATCACCATAACTGAAGAAATGAACTCTGTCTAATTTTGTTTTTTCGATATTTTTTATAATATCAGTAATAAATTGTGGTATCTGTTTCAATTTTTCGGATGGCGTTTGATAAGTGACTCCTATTTTAAAAGCGATTCGTCGGCTTTCCATCCTTTTATAATTTTTTATCCGACTCTTCGTCAAATCAGAATTGGAAAATATTAATAGTTCGCCATGTAAACTTCTTATATGTGTAGTTTTGATTCCGATATGTTCTATAGTTCCTAAAAAATCGTCAATTATAACAAAATCACCGACTTTAAACGGTTTATCTATAAATATGGCGAAAGAACTGAATAAATCTCCTAATATTGCCTGGGCTGCAAGTGCAACTGCAACTCCGGTTATACCTATTCCTGCGACTATAGCAGAAATATTGATTCCTATGTTGTCCAAAATAAAAACGATTCCACCAGTCCAGAGTACACCGCTTAATATCTTTATTATTGTATTTAACGTATCTTTTGTAGCAGTATCAGTCTCATCTTTTAGGTAAATTTTTTTAATGCAGTATGCAAGGAACAATTGTAGTATTTGTACTATTTTAATTGTGAGCGTTAAGATAAATATTAAAGCGATTACTTTATCAAGTGTTTTATTTATATTAATGGATTTTAAGGATATATAAAATGCAATGAATACAAAGAAAATGAAATTAATATGTTCAAAAATACCGACAAAAAAATCATCAAAATCATTTTTTGTTTTAAGAGAAATTCTTTTTACATATTTAAGCAGTATTTTTTTAAAAATGAAAAGTAATAATGTTAAACCTATAAACAAAAACAATGTTATAAGATAGTCTTGTAAGGTATTCCCAAAAAATTGTTTTTTTAGTAGTTCTGCGAAAGAATTATAAATCATATCAATCGCTCCTTAATATTATTTTCTTCCGTGGCGGCGGGCATGGTAATACATAGATCTTCCTGGATGTTGTTTGCTTGCTGTTCGCATATGCACCGAAGATTTGATAAAAGATTGTTTGGGTATTGAAGGATGACTTGCCAACGGAATAGATTTTCTAATAATCTTTTCAATGTTTTTAACATCGCTTTCCTGTTCAGGTGTTGCAATGGAAATTGCATGGCCCATCTTGCCTGCTCTTCCGGTCCTGCCTATTCTATGAACATAATTTTCAGGATCATCGGGCAAATCAAAATTAATAACCAGTTCTATATTCTTAACGTCAATCCCGCGTGATGCGATATCAGTAGCTACTAGGACGCGATATTTGCCGAATTTGAATCCGTTTAAGGCTTCAGTCCGCTGTCCAAGTGAACGATCCGAATGTATTTCGGCCGCAGTATTACCCGAAGCCCGTATCATACGCACAACTTTTGATGCTCTTCGCTTTGTTCTTGTGAACAAAAGGACGGAGCCGGTATACTTTTTAAGAATTTCGTCCAACAATTTAGCCTTATAGTCATTATGAACGACAAATATTTCCTGAGAAATGCCTTCTGCTGCCGTTCCGGTAGGAGCTATTTCAGTACGAACAGGTAATTTCATATACATTGATGCCATATTAACTATCTTCATTGGCATTGTAGCGGAAAAAAGCATTGTTTGGCGGTCTTTAGGTATTAAATGAATAATTTTTTCTATTTGTGGTGCAAAGCCCATATCAAGCATTCTATCTGCTTCATCCAAAACAAGAATATTAACATCATCAAGTCTTACGCGACGTTGTCCCATAAAATCTATAAGACGGCCCGGTGTTGCTATAATAATACGTGGATTTTTCTTTAAAGCGTTTATCTGTTTTCCCATAGATTCACCGCCGATAATAACAGCAGTATCCAAAGAAAAAGTAGGAGTAAATTTTTTTAAGGCATCATTTACCTGTGCGGCGAGTTCGCGTGTGGGAACAAGAATAAGTGCGCGTCCTTTTCTTGAAGCAAGACGTTGAATTAAAGGTATGCCAAATGCGATTGTTTTGCCGGTACCTGTTTGTGCGATACCGATAATATCTTTTCCTTCAATAGCGATAGGTATCGCTTTAAACTGTATAGGTGTCGGTTCGGTAAAGCCAAGTTTATTTATAACCTGAAGAAGTCCTGGTGCTATCCCAAGTCCATAAAAACTATTTTTATTTGTATCATTCATAACATCTATTATACACTATTTAATGAATAAGTCAATGTACAGATTCAAAACTATTGAAAATATCTTGAAATATAAGTAGAATTAGTTGTAAATAGATATGTTTCTAATTAAATTAACATATATATAGTTCTTTATTTAAACTTTATGCATATTAGTAAAAAGATTTGCCATTTCATGTTGGAAATGGGGGTAGTTATGAAAAGACTGTTTCTGTTGGTTGTTTTATTTACTTTAACTGTTCCAGCCGGTGCTGAATACATGGCGGGCGACCACGAACTCTTTCTTATGCCAACCGCATACACAATGCCGAAAGGTGCATCGTACTTTTCCGACTATGAAGTCGTGATACTCAATTATACTTATGCCGTAACATCGCGAACACATGTTGGAGTGTTTTCATTTTTTCCAATAAACAAGGAAGTGCTTGAAACAACGTCAATAGGAATCAAGCAGAACTACTATTCGTCCGAACAGACCAGTTGCGCTTTATGGACTGCAATTATACCAAAAAGTAAAGTTTTTAATTTAGGCAATGTAGTAAGTCTGGGGAAAAAAAACAAAAGTATTCATATTGCGGCAAGCGCCGTGTATTTTGCCAATGAAGACGCGACATTTGACTCTGCTGAGAATTTCAAAAACCGGAAGTGGTCATTTACTTATACAATGGGCTATCGTAGAGATATGTCGGAAAAGACTTCATTGCTTGTTGAGTACTCATATATATCGGCGTCCGAAGAGGACGCTGATATCTTGTGCGTCGGACCCCGTTTCAGGACTAAAAAAATCGCTTGGGACATTGCAGCGGCAAGACCAATATTCACCAACGACGACCCCAGCCTGATAGTGTTTCCTATTCTTAAGGCCACTATTGTATTCTGACCTAAAAATTCAAGTTGCGGGGACTATCCACTGTACATTAGGCGGGTTATGATGCAGATTTTTTTCCGGATGGTTTAATTTGTATTATTTCTGTCGGAAGGCCTATTTTGTTCAATAATTCAATAAACGGGTCCGGGTCCAGTTCTTCTACGTTGACCATGGTTTGCGGATTCCACACACCTTTAGCAACTAAAATTGCCGCCGCCGCAGGCGGAACTCCTGCTGTATAACTTATCGCTTGGGATTCAACTTCGTTATAACAGTCTTTATGGTCAGAAACGTTATAAATAAATATTTCCTTTTCTTTACCATCCTTTTGTCCTTTAATTAAATCACCTATGCAGGTTTTACCCGTATAGTTCGGAGCCAGAGATTTTGGATCCGGCAAACATGCTTTTACGACTTTTAACGGGACAACTTCAATACCTTCCGATGTTTTGACGGGTTTTTCAGAAAGCAAACCGATATTTTTCAATACACTGAAGCAATTAATGTAATGGTCGCTAAATCCCATCCAGAATCTGATGCTGTTTGCATCAATATTTTTTGAAAGTGAATGTAGTTCATCGTGACCTGTTAAATAAATAGGCTGTTTACCCACAACAGGAAAATCATAAATCTGTTTTTCGGTATGTACCGGTTTGCATACCCATTTTCTATCAATCCATGTCCATACTTTTTTAAATTCCCTGAAATTAATTTCAGGGTCAAAGTTTGTCGCAAAAAACTTTCCGTGAGTTCCGGCGTTTACATCCATAATGTCTATGGTATCTATTTTATCAAAATGATGTTTTACCGCCAAAGCACAATATCCGTTTACTACCCCTGGGTCAAAACCGACTCCAAGTATAGCTGTGATACCTTTTTCTTTGCATTGGTCTTTACGTTTCCATTCATAATTTGCATACCATGGTGGATCTTCGCATACTTTGTCCGGCTCTTCGTGTATAGCGGTATCCATATATGTTGCATCGGCTTCAATACACGCTTCAAGAACAGACATATTTATAAAAGCTGCACCCAGATTTATTACAATTTTTGAGTTTGTTTTATGTATAAGTTTTACCAGTGCGGGTACGTCCAAAGCATTTATTTGTTTGGAATGTAGTTTTTTAGTTTTATCTTTTAAACTATTTTTCCTCTTAATACTTTCTATGATATTTTCACATTTACTTTGCCTGCGGGATGCGATACAAATATTGCCAAGAACATCGTTATTTTGAGCACACTTATGTGCTGTAACATGTGCGACAGCACCGGCACCGATAATTAAAACATTGTTTTTCATAATAATTTACCCCCGCTGAATATTAGTAAAATTTAACTATAGACAAATTTAATTTTAAAAGCTTACAACATATTTTTGTAATATTAACTTTATTCTACGGGGTTTATCTCCTTAGGATAAAGCATTAATATAATCTTTATAGTTGAAACTGCGAATGAGTTTCAATGAACCGTTTAATCTTTTAATAACTATAGACGGCATTTGAAGTCCATTGAACCAGTTCTTCTTAACCATTGTATAACCTGCTGCATCCGAAAATTTTATAGTACTGCCGATTTTCAGTTTGTTTTTAAAATTATATGTCCCAAATACATCTCCTGCCAAACATGATCGTCCGGCTATCATATATTTATGTTTTCCGTTAAAAGATGCAGATGCATCCATTTTTGCAGGTGTTCTATATATCAGCAGGTCTAACATATGCGATTCTGTTGAGCCGTCTACAATAGCGATGTCAATTTCGTTATGAACGATATCTATAACCGTAGTTACTAATTCTGTTGAACGTGTGATAGTGGTTTCTCCGGGTTCTAAATAAATTTGAATTTGAAATATTTCGCTAAATTCCTTTAATTTTTTACAAAATTTATTCAGCGGATAACCTTCTTTTGTGAAATAAATTCCACCGCCTAAACTAATCCATTCCAATTTTTTAAGCAAATCTCCATAGTTGTGTCCGATAAAATCTAAATTATGTGAGAAATTCTTAAAATCATCATTTTCACAATTAAAATGGAACATAATTCCGCTGATTAATTTTGATATTTCTAAAAGAGATTTTTTATCAACTACTCCAAGCCGTGAGTATTTTCTTGCGGGATCAGCTAAATCAAAATGAGAATAACTTATTTTCGGATTCACTCTTAGCCCTATTTTTTTATTTCTTACTTTATTGTAAAACATTTTTAACTGAGATGCCGAATTAAATATTATTTTATTTGCATACTTTTTGATTTCTTCAATATCTTTTTGTGAAAAAGCAACGCAATATGCATGTACCTCTTTACCGAATTTTTCATAACCCAAGCGAGCTTCATATAATGAACTGCTTGTTGTTCCGTCCATATATTCTTTCATCAGAGGAAATACTGACCATGTAGAGAAACATTTTAATGCCAGTACAGATTTTGCACCAGAATAATCTCTAACATACTTTATTTTTTTTAAATTTAGTAATAATTTTGATTCATCAATTAAGTAATAGGGTGTTTGTAAATTCATAATTATTGTTTGTTAAGTTTTTAAACAACCAAAGTATATATAAAAAATATTTTTATGTCAATAAAAATATTTTTTTAAAAACATTGGATTCTTAATGTTAAAATATGCATCATATAATTGTGATAGATAAAAAAATTTCAATTATTGTGCCTGTTTTAAATGAATCTGAAATAATAAATCAATTTTTAGCTGATATTAAAAATATTTGTAACGATGAGGATTGTGAAATTATAGTGGTTGATGGTGACGAAAACAGGGGAACAATAAATAATATGAATGATGCAAATGTAATTACTCTTGTTTCAAAAAAAGGCAGATCATCACAGATGAATGCCGGTGCAAGTATTGCAAAAGGGCAGATTTTGCTTTTCGTTCATGCAGATACATCTATTCCTAAGGATGCATTAAATATAATATATGGAACATTAGTAGGCAGTAAATATGTAGGCGGTGCTTTTAAATTAGGTTTTAACACAAAAAATATTTTATTAAAGTTCATTGCATTTACTGCAAACATAAGAACAAAAATAACAAGAATTCCATATGGAGATCAGGCAATATTTATTTTAAAAAAATATTTCGATAATATAGGTGGATTTAAAGATATACCGTTAATGGAGGATATAGAGTTGATTAAGCGGATAAAAAAACTCGGAGGAAAAATATGCATATTAGAAAAAGAGGTTATTACTTCACCGAGAAGATGGTATAAAAACGGGATAATATTCAATACATTAAGGAATCATGTTCTAAGAATATTATATTCGTTAGGCATATCAGCGAAAACATTAGAAAAAATATATAAATAGTGGGGAAAAACAATGGAAATATTCAAAGATAAAGTATCAAAAATTAGTGGTAATTTGCTGAAATTAAATAACCTGAGGACCGTTCAGGTTAATTTAGGTAATAAATGCAATCAAAAATGCAGTCATTGTCATATTGAGGGTTCTAAGGACGGCAATAAAATGATGAATAGAATGATAATCAAAAAAATTATAAAATTTTTAGCAAAAGAAAAAGGGCTGGTTTTGGATATAACCGGTGGATGTCCTGAACTTAATCCAAATCTGAAATATCTTATAAAGGAATCGCATAAATGTGTTTCAAAAATAATGGTTAGGTCGAATCTCACCGTATTATTAGAAAAATATTTGGAATGGGTCCCTGCATTTTATAAAAAATATAACATAATTCTGAATTGTTCATTACCATGCTATACTAAAGAAAATGTTGATAAACAAAGAGGTGTCGGGGTTTTTGAAAAAAGTATTAAAGTTCTAAAATTATTGAATGAAATTGGTTACGGAAAATCATTGGAGTTAAATCTTATCTATAATCCTGGCGGAGATTTTTTACCGATGTCGCAAGATATATTGGAAAAGGATTATAAAAAAAATCTTTGGAATAATTACGGCATAGTTTTTAACCGTTTATATACGATAACTAATGCACCAATAGGGCGATTCAAAAATTATCTGGATTCTAAAGGAAAATTAAACGATTATATTGATTTGCTGATTAAAAGTTTTAATCCTGATGCATTAGAGAGAATTATGTGCAGAACTTTGATAAGTATAGATTGGCAGGGTAATTTATATAACTGTGATTTTAATCAGCCGTTACTATTACCATTAAAAGATAAATACGGGAATGTTATGACCGTGAATGATATAGAAAGTGTTGTAAAAAATAATTTTGAAATAATTACCGATAATCATTGCTTCAGTTGTGTTGCGGCATCAGGTTCAAGTTGTACGGGGCAGTTAGCATAATTTACGATGAAAAAATACAATAAAAGCTGTATTATTATATTTATAAAGTATCCTGAAGCCGGTAAGGTAAAAACAAGAATATCTTATGTAATAGGGCAAAAAATAACCGTTGAATTATACAGGAGTTTTATTATAGATACTTTAAAAAGTCTGGATGGAATCAATATACACAAATATATTTTTTTTCTTCCAAGCAATTCAAAAAATAAGTTTGTTAGGTGGCTTGGTGACCGATATATATATATTCCGCAATATGGCAGGGATTTAGGGAATAGAATTGAATTTGCTTTTAGGAATGTTTTTAAATTGGATTATAATAAAGTTGTTTTAATCGGGAGTGACAGTCCCGATTTACCGGTGAATTTGGTAAAAAAGGCATTTATAAAGCTGGATAATAACGATTCGGTAATAGGTCCTTCGCTTGATGGCGGATATTATCTCATTGGTTTTAACTTTAAAGGATTTGTCCCTGATATTTTTAACAAAGTAAAATGGAGTACAAACACTGTTTTTTCTGATACAATGAACATTTTTAAAAGGAACAATGCCAAAATATATATATTACCCAAATGGTATGATATAGATAATGTTTCTGATTTGAAATATTTATATGAAATCAATAAAAATACGGGATTCAGGAATTCTGAAACAATGAAATTTATATCAGAAAATTATACTAATATATTCGGAAATTGAAGGTACACGGGTTTACGCCCGTAGAATTTTACGAAGGTGGTTTAAATATGGCAAAATATGAGTACGATTTAGTAGTAATAGGCGGCGGCGCTGCTGGTTTGGTCACATCTAAAACAGCAAATGGTTTTGGGAAAAAGGTTGCGATAATTGAAAAGAAAAAATTGGGAGGCGAATGCACATGGAATGGATGCATACCAAGCAAAGCATTGATAAAAAGCAGCCAGATTGCCCATCAAATAAAAGATTTTAAAAAGTACGGTTTAAAGGTCGAACCGAATTTCAAAATAGATACAGGTAATGTAATGGCACATGTTCAGACCATTGTTCAAAAGGTTTATAATGAAAATATGCCGGAAAGCTTGGAAAAGTTAGGAATTAATATAATATTTGGTGATGCGCAATTTGTTGATAATCACAGCGTTACAATAGGTCCGCGTAAAATAACTGCAAAGAAATTCATCATTTGTACTGGTTCGTCAGCTCTCATTCCGCCTATAGAAGGATTAAACACTGTTTCATATTTAACAAATGAATCGCTATTTCATTTAAAAAGTTTACCCGAATCAATGATTATACTGGGCGGCGGACCTATAGGAATAGAAATATCACAAGCATTAAATCGTTTGAACGTAAATACAACTGTTGTTGAAATGCTAGATAGGATACTCCTTAGAGAGGATGTAGAAATGTCTGATATGCTTGCGGATCGATTAAAAGAGGAGGGGGTAAAAATTTTAACACAGACAAAAGCGGTAAAATTTGGGAAAAACAAGGATAAAATTGTTGTTAATCTCAAAGATCAAAAGAATCAGGATAAAAAAATAGAATCGGATACGGTTTTAGTTGCTGTAGGAAGAAAACCTAATACAGACGGATTAAAACTTGAAAATGCCGGTATAAAATATAATTCTAAGGGCATTATCACTGACGATTATTTAAGAACCGATGCACCGAATATTTATGCCTGTGGTGATGTTGTCGGTCCTTATCAATTCAGTCACCTTGCTGAATATCAGGCGGTAATAGCCACAATAAATATTTTTTTGCCTTTAAAAAGAAAGGTAGATTATTCAAATGTCATTTGGTGTACGTTTACTCACCCGGAACTCGCACATTTGAGTTTAACTGAAGATGAAGCCAGAAAAAAATACGGAAATGGTATTAAGGTTTATCGCCAACAATACAAAAATCTTGATCGAGCCAAAACTGATAATGAAGAAATAGGCTTGGCTAAGTTTATTTGTAATAAAAAAGGTAATCTTATAGGAGCCCATATAATCGGTAATAATGCGAGTGAGGCTTTGCAGGAAGCCCAGTTATTGAAGTCTTTTGACATTAAACTTTCAAAAATACAGTCAGTTATTCATTCTTATCCAATTTATTCGGAAATAGTAAGAAAAGCAGGCAAGAATGCATATATAGAAAATCTGCGAAATAATTTTTTTGTGAAATTAGGTAAAAGGTTATTTTCTAAAAATAAGTGAAAAAAAAATACATAAAATTAATTATTTTCGTGATTGTAATAGCTATAATTATTATGCTGCGATTTTCTAAAATTTCAAGTTATTTTACTTTTGAAAATCTCACAAGGAACAAAATGCTATTGCAACAATACTTAGATAAGAATTATTTATTATTTGTTATTATATATATAATTAGTTATTTTATTATCACTGGTACTTCTATTCCCGGGGCAACAATTATGACATTGGCTGGGGGTTTTTTGTTCGGAACGGTTTTGGCTGCTGTTTATGTTAACATAGGTGCAACATTAGGTGCGACATCCGCTTTTTTGCTTTCTAGATATTTTATGGGTAATTGGATACAGAATAAGTACAAGGAAAGATTGAAGAATTTCAATAAAGAAGTTGAACTAAACGGGTATAGATATTTATTAGCTATGAGATTCATTCCTGCATTTCCGTTTTGGATGGTAAATCTTTTTGCTGGAATAACAAAAATACATTTGAAAACATTTATATGGACAACATTGCTGGGAATTATTCCCGGCTCATTGGTTTATTCATATGCCGGTAGCAGAATAAATTATATAGAATCGACAAAGGATATATTTTCAAAAGAAATATTGTTTGCATTTTTGCTCTTAGGATTATTCTCGGTAATGCCGATAATTATAAAAAAAATTAGGAAATTGAAAAGTGTTTGAATCTTATTACATTATATTTCATCATATTGATTGAGATTAATACTGAGTTGAATTTATGAATAAAATAAAGTCATTCATAGTAAGAATATTAGGGGGTGTTATTATTTTATTATTTTTAACGGGTATAGCTAATACTAAACCGCAATATGAAATTGCGACTTTTGCAGGTGGATGTTTTTGGTGTATGGAACATCCGTTTGAAAAACTAAATGGTGTTATAGAAGTTATTTCAGGTTATACTGGTGGAACAGGGAATAATCCAAATTATCAGGATTATTCAGATAAAGGACATGTTGAAGTTATACAGATAACTTATGATTCGAAAGTAATCACTTATTCAGAGCTGCTGAATGTATTTTGGAGACAAATAGATCCTACAGATTCCGGTGGCCAATTCGTGGATAGAGGTCCTCAATATAAATCTGCAATTTTCTATCATAATGATGAGCAAAAAAAAAGCGCTGAAAAATCAAAATCTGAATTGCAAAAATCCGGAAGGTTTGGGAAACCGATTGTAACTGAAATTATAAAGGCTTCTACTTTCTACAAAGCTGAAGATTACCATCAAGATTATTATAAAAAGAGTTCTATAAAATATAAATTTTATAGATTTAATTCGGGTCGTGACAAATTTCTAAAAAAGGTGTGGGGTAGTGATATGAATATAAAAGACATAAGCGAAAATAAGAAAAGTTTAACAAAACGTAATAAAGATGAATTAAAAAAGAAGTTGACACCTCTACAATATAAGGTAACACAAGAAAGTGGAACCGAACCTGCATTTGAAAATGAATATTGGGATAATAAAAAAGAAGGTATTTATGTTGATATTATTTCTGGAGAACCGCTTTTTAGTTCTATAGATAAATACGATTCAGGTACAGGATGGCCAAGTTTTACTAAACCGCTTGAGCCGGAAAATATTGTTGAAAAACCGGATAGGAAATTATTTATAACAAGAACCGAAGTAAGAAGTAAGGAAGCGGATTCACATTTAGGGCATGTATTTGAAGACGGGCCTCCGCCTACCGGTTTGCGTTATTGTATGAATTCTGCATCATTGCGTTTTGTGCCAAAAGAGGATCTAAAAAAAGAAGGGTACGAAAAATATTTAAAGCTTTTTGAAAAAAAATAGAAGGATGGCCCGCCACGAAGGCTTTGGCGAGGCAAAAAATTAGAGAGAAAGAAGTAGTGCCCGCCACGAAGGCTTTGGCGAGGCAAAAAATTAGAGAGACCTAATTTTTTGGAGGTGAAATATGCCGGTTGAAGTGAAAGTTAAAGTCAATGAGAGGTTTGGTAATCTTGCAAGTGATATTATAGTTGAAAAAACGGTATCTGCCTTAAAAAGTAACGGAATAAATGTTTATGTGGTTAATAATGGTGAAGAAGCAAAAAAGAAAGTATTAGAAATTATTCCTAAGGATTCGGAAGTTATGAATATGACATCGACTACCTTGTTAACAATTAATTTGGAACAAGAAATAAACGAATTGGGAAAATTTAATTCAATTCGAAATAAGTTAAATTCAATGAATCAAAAAACCCAAGGACAGGATATGAAACGTTTAGGAGCGGCTCCGGAATGGGTAATAGGAAGCGTTCATGCCGTAACACAAGATGGACATCTTTTTATTGCATCTCAGACAGGAAGTCAATTACCAGCATATGCTTACGGTGCAAAGAATGTTATTTGGGTAATTGGTACTCAGAAAATTGTTGAAAACTTTGATAAAGCGTTTAAACGATTATATGAATATTGTTTTCCGTTGGAGGACCAGCGAGCTCTTAAAGTATATGGCACTCATAGTGGAGTCAATAAAATACTAATAGTAAACAAAGAAGTTGCATCAGAAAGAATTATTGTAATACTTGTTAAAGAAAACATAGGTTTTTGAATAAGGGGACATCTGTCCTCTTTATTTCATACCACATTTCTAAAAAGTCCTTGACCCGCCTTGTGGGAATAGTCGAGGTCATTAAAAAGTCCTTGACAAACCTATAAAAGTTCGTTATAAATATAAGAGCGGTGAAAAAGTATTCACCGCTCTTGATTACACACCCGCCTACGCTTTCAACGAAAGCTTCGGCGAGGCAAAGGATTTTGAAAGACGATTACACAGATACTACCATCGTCTTGCTTTTTTGTTGCTGGAGAAATCTTTAAATATGGTAATTTCAATTAATACAATTTTAAATAAAACCGTTAGAAAAGTTATTTTTTTAACAGTTTTTTTTATTTTATCATTTTTAAAAGCTGGTTTAAATTCACAAATATCGGAACAGAATATAAACTCTGCTGCATTGCTTCAGCAGTTTGTTGGAACCCGCGCTCCTTCTATGGGCGAGGCGTTTACGGCTGTTTCAGACGATATTTATGCATTGCATTACAATCCCGCCGGTTTGGTTAAATTAAATCAGGAACTTGGCGGAATGTATTTTAAGGATGAGGAAAGAAATTGTAAATATCTTCTTGTTGGTTACGGTCAATCTTTTCCGGGGATAGGAACATTGGCAAACAGTTTATATTTTTATGATGCCGGAAAAATCGTCTTTGAAGATGAAGAAGAAAATATTCAAACTTTGGATTTTCAAAAAGATTATCTTTATACATTGGGTTTTGCAAGAAAAGCGGCAAAGGATTTTTCGTTGGGAATAAATCTAAAGTTGTATTCTTCGACAATGAGGGAGTTGTATTTTGCTGAATCATATTGTCTGGATGTTGGTGCGATTTATGATACACCACTAAAAGGTTTATCTGTAGGGGCTGTCTTACAGAACTTGGGTTCGCCGATTCAATATACCGAAGAACAATATCCATTGCCAAATACCGCACGTTTTGGTGCTACGTATAAACTGATGTTAAATACGAAAAGATTGGAAGGCAATGTTTTTACAATTTCAGCTGATGTTGTTAAGTCAAGTGACAGTGTTTTTAGACAAAATTTCGGTGTTGAATGCGGTATTAAGGATATGTTGTTTTTTCGCGCCGGATATAAAATGGGATATGATAATGAAGATTATAGTTTCGGCGTGGGCTTGAGGTGGTATGGATTTCAGGCGGATTACGGAGCTATAATGCGGGATTTATTAGCTATGAATCCTATTTCTTTTAGCTGGAGAAAAACTGAGAAAAAAGAAAAAGAGGAAGAAAAACCGGATGAGGCAAAGAAAGATGATTTAAAATCTGTTATGAATGTGGAAAAACCTGTGGCAAGAAATGAACAATCAATTGTTACAGTTGAGGAACCGCCGACTTTGGAACGGGATCCGCGAATAATTAAAAAGTTAAGCGAGAAATTTATTGAATTATGTGCAAAGGGTAATTATAGCGAAGCGTTAAAAACCGTTATAAAGCAGAAGGAAGTAGATCCTGAAAATATTTCATGGGCTAGGATGGCGGAAAAATTGGATAAAGTTGTTAAGATTATTCCGTCTGCAACTGAAGAAGGCAAAATTCAGGAATTAATCAGAAAAACAGTCAATGGTTATCTTGCTATAAAAGGCAATGAAAGGATTGCAATTATGGCGGCAAAATATGCGTTACAGCTACAACCAAAGAATCAAAATCTGAACAGACTCTGTGATCTGATGTGTTTGGAATATCCGGGTATAGCAGAAGCAGAGGTAACCAAACCTTATGTCACAATTGTCGAACAAAAGGTTGCTGCTGCTTTGGATTATATTTATGAAGGTAAATATGAGCAGGCGATATTTGAATGTGATGATGCATTATCTCTTGAAGAGAATAACGTTACCGCATTAAAAAGAAAAGGTTCAGCATATTATGCGCTCGGTAAAAAGGATTTGGCTATAAGTAATTGGAATAAAGCAGAAAGAATTTCCCCTTATGATCTCGAGATAAGATCTTTTCTTGAAAAAATAAAATAAACTGTAACTATTTCTATCAGTATAACTCTATTGTAATAAAAATATGTCTTTAGAAATTTTATTAATCAGTGTTTCATTGTTACTAATAACCAGCATAATTGCGAGCAAGACATCCAATCGATTTGGTATTCCTTCGCTTCTGATTTTCTTGGTTATCGGTATATTATTGGGTTCGGAAGGTATTGTAGGTATCCAATTTGATAATCCGAAACTTGCCCAATATATAGGGATAATAGCATTGGTGTTTATCTTATTTGCAGGTGGATTGGAAACGGAATGGAGAATTGTTAAATCTGTGATTTATGAAGGTATTGCCTTATCAACAATAGGGGTGCTTATTACTGCATTGATTTTAGCATTATTTGCAGTTTTAGTTCTCAAGTTTTCAATATTGGAAGGTTTGTTACTTGGAGCCATTGTATCTTCAACTGACGCAGCTGCGGTTTTTTCGGTACTTCGGTCAAAAAAAGTGAGTCTTTCAGGTGAATTAACTCCGTTGCTGGAACTGGAATCGGGTAGCAATGATCCTATGGCAGTTTTTCTAACTGTCGGATTTATTAGCTTTATTGTCGGCATTAATAACTCAGTATTTAATATGGTTACTTTATTTATATCGCAGATGGGTGTCGGAGCTCTTTTAGGATTTATTTTAGGTAAGGGTATTGTTTATTTTATTAATAAAATAAAGTTGGAATATGACGGGTTATACCCGGTTTTTACAATGGCATTTATTTTATTAACCTACGCGTTTGTAAGTATTTTAAAAGGGAACGGTTTTCTTGCTATTTATATTGTGGGATTAATAATGGGGAACAGCAATATAGTTCAAAAAAGAAATTTGATTCATTTTCATAGCGGGATTGCATGGTTGATGCAAATTACAATGTTCCTTACTTTAGGGCTTTTGGTATTTCCGAGCAGAATATTGCCGATTGTCGGAATAGGATTATTGACTTCAATATTCTTGATGTTTGTTGCCAGGCCATTGGGTGTGTTTGCTATATTGTCGCCCACAAAGTTTAATTTTAGAGAAAAAACATTAATATCATGGGTGGGTTTAAGAGGGTCAGTTCCGATTATATTAGCGACCTTTTCTCTAATTGCTGGGATAAAAAAAGCGGATATTATTTTTAATATTGTTTTTTTTATTGTGCTAACTTCAGCACTTATTCAGGGGACTACAATTTCTTTTGTTGCAAAATTGCTTAAAGTAAATGTTCCTTTAAGAAATAAGAAACATTATCCGCTGGAATTTGAATATACCGATGATTTAAATACAAGATTGATTGATTTTGTAGTTCCTTATACTTCATGGATGATAGGAAAATCAGTGTCCGAAATAGGTCTGCCTGCGGATAGTCTTATAACCCTCGTTGTTAGAGAAGAAAAATTTATTGTTCCCAGTGGTCAAACGATCGTTGAATCCGGCGATGTATTGCTTATAATAGTAAATAATAATAATCTCCAGGAAATATTAGATTTATTTTCCCACCAAAAGAAAAAAACTAACAGGTAACGAAATGAATAAATTAGTTATAAAAGGACTTACTGAGCAGGAAGCTCAGGAAAGATTAAATTCAGAAGGATATAATGAACTCCCTTCCTCAAAAAAGCGGAGTATTTTTTTTATAGCTTTTGAAGTGGCAAAAGAACCGATGTTTATTCTTCTGGTATCTTGTGGTATTATATATTTAATTTTGGGTGATGTACGTGAGGCGATAATTTTAATGTTTTTTGTTTTTGTAATTATGTGTATTACTTTTATTCAAGAAAGAAAAACAGAAAGGGCATTGGAATCGTTGCGTGATTTGACCAGTCCGCGAGCATCCGTTTTAAGAGATGGGCAGAAGATAAGGATAGCGGGCAGAGAAGTAGTTCGTGGAGATATAATGATTTTGGCAGAAGGAGACAGGATACCAGCCGATGCGATATTATTGGAATCTCAAAATCTTTCTATTGATGAATCTCTTCTTACTGGTGAATCAGTCCCTGTAATGAAATATCCAGATGAATTGGACAATACGGTGATGTCCGGTGGTGAAAATCAATCTTATTTATTTTCAGGAACTATGGTGGTTCAGGGGCAAGGAATTGCCGAAGTAGTATCCGTTGGCACGAATACTAAAATAGGCAAGATTGGGAAATCTCTACAGGTAATAAAAGAAGAGGAAACAATATTAAAGAAAGATATAAGAAAAACGGTAAAAGTAATTGGAATAACCAGTGCGGTTTTATGCGTTGCAGTTATAATTATTTATGGTATTACCAGAAGTAACTGGCTTAACGGTTTTCTTGCAGGCATCACGCTTGCCATGGCGATGATACCGGAAGAATTCCCGGTAGTATTGACTGTTTTTATGTCTTTAGGTGCATGGCGTATTTCTCAAAAACGGGTGCTTACCAGAAGAATTCCAGCTGTTGAAACTTTGGGTTCTGCTACAGTATTATGTGTTGATAAAACAGGAACCCTTACAATGAATATAATGAGGGTTCAACAACTCTGTGTTGATAATGAAGTATTCAATGTGCCGAAATCAAAAAATGCTAATCTTGATGAACGATTTCATGAAATAGTAGAGTATGGGATACTGGCAAGCCAGACAGACCCATTTGATCCGATGGAAAAAGCGATACGGGAACTCGGTGAAATATTTCTTGCGGACACAGAACACATACATAACGACTGGACAATGGTACAGGAATATCCGCTATCAAAATCACTTCTTGCAATGTCCCGCGTATGGAAAAAGCATGGAAGTGGGGATTATACCATATCTGCCAAGGGATCACCTGAAGCGATTATGGATTTATGTCATTTTGATTCAATGCAAACAAAAAATTTAGAAATATTTATTGAACAAATGGCAAAAGACGGGTTAAGGGTTATAGCGGTTGCAAAATCAAGATTCAAGCCTAAAGTATTACCTGAAATTCAACACGATTTTGATTTCAAATTTGAAGGGCTTATAGGTCTTGCAGACCCGGTAAGAGAACAGGTGCCTGCTTCCATAAAAGAATGTTACAATGCGCATATAAGGGTTGTAATGATAACTGGCGACTATCCTGTCACGGCACAGAACATAGCATCACAAATCGGACTTAAGAACAAGGAAAAATTTATTACAGGGCAGGAATTGGATAATTTGGATGATGAAGAACTATGCAGAATAATAAAAGACATAAATATTTTTGCACGGGTAGTTCCCGAACAAAAATATAAAATAGTAAACGGTTTAAAAAAAATAGGTGAAATTGTGGCAATGACTGGCGACGGAGTAAATGATGCCCCTGCCTTAAAAGCCGCCAATATCGGTATCGCTATGGGCGGAAGGGGTACCGATGTAGCAAGGGAGTCAGCATCATTGGTTTTGCTTGATGATGATTTTTCATCAATTGTAACCGCTGTAAAAATGGGCAGGCGAATATTTGATAATCTAAAAAAGGCGATATCTTACATACTTGCAATACATATCCCTATAGTAGGTTTGAGTCTTATAACTGTAATATTAAAGTGGCCGCTCATATTATTTCCGGTACACATAGTATTTCTTGAACTTATAATAGATCCAGCCTGTTCTCTTGTATTTGAAGCTGAAAGCGAGGAAAAAGATATAATGATTCGGCCTCCACGGAATGTAAAGGAATCGCTTTTCTGCAAACATACAGTAGTTTACAGTATTTTACAGGGTTTAATTCTTTTAATTATAGTTACCGCAGTATTTGTTTTAACCCAGCATCTTGGTGAAAATATAGAACAGGCAAGGGCGCTTTCGTTTGTAGTTCTCATAATAGGCAACATAGGGTTAATAATGTCAAACCGTTCATGGACACTAACCATACCTAAACTGATGAAGCAAAAAAACACCGCATTAGTTCTTGTTATATTTGGCGCCATAACATTTTTAATTTTGGTTTTATTTATTCCGATATTAAGGAATATTTTCCGCTTTGGACCTTTACATATCATAGATATAATAATATGCATATCTACGGGAATAATAAGCATAGTCTTATTTGAAGTAATAAAATTTATCCGTATAAAGAATTGAAAATGGGTATGTACAATCTTATCAATTTTTTAGAATTTTAGCCACACTGAGTTCAATCCTACTGCAGGATAAATAGTATAGAGAATAGCGTATAGAGGTAAGCGGATAGTTATAAGTAATATTAAGAGTTAGAAATTTTCAAACATGTAGATTCTTTGTTGGATATATGTAGGATATTAATTGAAAAATAATAAACTAATCTCAATAAGATATACGACAACTCCGTGTTTTCTAATGAAGGGTGCTTGTTATTTTTACAGAGTTGGGTTTTGAGTTTGGCGAGGAAACTGATACTATAATGGTTCCTGGTTTTGTTGTAGAAAACAATGTTGCGTTTGCAACTCCGTTAATTGCAGTAGTGTTGAATATTTGTTCATTGTTTGAAAATATTCCAGGTCCCTTTAATTCAAATGTTACCGGCGCTTTTATAAAAGCATGCAAATCGTATATATCTTTTATTTCCGCCCTGATAATGGTTCCGCTTGTTCCGTCAGAACTAATGTTTTCTGGATTGGCTTCAATCTTTATAGATTTTGGAAATAAGCTATTGATATATTCTTCTATCCATTTATAGTCTCCAGGTGCTGATTCATAAGGATTAAGTCCGATTTTACTTTCGCTATATAATAATTCAAAATAATTCGGGATACCATCATCATCGTCATCTTCAGGATAAATTCCAGCTGAATAAATCGGGTAATCATCATCATCAACGCTATCTATAATTCTGCCGGTGTAATTTATAACATCATCAATAATTCTTTTGTCTACAGGATCCAGAGCCGGGACTCTTGCTCCGACTTTATCCAAGACGATATTATGGACTTCTTCCGCAGGATGTTCTTTTATGCCTGAAAGCTTGGTAACAGGAGTATCCGATTTAAATTTTTCCGTTTCCGAACTTTCTCCGAAAAAATAAACCAAATCCCAATCATCACTGATATCTGGATTATCATGATTAAAATTTCCTTTTATATAAAATTTTGAATCGTCATGAATATAATATTGTCCGTTATTCCACCCCGGATAATTAAAGATTACTATGCAACCGCCATTATGTTTTTCACTGTTCCTTTTGAAATAATTTTTTAATACATTCCAGTACATAGGTCCGAAGTTAGCTCTTGTCGGGCTGGATGTAAAATCTATTGCTTTATCAGAAAAATTATACATAAGGTTGTTTATAATCTCACCGGATGTATTGCTGTTGCATTCAGGTAATCTCATTTTTAGGTGAGCAAAAAGATTATGATGTATAGATATGTTTTTTGAGTCATCCCCGACTAATAGTCCAAAACCGTGTTCTTCGTAAGCCATTAAACCTTCGGATATAATATTCCATTGCCAGGTCACATTATGTGAAGGAAACCATGTTACTGCAATTTCATCTGAACCCCAACTTAATGAACAATGGTCTACAATTATGTTATACGGCGGTGTATCATAATTTTCTATACTAATGCAATCCTGGTTTCGCGTTATATTGCGTTCTTTTCCGTTTCTCCAGCGGAGTCCGCGAACTATAACGTCATGTGTTGAAATTCTAAGCGCTCCGTTACTTATACATATACCTGAACTCGGTGCTGTTTGACCTGCAATTGTAAGATAAGGATTTTTGACATATATATCTTTCTTTAGTTTTATATTTCCGCCTGTTTTAAAAATAACCACTCTTGGTCTATCATCCATCAACGCTTCTCTAAGACTACCTTTTCCTTTGTCTTTAGTATTAGTTACTTTTAAGATAACCGGTGTTGAACTGCCGCCGAAAGCACCGCGAGTTTTAGAACCAAATCCTTCAGCGCCGGGAAACGAAGGAATCGTAATGAGACAATCAGTAAAGAAAGAAATGTACAATAAAAGAAAAAAGAATATTTTTAAAGTAAACTCCCAGCATAACGGTGGTTTTGAAACACCTTTTACTCTATCTACTTTGTCGCTGGCATTTTCTAACAGGACAAACCTCATATTTGACATGGATATTCTCGCATTATATAATCGTTTGTGTTATGATTGTATTAAATTTATCAAAAAAAATCAAATAATTTAAATTGACATTGTTCTATGTTTAAGTAAAATATTATAAAAAGAGTGCTGTGATAAAAAAACATTTATATAGAAGTAAAACATAAATTATGAGAAATATTATTTTAAAGATAATAATAAATATTATCACTTTTGTTTTGGTGGTCTACTTTGTGCCAGGTATATGGGTTGATTCAATGTTAACCGTAATAGTTGCAGTAGTAATTCTTACATTGATAAATGTTTTTTTAAAGCCATTGATTCTTATATTTACATTACCTTTTAATATTGTATCGTTAGGATTATTTACTTTAATAATTAATGGATTTATTTTTTATGTTGTTTCAAAAATAGTGCCAGGTTTTAGTGTTTCAAGTTTTTGGAATGCTGTGTGGTGTGCTTTGATATTTTCAGTCATAAGTTTCTTCTTAAATCTATTTACAGGTTCACGTGACAATGTCAAATTCAAATTTTATGATAGTAATAAATTCCGTGACAATGAAGAATCAACAAAAAGATATAAAGATGTCATTGATGTAGAAGTGAAAGAAAAAAAAGATGAAAATCAGGGAATAGTGTATAGAGGTTAGTGGATATCTTTGGGTTAACTTCAATAATATCACACCTTTATCTATTCCCTTTACGCTATTCACCATCCGCTGAAGTTTTTAGTGTCCACCAGTTATCATTGTTTACAATGATTTTATTTCTCTCCAAAAGCCACATTTCTTTTAAAATAGTTCTCTTGTCTATTCCAATCACATTTTGTACATCCTTTAGTTGCATAGGCCTTCTTTTTAGCACCTCTAAAATATATTTGGATACATTTCTTCCGGTATTTTCAGATTTTTTTTTGTCATTATAAGAAATTATTTTGCATTTATTCCCAAAAAACTTTTTTATTTTAGTAAGTTCTTTCCATCTAAGCGGTTTGGCGGAGATTTTCGTTGGAGGTCTTACTACAGTATTTAAGTGAATCTCATCTGGATTAATTTTTAATATGGCTTTCCTGAGCGACTTTAATTCTGCAGGAGAGTCATTAATATTTTTAACCAATAAGATTTCAAGCCAAATTTTTCCTTTGAATATTTTCCTAAATTCAGATAAACCATTTATAATTTTATTTATTTTAAGTTTTTTATGCGGTCTATTAATTTTATTGAAACTAAATATTGCATCAAGTGAAGGTGCTACGATGTCGGCATGTAATAAATCTTTTCTTAGAGTTTCTCTATAAAAAAGCGTTCCGTTAGTTAATACAACAATGGGGATATTGGTAATTTTTTTTATTTCTGAAATCAATCTACCAATATTTGAATTCAGCGTCGGTTCTCCGCTGCCGGAAAATGTTAGATAATCAATTTTTATGTTTGATTTTAATACTTGTATCAATTCATTTAAAATGGGTTTTATCGCTACATAAGGTTTCCTTTGTAATGTAAGTTTTGTTGTATTCCCAATCTGGCAGTAAACGCAGTCAAGCGTACATACTTTTCTGGGAATAATATCAATTCCAAGTGACAAACCAAATCTTCTTGAAGGTACAGGTCCGAATATGTATTTCATGAAAAAATTAAACCATAAATCTTGACAATTGTCAAGAAAATTAGTATATTTTAACTATCGGAAAGTTCCGTGTCTATGCAAAATCTCTTGCCAGATTTGTCAAAAATTCAAAGAGGCGAGCAGGTAGGCACAAACAATTGAAGACCGTTTGTATTTTTTTTAACGGTCTTATATTTAATTATTATGGTAGATTTCTCAGAAAGACGTAAATATAAAAGGTTTTATTTTAAAGAAGAAACAGCGGCTCCTGTGGAAATCTGTTTCCCGCCGCCATTTTATCAAGAACCTATTGAAGGCAAAATTTTAGACGTATCTGCAGGCGGTCTGGGATTGGCTTTATCTGAACCGCTCCCGAAATTTTTTATTCTATCGCTTACCATCAGGTTATCAGGAATAAAACCTTTTGACGTTAAAGGAAAGGTTGTTAGAATTGAAAAAAAAGAGGATTACTATAAAGCGGGTATTTTATTTATCGAAATTAATTCCGAAGCAGTGGAAACGTTAAACCTCATAGCCGAAGATTATGATAAATGCTGTAAGAAACGGCAGGGTGAAGAAAAAAAATATTGTTTTGATGAATGTAAATTTAGTAATTTATGTGATCAAAAAAAGAAGGATGCACATCTGGAATCAAAAAATCAAGATGTATCTATGATAAGTATTAAAGATTTGAAATATGATGCAAATGAAGAAAATAAAAAAGATGCCGATTCCGAAAAAACAGTTATTTTGCAACCTGTTCAAAAAACAGACGAGCCAGTTAAAAAAGATATAGAACAGGAAAAAACCTTAATTTTAGATGCAAGCAAGAAAGAACAGTTGGAAGAAAAGACCGTTATATTAGAACCTGCTCTTTCGTCAGATGGGATTATTAAACAGGAAGACAAATTAAAAGAGTTATTGGAATCGATAGAAAAAACAGTTGTGTCGGAACCGGAAAAAATACAGACTGAACCGGAAGCTATAAAAACTGAATCACTTGAACCGGTCATACGAGACGAAAAGACATTGGATGCCGAAACAATATCTAAAATAGAACCAATAAACAAAGAAGAACCCAAAAAGGAAACAGAATTTGAAAAGACGTTTGTTTTAGAACCTGTTAAGAAAATTATTGAAATTGAAAAAACGGTGGAGTTAATATCTGAAAAGGAAAAAGAAAAAACAATAGAATTAAAAAAAGAGATTCCGGTAGTTACATCAGAAATTGACAAAAAATATTCAGAATATAAAGATGGAAAAGATAAAAAAGCCGATAAAACTAAAATAATTGCACCTAAAACAAAAAAACAAGGGATAAAAAGGATTTATGTAGTTTACTATATTTTCCTATTCTTCATTTTTGTTATTATTTCATTGTTTTTCTCAAAGGATAAAATTACCAGAATAATCTTTGCTAATGCCGAGAAAAAACTTTTAATACCAAAATACGAATCAGCAATAAAGGATTATAAAATTGTTTTAAAATATGATCCCAAAAATTTAGATGCACATTTAAAATTAGCTGAAATATATGCTAGAATGAAAATGTATATTAATGCTGCGGAAGAATATAGTGAAGTTATCAAAATTAAACCTGATATGCTTGTAGCGTTATTAGAAGCGTCAAAATTAAATATAAAACTTAATAAGCATAAGGTCGCTTATAACTATTTAAAAAAAGCAAGAGATATATCGCCGGACAATCTTGATGTAAAAATTTATACAGGTATTTATTACGAGAAAAATAAGGAATACGATAAAGCGATGAAGGAGTTTGTAAGCATATCTTCCGATTCGCAATTGCCTGAGGATGTATATTTTTCTATAGGCAAGGTTTTAAGTATCAAGGGTTTTTTTAAGAAAGGAATGATGTTTTTATCTAATGCGAACTTACCGAAGACTGCTTCTGAATATTTTAACATGGGTGTTATTGCCAATGAAAATAATACGGATGAAGCAATATATGGGTTTGTAAAAGCAGCCGTAAAAAAGAGTGATTATACAGAAGTATATGAATGGCTTGGACATCTATACAGAAGAAAAGGGCTTTACATCGCATCTATAGATGCATATCTTGCTGCATTAAATATAAAACCTGAATCTGCTATAACATTTTTAAACTTGGCAAAACTGTACGCTTTAAAGGATGATGTTGAAAACGCATTAACATCTCTTGAAAAAGCGATTTCATTAGATGCTTCTCTAATTAGCAGTGTAAAGGATTCTTTCGAATTTAATGAGATGAAAAATAATTTAAGATTTAAGAAACTAATGAAGAAAAAAGGTAAGAAGTAATCAATATTATAATCGATTTTTAAGTGCAGCTAATTCATCAAAAATCTCTTTTGGCATTCTATCGCCAAATTGTTCCAAAAAACTCTTTGTATTTTCAGCTTCTTCCTGCCACTTTTGAACATCAATATCAAAAAGCTTTTCAAGATTTTTCTTATCAATATTCAAACCGTTAGTATCCAAGTCATCTAAATTAGGAATTAGTCCGATGGGTGTATTCTTAGCGGAGATATTATTATTGATTCTTCCGGTTATCCATTTCAAAACACGAATATTTTCCCCAAAACCCGGCCAGATAAATTTACCGTTTTCATCTAGTCGAAACCAATTGACAAAAAATATTTTCGGAGGTTTTTTTAGATTCTTACCTATATTTAACCAATGTTTGAAATAATCAGCCATATTATATCCGCAGAACGGAAGCATTGCCATAGGGTCACGTCTTAATAAACCGACCTGATGTGTAGCGGCAGCAGTTGTTTCGGAACCCATGCTCGCACCTGCAAAAACGCCGTGTTGCCAGTTGAGACTTTCATAAACAAGTGGGACAGTGTTTGAACGCTTACTGCCGAATATAATCGCAGAAATAGGTACTCCTTTGGGATTATTAAATTCTTTTGATATAGTTGGTGATTGCGATATTGATACCGTAAATCTGGAATTCGGATGTGCCGCATTTGTTTTTAAAGATGGGTTCCATTTATTACCTTGCCAATCCATTACATTCTTAGGAGGTTCACTACTTAAACCTTCCCACCAAGGTTCATTTTTATCGGTATCGATTGCCGTATTTGTAAATAATGTAGGGAAAAAAGTTCCTGCTTTTAGAGTTTTTATCATATTTGGATTTGTTTTTATTGATGTACCCGGTGCCACACCGAAAAATCCTGTTTCTGGATTCATAGCCCATAGTCTTCCGTCTTCACCAATATTAAGCCACGCTATATCGTCACCCAAAACCCAAATCTTATAACCCGGCAAAGATGGTTGCATCAACGCAAGATTAGTTTTTCCACAGGCAGAAGGAAGTGCCGCAGCCACGTATGTTATTTCTCCTGTTGGATCTTCAATTCCTATTATAATCATATGTTCTGCTAACCAACCCTCATTTTTACCTTGAAAGGATGCTATTCTAAGTGAAAAACACTTTTTACCTAAAAGGGCGTTTCCACCGTAACCGGAACCGATACTCCAAACGAAATTTTCTTGCGGAAAATGCATAATAAATCTTTTATTAGTATCAAAGTCACCAACCGAATGAAGACCTTTCACAAAGTCATTTGAATCACCTATTTTATTAACAACCGCTTTACTCATTCGCGTCATAATACGCATACTTACTGCGACATACGTAACATCCGTAATCTGGATACATGCTTTTGAATAAGGCGAATCCGGATGCCCCATCATATAAGGAAGGACATACATTGTTTTTCCGCGCATACAGCCATCGGATAATTTTGTAAGTTTTGCTTTAGCTTCATTTGGATCCATCCAATTGTTATTTGGTCCTGCAGTATCTTTATCCGGATAACATACATAAGTTAAATGTTCTGTGCGGGAAACATCGGTTGGATGGCTTCTATGATGATAAGCGTTTGGCCATAATTCTTGATTAAGTTCAGTGAAAATCGGATAATTATTAATTTTCTCTTCACTAATACCAATATTAATTAATTTGCGAGCTTCTTCATCGGAACCGTCGCACCAGTGAATTCTATCCGGTTTTGTTAATTCTGCTTGTTTAATGACCCATTTTTCTAAAGATGTTGACATATTTTTCTCCGTTCAATCAAAATCTACAAAAATTTTTATTTATTTTACATTATTAAATTGTTAAGCATTATACGAAATATTTGTAACTTGTCAAGCAATAAAAATATTTTTGTTCCGCTTATTCTTTTATAAAACGGCATATTATCTATTTTGTATACTTATTTACATATTGTGTATCTATACTTTTTAAAAAAAGGATGAGGATAAACCTATGACTGCTTGATGTGTATGTATCAACAAAAAATTTGACATTGAATATTTTTTCTGTATAATATTATGATGAAATTAGTAGAACTGAGACGGTGGCATAAAATAAAAAAAACAGAAATAGAAAATCGTCTAAAAGAATTTAAAAGCAAGAAAAACAATAAAAAAATATTTGAAGAACTTTGTTTTTGTATATTAACCGCAAACGCTTCGGCAAGGATGGGATTGAAGTCTATAGAAGCGATAAAAAATAAATTGCAGTCCGGCGATATTTCTGATATACAGAAAGGGCTAAAAGGAAGACACAGGTTTTATAACACCCGTGCAAGATACATAACGCAAACAAGGGATTATTTAGAAAAAAAATGCGATTTAAATATAAAAAAACTATTAAATTCTTTTAACACACCTGAAGAACGGCGACATTTTTTCGCTAAAACAAAGGAAATTAAAGGAATTGGTTATAAAGAGGCGAGTCATTTTTTAAGAAATATTGGGTATAGCAATTATGCAATTTTAGATAAGCATATTTTAAGTTGTTTAAAGGACTTGAAAGTAATAACAGATAAAGAAAAAAATTATATTGAAATAGAAAAAAAAATGAGGGAATTTGCAAAAAAAATAAAAATAAACATGGATGATCTTGACCTTGCATTGTGGTCGTATAAGACAGGAGAGATACTCAAATAGACAAGTAACGGGTAACGAGTAATGGGTAAATATATTACAAATTATTATATTTTTTTAATTGTTGTTTGAATCTCCTTATGGCTGTCAATGAGCGAATCCTTCTTAGCAAAAGCTACGAAGGATTTGGGCAAGTGGAATTTATCCGCCGTAGTTTTTAATGTAGGCGGACAGCTGTCGAAAAATTATGAGCGAAATAGCCATCGGGGTGCATTTCTTTTGCTGACTTTTCTTTAGGCAAGTAAAGAAAAGTTAGTGGGGGTGCAGGGGCACGAAAGCCCCGCGACATTAATATTTTAATTGAAATTACTAATTACAAATATCAGGGGGAAAAATGAAAAAAATTTTACAGGTAGCATTGGATTTTGTTGATTTGCAAAGAGCAATAAAACTTGCCGAAGAAGCGGTTGCAGGCGGTTGTGATTGGCTTGAAGCAGGTACTCCCCTAATAAAAAGTGAAGGATTAAATATCATACGTGAATTAAGGAAAAGATTTCCGCGTATTAAAATAGTGGCAGATATGAAAATTGCAGATGTCGGAAGATTGGAAGTTGAAATTGCGGCAAAGTCAGGTGCTAATATTGTTACGGTTTTGGGTTCTTCTGAAGATGGAACAATAAAAGAAGCGATTTCTGCTGGCAAGAATTACGGTGCGGAAATAATGGTTGATTTGCTCGGAGTTTCGGATATAGTTAAAAGAGCAAAAGAAGTTGAAAAATTAGGTGCCAATTATATAGATGTTCATATTCCAATTGATGAACAGATGAAGGGAAAAATATCGTTTGATATTATTAGAAAAATTTCAAAGATTGTAAAAATACCGATTGCAATAGCAGGTGGAATAAATTCTGAAAATGCTGCAGAAGCGGTAAAAACAGGTGCTTCAATAATTATTGTTGGAGGCGCAATTACAAAATCACAAAATGCAAAACTTGAAACACAGAAAATAAAAAAAGCAATATCAAAAAAAATAAAAATCAAATCTGAATATTTTCAAAGAGTTACAGAAACGGATATGCGAAAAATTCTTAAGATTGTTTCCTGTGCCAATATTTCAGATGCACTGCATAGGGGTCTTCCTATGAAAAATGTATTTCCAGTTGTCGCATCGGTTAAAATGGTAGGGCCTGCGGTAACGGTAAAAACTTCACCGGGGGATTGGGCGAAACCGGTTCAAGCAATTGATGCAGCAAATGAAGGTGATGTCATTGTAATTGATGCTTGCGGTGTGCCACCCGCTGTATGGGGAGAGCTTGCAACCAATTCCGCGATAAACAAAAAGATATCAGGTGTTGTTATATTCGGCGGAATTCGCGATACTGAAGATATCAAAAAATTAAAATTTCCGGCTTTTGCTTCATTGATTACCCCGCAAGCAGGTGAGCCGAAAGGTTTTGGTGAAATAAATATTCCTATAAACATTTCCGGGATTAAAATTAATCCTGGCGATTGGATTGTCGGTGATGATGACGGTGTAATGGTGATTCCAAAAGAACATGCGGTTGAATTTACTAACAGGGCTATGGATGTACTTGAAAAAGAAAATAGGTTGCGTAAAGAAATAAAAGACGGTTCAAGCCTGGCAAAAGTCGCTGAACTTCTCAAATGGGAAAAGAAATAATGGGGACGGTTCTAATTATTACCGAGCAGAGTACCCCAGCTCCTGCTGGGGAATGATGCGAAGCGTAACCCCGATGTCGTGTTGATTTTGAGCGAAGCGAAAAATCTATCGGGGCATAAATAGAAGTCACCAGCTCCTGCTGGTGGAGATTCACTAAAAGTTTGCACATTAAAAATTAGTAGTAAGGTGTGGACTGATTCTATAGAATGATATGAAAAGAATATATTATGGTGGTATAACAGGATTTATATTAATATTATTAAATGTTGTCTATGTTTGTGCTTATATGGGTGGTAGATTATCTTCTACTGATATATCCGTTTATGATATGTATAGAAACTCGGATTTTGAGTATGGGTGGAA
>Ga0208246_1000436_pt1 | contig 34001 bp, 24 predicted proteins | sample RifOxyD2_FD_184039 | JGI IMG/M metagenome (GOLD analysis project Ga0208246, IMG submission 184039) | Soil microbial communities from Rifle, Colorado - Rifle Oxygen_injection D2 (SPAdes) | ecosystem: Environmental > Terrestrial > Deep subsurface > Rock core/Sediment | place: Rifle, Colorado... | reverse complement strand
TTTAGGACAAAAACGCACATCCCGAAGAAGAATATCCGGGAAAAATGTTTAAGTTCGGTTAAAAAACCGCTTCTTGGTTCCAGTTGTCAAAGAACGGTGTTTCTAGAAATAATTGCGACACAGTCTGAATTACTAATACTTAATCACTAACTCTTAAACAAAATCTTTGTATTTATATTATGAACTTCCTTATGTTTAGTGCTTAGTGCTTCAACCTTAGTTATTGTTTAGTTATTAGTTATTCTGTTTTACTGTCCTTTCAATGTACTCTTCAGGTCTCTTTCTACTTCTCTTTTTTTAATGGCTTCTCTTTTATCAAAATTCTTTTTACTTTTTGCGAGAGCAAGCTCGACTTTTATTAAATTTCCTTTCAGATAAACTTTTAACGGCACCAGAACTAAACCTCCGATACTCAGCTTGCCTGTCAACCGCTCAATTTCATTTTTGTGAAGGAGAAGCTTACGCTTCCTCGTAGGATCAGCATTTGCATAACTACCGTGAGAATATGGACTTATATGCATATTATACAAAAAGACCTCACCATTGTCAACCTTACCAAAACTATCCTTCAGAGTAACCAGCCCTTCCCTAGCGGATTTAACCTCTGTACCCTTAAGTGCTATACCGGTTTCATACACGTCAAGTATATGAAAGTCAAAACGCGCTTTCCGGTTAACTGCTATGTCTTTAACCAGTATTTCTATCATGGTTTGAATATATCAAGTAAATCACATACGCTGTCAACTATATAATCCGGTTTTTCTTTGCCTTTATATTTTTCTGTTTCTTTCTTTGAGGTTACACCGGTAAGTACCATAACTGTTTTTGTCCCAGCATTCTTGCCAAACAAAATATCAGTATCATACCGGTCTCCGACCACCACGGTCTCACTTGGAGAGATTTTTCTCTGCTTTAAAAGTATTTGAAGCATATAAGGCTCCGGTTTTCCTATTATAAATGCTTTAACGCCCGAAGCTGCTTCAACTGCCGCCACAAGACTGCCACCGCCCGGATGCAAACCATTTTTAGCAGGATATGTATAATCTTTATTTGTGGCTATAAATTTAGCGCCTTTTTCAATAAGCAATCTCGCAATCTTTAACGCTTTATATGTAAATTTCCTGTCCAATCCCACAACCACATAATCCGTCTTTCCCGGCACCTTATTATTTACGGAAAATACTTTCAACCCGATATCTTTCAACTCCTTTTTCAATCCCTTTTCACCGATAACAAAAACAGAACCTTTTGCCTTTTTTTCCGACAAGTACAGACCCGCAGCATATGCAGAAGCCATTATTTCGGAAAGAGTGCAATCAAAACCCATCTTATTAAGTTTTTTTAGATTATCTTTTCTTGAAAGCATTGCATTATTGGTGGCAAAAGCAACTTTATGTCCGAGCTTACGGAGCCGGCAAACGGTCTCAGGAGCGCCTTTTATTACACTGTTTTCCCTGTAAAGAACTCCGTCAAGGTCAAAGATAAAAAACATTATTTTCCTTCCTTTCTCAGAAAAAGCTTCATGTTTTCGACATATTCGTAAGGTATCAGTATTGAACCTAAATATATCTTGCTCTTTCCCGCCCCGTGGTCATCCGAGCCGCCGGTAATTAAAAGATTGTACTTAACTGCCAGTTCTTTCAGCTTTGCAACTGTTCCGGAAGAATGTTCCGTATGATATACTTCAACTCCCATCATTCCGCTTTGCAGTACTTTTTCTATAAGTTCATAATTATTAAGTACTCCGGGATGAGCCATAACAGGGATTCCTCCGGCATTTTTTATCAGATCTGCCGCTTCTAAAGGAGAAAGAAATTGTTTTTTTACATAAGCCGGCCCGCTTTGACCCAGATATTTTCTGAACGCCTCGGGAATGTCGCTGACTATACCGGCAAGTTTCATTGCCCTAGCTATATGAAGACGACCTACAGCAGTATATGATTCGGTAAGAGCTAAAACAGCCTCAAGTTTTAATTCAATATTCAAACCCGCAAGCTTTTCTATTATTTTTTTTGCTCTTTCCATACGGCTCGAACGTAATTCATCGAGTTTGTTCTTGAACTCCGGGTTTTTCCAATCCATAAAATAACCCAGAATGTGGATCTCACAATTGTTTTCTTCCGCGGACAACTCCACTCCCGGAATTATTTCCACTCCATACTGAGGTGCTATTTCAACGGCTTTTGCAAGGCCATCTACTGTATCATGGTCGGTAATACCGACGGCTCTGAGGCCGCAAGCTTTTGCAAGCTCCAATACCTGCTCCACAGAAAAAGTAGAATCAGATGCTTTTGTATGTACATGTAAATCCGCATAACCATTAGTCATTACTTTATCCCTATGAATCTGTGAATTTGCGGTATTAATCTTACGTCAGCACCAAGCTCAAATACTCTGCTGCTATTGATCAATTTAACAACCTTTTTAATGCTAGATTTATATTCCGGCTGAAGTATTACTATCGCTCTTTTTGCCATCTTCACAGCCCTTATGATTTCGGCCGGCTTTGTATCCTCCGAAATCACTAATTTTACAAAAGCCTTTTTTTCTGCTGCCTTAATAAACTTTGAATGCTTTTCCCAGAGTCCTTTTTGCCCCGAAGAGGAAGGAAGCTTTATATCCATCGCAACCACATCCGTATAGGGCAATATACTTTTCAGATTTTGAAGCAAAGTTCCATTAGTCTCGAGATAAACCTTAAAACCGGCGCGTTTAAGACCAGCAGCAAGCAGAACCGCAAACTCTCTCTGCACCAAGGGTTCTCCACCGGTTAAACTTACAGAATGAACCAAACCCTTGAATCTTTTAACAATCTTAATAACTTCCAAAGCTTTCACAGGATTGCTGAAGTTTTCACCAAAAGCTTTAAAACTGCCTTTTATTTCTCCGGCTGCTGCAGTATCACAATAAGAGCATTTTAAATTACACAGTGAGAACCTGATAAATACCTGTCTGACACCTGCAAACACACCTTCGCCCTGATAAGACACAAAAATCTCATCCAAAAAACCTGTTTTACTCATTGGAATAGGAGGCCGAAGCCCTTGCGGTCTCCCAGACCGTAACCTTCGAAAGTTTTACCTGTTTTACTTTTAACGGTTTGTTCATACTGTCAAAAATATATTTCGCAATATTTTCCGCGGAAGGATTTACTTTTTTAAAACACGGAAGTTCATCCAGCAAACGATGATCAAGTATTTCCATATTTTTTTTAAGCTCAACTTTAATCTCCGAAAAATCCACAGCCAGTCCAATTTTATTAAGCTTTTTTGCTTTTACCGTGATCATGACCCTATAATTATGACCGTGTACTCTTTCACATTTACCTTTATAACCCCTGAGGTAATGCGCCGAAGCAAACTCGTCTTCTACATTTAGCTCATACATTTCACACCTGTCCTATTTTTCTAAGTTCTTTAATAAATTCTTTTAAAAGGTATTTTTCAGGAACCTTTTTAATTATTTTTCCATTTTTAAATATAAGACCGCTTTTTTTTCCTCCTGCAAGCCCTAAATCAGCTTCCGAGGCCTCTCCCGGCCCGTTAACTACACATCCCATCACAGCTACCTTTACAGGTTTTTTAAGCTTTAACATTTCATCTTCCACTTTTTTTGCCATACCAAAGATATCAACTTCACACCGGCCGCAAGTCGGGCAAACGATCAAATCTGACTCATTTTTACGAAGCCCTAAAGTTTTTAATATTTCTCTACCCACTTTAATTTCCTCTTTTGGTTCTGCCGCAAGAGACACTCTAAGAGTATCTCCCAGTCCTTCATTCAGCATCAGCCCTATCCCGACGGAAGACTTCACCGTACCTGTAATAGCTGTCCCCGCCTCGGTAACCCCAAGATGAAAAGGATAGTCACAAAGTTTTGCCATTTTTCTGTATGCTTCAACAGTCATCATGGTATCAGAGGCTTTCAGCGAAATAACCATATCATAAAAACGGTTCTTCTCAAATAATCTGACATATTCCATTGCTTTTGATACCAGCTTACCTGCCATTACCGGCGCTTTTTCATGGCGTTTTCTTCCGGTATATTTCTCTATTGAGCCGGCATTCAGTCCTATTCTTATTGGGATTTTTGCGCTTTTAGCCGCAGCAAGGATTTCTTTTACTTTCCATTCTTCGCCGATATTCCCCGGATTGATCCTGATCTTGTCGGCACCGGAATCTATCGACATAAGCGCAAGCTTATAATTAAAATGAATATCCGCAACCAGTGGTATTTTTATTCCTTTTTTTATTTTCTTCAGGGCTTTAGCTGATTCTTCATCAGGAACCGCAACACGGATAATATCACAGCCTGCTTTTTCAACCTCTTTAATCTGAGAAATAGTCGCAGCAACATCTCTGGTGTCCGTCTTGGTCATAGACTGAATGGAGATAGAAGCGTTCCCTCCTATTTTAACCCTGCCGCAAAAAACCGGTCTGGTTTTACGTCTGTTCATCTAAAGAGACTCCTTATGCTTTCTTTATTTAATCAGATTCCTTGTTACTATTTTAGCAATATCATTCCAGGTAACGAGGACCGCCAGAGCAATAAGAAGGAAAAATCCCGCTTGAGCCAGAAAAGATTGGACTTTAAAACTCACGGGTTTACCCCGTATTCCCTCTAATATAAATAGAATGAGAACTCCACAGTCAACCACAGGGATAGGGATAATCAGATTAAACAATCCGAGCGCCACACTGATAAAAGCAAAGAAAAAGATAAAATCATTCATTCCCTTTTTTGCCATATTCGCCGCTGATTGAACAATCATAACAGGACCGCCGAGAGACTCCCTTGCAGACATCTTACCGGTTACAAGCTTTGAGATCGCGACCAGCTGTAATTTTGATATAGAATATACCTGTACCCCTGCCAAGCCGAGTGATTTAAAGAAATTTACCTTTTCGTATGAAGATAACGGTGCCTTGCTGCTTATGCCTATTATGTACTTGTTTGTAACAATAGCATCTTTCATAGGCTTAACTTTTCGGGTTATCACTTCTTTGTTTTTTTCTCTTTTTATCTCAAAAAGCATCTCTTTTCCTTCAGAAGTAATAGTAGCTTTTCCTATATCCGCAAACTGACTGACGACAGCTCCATTAATTTTCAAAATCTCGTCACCTTCATTTAACCCGGCAGCATAAGCCGGACTCCCGGGGCTTACACTGTCTATTACCGGAAGCACAAAGGGTGAAATACCAAGAACATTATTCTTTGAATACTCAAGCTTCAACTCTCTACTTTTCCCGCCATCATTTATTTTCAGAATGCATTCATTTGTAAACACAGCATCTTTCATAGGCTTAACTTTTCGGGTTAATATTTCTTTGCCTCTTTTCACCTCAAAAAGTATTTCTTTGCCGGCAGAAGCAATAAAAGCTTTTTCTATATCAGTAAACTGCTTAATAGCAACCCCGTCTATTTTTAAAATTTCGTCTCCCTTTTCAAACCCGTCTATTTCAGAACTTACACTTTCTATCACCGGAAGCTCTGAAGAAGAAACACCCGGAATCCCGGATTCTGAATACTTTATTTTAAACACTCTTTTTTTACCGCCATCCGTTACTTTCAAAACATTATTCTTTTCATTATCAAATTTCTTAACAAAGTCTGACCAGCTTTTAACCTCTTTCCCGTTTACCGAAAGGATCTCGTCTTTATACTTAAGCCCCGCTTTTTCAGCGATAGAATTTTTTTCTACGCCTCCGATTCTGGTCGTATAGTCAGGAACCTTTATTGCGAAAGACATAAGAAGAACAAAAACGACGTAAGCAAAAACAAAGTTCATAAACGGGCCCGCAAATACAATGAGCGCTCTAGACCACCAGGGCTGTCCAAAATACTCCCATTTTTCAAATTTTTGACGATTCTCAGGATCTTCGCCTGCCATCTTTACATAGCCGCCGAAAAAAAAGAAAAGACAGACCATATAATCAGTATCTCCTCTTTTAAAGCCAAATAAACGGGGACCAAATCCCAGAGAAAACTTATCCACCCTTACGCCCATATACCTTGCCATAAGAAAGTGCCCCAATTCATGCACAAGTATTACAACTCCTACAGCTATAAATATCTGCAATGCCAGCAATATCTTATCAATATATTCCATTATTTTCAGTCTCCTTTTCTACAAATTCTCGACCCCATTTTTCTGCTGCAATTACATCCTTTAACAATGCTTTTTTAATAATTGTTCTGTTTTTAAGAGCTTTTTTTATCAGTTTTGACATTCCCGTAAAACTTATCTTTTTATTAAGAAAGGCGTTAACTGCAGCTTCTCCGGATCCTGAAAGCACTGCAGGAGCCGTCCCTCCTGCCTTACAGGCTTCTACGGCATAAGCAAGCGCAGGAAATTTAACAATATCCGGCTTATAAAATTCCAGAGTTTTTAATTTTGCAAAATTCAATCTCCCGATATTATTATTCATTCTTTCCGGATAAAATAACGCATATTGTATCGGAAGACGCATATCGGTAACTCCAAGCTGGGCAATAACGGAATTATCCACAAACTCCACCATGGAATGCACAACACATTCAGGATGAATTACAACTTCGATGTCCTCTACAGATATACCGAAAAGATGGTGCGCTTCTATTATTTCAAAACCTTTATTCATAAGGGTTGAAGAGTCAATAGTGACTTTCTTTCCCATCTCCCACTTCGGATGATTAAGAGCCGCTTCAGGAGTTATAGTTTCAAGTTCGCTTTTTCCGTGACTAAAAAAAGGCCCTCCGGAAGCGGTAAGTATCAGTTTTTTAACTTTCTTAGGGTCTTCCCCGTTAAGGCATTGAAAAATAGCAGAATGCTCGCTGTCCACCGGAAAGATTTTAACCCCTTTCTTTTTTGCTTCGTTCATAACAATATCCCCGGCTACGACCAGGGTTTCTTTATTCGCAAGAGCAATATTTTTCCCTCTTTTAATAGCTTCTAAAGCGGGAATAAGCCCCGCCCCGCCTACCAGGGCAATTACCATAATATCCGACTCACATTCGCGGATAAGCTTTAGCTGTCCCTCAAATCCTTCATATATCTCTGTACCCTTAAAACTTCCTGAGGACTTAAGCCGGATAAACGCATCCTTATCATGAATAGAAACAAATTTCGGTTTAAATCTTCCTATTTGCTCCGCGAGAAGTTTAACATTACTTCCTTTCGCGCTCAAAGCAGTGACTTCAAAGAGAGCAGGAAAAGCGGAGATGACTTTAAGCGTGCTTACGCCTATAGAACCGGTTGAACCAAGAATTGCTATCTTTTTTCTCTTCACATTACCGCCAGTAAAAGATAGATAGGAGTAGCTATAAGGAAAGAGTCCAGTTTATCCAGAACTCCGCCATGCCCGAGCAACAGATTAGATGAATCTTTCACTCCGCAGTATCTTTTCAACATGGATTCAAGCAAATCTCCTGCTTGCGCGGCAAAACAGAGTATTATGACTATAAGGTAAGCATATCCCATATTGTTATACGGGACTAAAACAGAGGTAAATTTAATACTTTTAAATATTGTTATCATAAGAAGCGAAACAACAATACCTCCGGCCATTCCTTCCAAAGATTTTTTCGGAGAAATAAGAGGGGATAACTTTGTCTTTCCAAATCTTGAACCTATAAAATACGCTCCGCTGTCATAGAACCAGACCACGGCAAATAAAAACAAGGTATGATAAGCACCTATATTTCTGACCAAAAACAGGCTGCTTCCAAGCATTACGATGTAAAACACTCCGAAGAAGGAAAAAACAACCCTGTCAACGCTTTCTTTTATATCCTTTGCAAAAAGAGAATATCCCGTCACCAAAACCGCATAAACAATTATCAATGTAAAAGCCCTGTATAAAATCTCTGCGCTAAATACCGGCACGCGGAATTGAGCCATCCCGAGCATTGCCGCAACTAAAAAAAGCATATTCAACAAAGTATATATTTTGACATTTACTTTTTTCATCATTAAAGAATACTCAAGTAAACCCATAAAAAGACCGAAGGCTATGACAATATTATAATAGACAGAATTATCCAGAGTAATAAACCAGGCAAACATCGGTATAAATAATACTGCAACAACTAATCTTCCTATCATACGCTTTTCACCCCTCCAAAACGCCTTTCCCTATGTTGATAATTCAGTACGGACATATAGAGATCTTCTTCTTTAAAATCCGGCCAAAGAATGTCCGTAACATATATTTCACTGTAAGCTATCTGCCATAAAAGAAAGTTTGAAATCCGCATTTCCCCGCTGGTTCTAATCAGCAGATCAGGATCAGGAAGTCCCGCAGTATAGAGATAATTCGAAAAAGTATCTTCATCAATTGAATTAATTGCTGTTTCCGGGTTAAGCTCACCCTTCGCGGCAATAACATCTTTTAATATTTTTCTCACAGCGTCAATTATTTCTACCCTTCCCCCGTAATTTAACGCCAGGTTAAGAGTCATAGCCGTATTATTTTTTGTAACCTTTAAGGTCTTTGCAAGTTCTTTCTGAACAAACCCGGGAAGTTCGTTTAACCTGCCTATAACATTCAAACGGATCTTATTTTTCATTAATTTTGCGCGCTGGAGGATAAGATAAGTTTTCAAAAGCCGCATAAGGAAAGAAACTTCTTTTTCCGGCCGGCGCCAGTTCTCCGTGGAAAAAGCATAAAGCGTGAGCACTTTTATCCCAAGATTTGTACAGGTCGTAACTATAGTATCAACGGTGTCCATCCCCTTTTTATGTCCCGCCGTTCTGGGAAGCCCCTTCTTTGCCGCCCACCTGCCGTTACCATCCATTATAATAGCTATATGCCTCGGCAGCTTATCTTTATTGATGCTTTTTAAAACATCCCGGGTGATCGAAGAGCTTTTCATTGTATTTGACATTTTTAAAGCCGTCGAATAGTCCGGCTCTCCTTAGAAAAATACTTTTGTTTTCGCAGTTGCATCTACTTTACAAACCTTAAGAACCTTACAAACTGTAGGAACTTCGTTCCTACACTTCCATCATTTCTTTTTCTTTATCAGCAAGAATTTTATCGATCTGAGCAATATAACTATCCAGAGTTTTCTGTATCTTTTCTTTATCTTTTTTCTGCTGGTCTTCAGAAATCTCGCCTTTTGTTTTATTTGTATCCACTTCTTCATTCGCGGTGCGCCTGTTATTCCTCAGGGCGACCTTTTCTTCTTCACTGACTTTTTTCGCGTACTTTACCAGCTCTTTTCTGCGTTCTTCCGTAAGCGCCGGAATATTTATGCGGATAAGTTTCCCGTCATTAACCGGATTTAAACCCAGGTCGGATTTCTGGATTGCTTTTTCAATCGCCGGAAGCGCCGAAGAATCCCAAGCCTTGATCTCAATGGTCTTAGCCTGGGGAACATTTACCGCAGCCACCTGCGAGATCGGGACCATACTCCCGTAGTATTCCACCTTAACATTATCAAGTATTGAAGCATTCGCCCTGCCGGTCCTGATGGTAGAAAGCTCTTTCCTTAAATGATCCACACCCTTTTTCAACTTATCTTCGTAGAGCGCAAAATTAAAAGCCATGGTAACCTCCTGAAAAATCGTCCATAAAGTCTATAACGTCCGTAAGCAAAGCTTTTCTCGATATGAGTGATATATATACTTGTCAACATCCGTTGACAAACCGAGATAAGGTCTATAAAGTCTTACACTATTGTGGTATTAATTAACCAAAAACTCCTAAATGTAAACCTTTTTCCACTTTACTCACTTTGCTCACGTTCCATGTAAATGCGACATTTGTTTTATTTGGCGGATTCTTTTCCCCGCCTACCTTAAATTGTCATTAGTCATTAGTAATTCGTACTTTTTAGTTAACAATCGTTCCAATCTTTTGTCCGGATATTGCTTTGATGATGGAGCCTTTTTGCTTAAGATCAAAAACGATTATCGGGATGTTGTTTTCCATGCACAATGAAACAGCGGTCGTATCCATTACCTTAAGCCGTTTATTGATAAACTCCATATACTCTATACGCTCATATTTTTTAGCAGATTTATCTTTTTTAGGATCAGCAGAGAATATGCCGTCCACTTTGGTCCCTTTCATTACAACTTCAGCGCCGACTTCAATAGCCCTGAGCGCGGCTGCAGTATCCGTTGTAAAGTAAGGATTACCCGTGCCGGCCGCAAATATTACCACGCGGCCTTTCTCCAGATGTCTTATTGCCCTGCGCCTTATGTACGGCTCCGCCAGTTTTTCCATCTCAATAGCGGTCACCACCCTTGTAAAAACACCCACTTTTTCGAGCGCATCCTGAAGCGCCAGACCGTTTATCACGGTGGCAAGCATTCCCATATAATCCGCGTTCACCCTGTCCATATCACGGGCAAAACTACCGCGAAAAATATTACCGCCGCCCAGAACAATAGCTATCTCTGCATTTAAAGTCTCTTTGGCTTTTTTTATTTCCAGCGCCAGGTTCTTCAGGGAAGTCGGATTGATCCCGAATTCATTTTCATCCGACAGCGCTTCACCGCCAAGTTTCAACATTACTCTTTTGTATTTCGGACGCGCCTTGTCCATTTTTTTATTCTCCAATTTTAAATCTTGCAAATCTTTTAATTGAAATATTCTCGCCGATCTTACTGATCTTCTGAGCTACGAGATCCTTCACCTGCATTTTATCATCCTTAATAAAAGTCTGGTCTACCAGGCAAAAATCCTTATAGAATTTTTCAAGCTTACCTTCAACAATCTTTTCAATTATATTTGCCGGTTTACCCGCTTTCGCGACTTCTTCCCTGTAAATGGCTCTCTCTTTTTCAAGAAGTTCAGCCGGGACATCCTCCCGTTTCACATAAATAGGATTCATCGCAGCCACCTGCATGGCAACATCTTTTGCAAGTTCTTTAAAATCATCAGTTTTAGCGACAAAATCCGTTTCACAATTAACTTCAACCATCGCGCCTACTGTACCTTCCATGTGCAGATAAGCATATACCACACCTGCTTTCACGGACTTTGCGGCTCTTTTCTGCGCGGAAGCCATACCTTTTTTTCTTAAATACTCGACAGCCTTTTCCATGTCACCATTAGCCGATTCAAGGGCTTCTTTGCAGGACATCATCCCTGCTCCCGTTTTTTCTCTTAACTCCGCAACTACCTTTGCACTAATCATTATTTAGGACCCCCCTCTTTTAAAGGCTTCTTCTTCATCAACGGCTTTTTCTCTTCATCAACTTCCTCAAGCTTGCTTATAACTTTTTCCAGCTCTTCGTCTATTTCGGCCGTTAATTCTTCTACTTCAACATCAACCGTTTCGGGTATCGTTATCGCTTCCGACTCTACTATCTTTATCTGTTCCAGACCTGCATCTATTGCCGCAGGCATCTCTTCTGCCGAAGGAACCTCTTCAATTGTTTCTACCGTTTCAACAACTGTATCTTTCTTTTCGTCGATCATAGCGGACTCTGTCTTTCCTTTTTTGCCTTCAAGCACCGATTCCGCGATAAGATTGGTAATTAGTTTTATCGATCTGATGGCATCGTCGTTTCCGGGTATTACATATTCCACTTCATCCGGATCCGCATTTGTATCCGCAACACCGACAACAGGAATTTCAAGTTTTGTCGCTTCGAGTATCGCCGTATGTTCTTTCTTGGTGTCAATCACAAACAAGGCCGCAGGAAGCTTATCCATATGCCGAATACCGCCCAGGACTTTATTAAGTTTACCCATTTCTTTTTCCAACTGCATTACTTCGTGACGGGGAAGTTTGTCAAATACTTCTGCTTTCATCTTCTCAATATCTTCCAGCCGCTTAATTGATTTCTTAATGGTTTTAAAATTGGTAAGCATTCCTCCAAGCCATCTGAAAGAGACATAATGCATCCCTGCTCTTTTGGCTTCTTCAGTTACTATTTCCTGAGCCTGACTCTTGGTCCCGACAAAAAGAACCGCCCCTCCCGCTTCAGAAACACTGCGAATAAAATCACAGGCTTCCTTTAATTTTTTAACGGTTTTTTGAAGGTCAATGATGTAGATCCCGTTCCTTTTCCCGTAAATGAATTTCTCCATTTTGGGATTCCATCTTTTGGTCTGATGGCCGAAGTGAACTCCTGATTCCAAGAGCTGCTTGATAGAAATGACCGGCATAATGCGTATTCCTCCTTTGGTTTTACATTCGCTTCCGTCTTCCTTCGGCGGGCCCGCGTACACGGGACCCCCGCTTCCGTCAGAAAGCGTGTAAGATTTTTAGCTATTATACCTCTTTTAACAAGTATTTTTCAAGAAAATACAACAGAAAATACAATGAAAGATATTATCTATTATGCTTTTTTACCCCAGATATGATTAGAAACCACCTAAATCTCTTGGAAATTTCACGCCATTAAAACCTCATCGCAAGTATACTTAAAGACCGATTTTTTCAGCATTACATGCTGAAAAATCAGTACGCTCTTACTTTATCAAACCCACCTTGCCTATTTTCTTATTAAAAAGATTCCACTTCCGCCAGTTATATTAGGCGGATCTCTCGATGAGATTACAAAACTACAGGATTCCGCTGATTAAGTAATAATTACACTTAGAAATACAGTTTAAACAGTTTATTTCAATAAACCGATCTTGCCAATCTTCTTGCTCCCATCCGGAGCTATTACCACGTACAGATAAACACCTCTGGCTACAAGCTCACTGCTCTCATTCTTCCCGTCCCATTCTATCCATCCAAGGTTACCTAAATCTGCTTCTTTTATTTCCCTTATCTTTTCTCCTGCTATATTATATATCGTCACGGTGCAGTCAACAGGCAGGTTGATTATTTTTAATTTACCGTCCACTGCGGTGCTTGGTTTATATGGATTCGGATAGGCTATCACATTGTTTAAATTACTGCTCACATACGTTCCGAGTATCCTGTACGTGCTGAAATGATTTACTTGCGCTGTTATTCTTCCGCCGCTTACTGTTTGTTTTCCGGGGACTATTATGTATTTGCCTGCTGACTCATCATAGTAGAACAGCCTGAGGCTGTTTTCGTCTACATCTCCTACCTCTTCCGGTTTGTACGGCACTGATATCTTAACCGGAATACTAAATGTCATTCCGGCTAACTGCCATGGGGTTGTTGTTCTATTTAACTCTCCGAAGTCACGGCTTACAGGTTTTACTGTCTCTTTGTATCTGTAACCCGTCCCGGCTGATGTTGGGTTATTTGTTACTCTAAATCCAATCTGTTTACTGCCGCTAAATGCTTTTGCAGGAATCTCCACGCTGGTTCCGTCTGCGTTTGTTATTATTGCCCCGTTCGTTCCGTCTGCTGTCACAGCTCCGTATACTTTTATCTTTACTTTTCCCGTTATTCCTTCGATGTCTTTATCAGTCACCTCTATCTCCTGCTCAGATAATGTCTTTAAACTTATTATTACCTGCTTTACTCCCGAATCTCCTGCTGCAAATGTATAATCAGGCAATGATGCTGCATTAGCATCTTTTATATTAAACCCAATCTTATTCAAATATCCCGTTACCAATGTGCTGTTTACTCCTTCTTCCCTTACCGCCCTTATAGTCACGGCAATGCTTTCTCCTGCTACTGCTTCCATTTGTGATAATACTTCTAGTTTTGTCACTGTACAAAGTTTAATATTTTTACTGTAAGTACTGTTATTCCCGGCATTGTCCGTGTAATTTACCGATATCGTCTTTAACCCGTCTGCGTTTGATACTGTGAATACCTTTGTTCCTAACGCATAACTTTCAAATGCGCTCCAACTGCCTGTTCCTTCCCTGAACTGCATCTGATTTACTCCGCTTAAATTATCATCTGCTGACACACTTAATGTTATCGCTGTGCTTCTCGAATACGCAGCTCCTCCGTTTATATCTATGCTCCCGGTCGGTACTGTTGTATCCAATGTTATTGTTCCTTCTATACTCCCGCTCCAGTTTCCTGCATTATCTTTATACCTTACACTTACCGTCTTTAAGCCGTCTCCGAAAGGCAGCGTATAACTATTTGATGTATTGTATGTTACCGCTGTTGACCAGGTGGTTCCTCCATTATTACTAAACTGCATCTCGCTTACACCGCTGTCGGTATCTGCCGCTGAGAGTGTCAAAAGAACACTCGTATTACTCGTATACACATCCTCATTGTTTATTACGATACTGCAGTTAGTCGGCCCGGTTGTATCCAACGTTATCGTATCTGTCGCTGCATTTGACCAGTATCCGGACACGTCTTTAAATTTCGCATACACTGTATTAACTCCGTTCCCGCTTGTTAATGTCCATACTTTTGTAGCCGCATAGTTTTCCGCTGAGGACCATGTTGAATTATCATTACTAAACTGCATCTGGGCTCCTGCTCCCATTCCGCTTCCGGCATCTACCGCATTTAATGTCAAAGTTACCGTCGAACTGTTTGCATATTGAGCCCCAAAATTAATACTTACCGTCCCTGTCGGGGCATTCCCGTCTAATATTATCGTATCTGTTATATTTCCGCTCCAGTTTCCTATCGCATCTTTGTATTTCACATACACTGTCTTTACTCCATCTCCTCCTGATACAGTCAATACTTTCGTCCCCGTGTAGTTTTCTGCCGTTGACCAGTTACTATTATCATTACTGAACTGCATCTGGGCTCCCGCTCCCATTCCGCTTCCGGCACCATCTGCTGCTGTTAATGTTACCGTAACTATTGTACCGTTTGTGTACGCCGCTCCGCTATTTATGCTTACACTTCCTGCCGGCGCTGTTGTATCCAGCGTTATCGTATCTGTCACCGCGCTTGACCAGTTCCCTGCGTTATCACTAAACTTTGCAGATACAGTCTTTGCTCCGTCTCCGTTTGAAAGTGCCCATACTGTGGTTGTCGCATATGCCACAGGCGTTAAATACGCGCCTCCATTGCTAAACTGCATCTGCCCCATGCCGGACTCGCTGTCTGTTGCAGATAAAGATAATGTCACCGTTGTGCTTTTTGTATAATTTACGCCGCTATTTATTGTCACCGTGCAGCTTGACGGCGCTGTGCTGTCCGTACCGGTTACTGTTCCTGATACAATATTACTGCCTGCTATAGCATTTCCTGCTATATCCTGTACTCCTGTCACTGTTATCGCAAATGTATTTCCCAGCACATTTGTAATCCCGGTTATTGTCGCAACATTATTTGCATATGTCAAAGCTGCGCTTGTCAGATCTTTAGCGGCTCCGCCCGCAGGGGAGGCCACTTTGTAATTCCCTTTTATTGTCGCTGTTGATAACGATATTTCCTCGCTAAATGTTATATTCACGCTCGTTGTATCAGCTATCGTTGCGATTACAGTCGGCAGTATCGTATCCGCCAGAGCTATATACTTAACTCCGCTGGTTGTATTCGTCCCAACGCTTGTGGTTACTCTCAAATCATACGTCCCGGCGGTTATTCCGCTGTTTATTACTGCATTCTGTATTTCCGTATCATTTATCACACTGTATGTAGTTGCCAGTGTTACCGTTGACGCTCCCGTCATCTGTATCATTGTTACCTTGTTTGACCCGACTCCTCCGAAGAATCCGCTTCCATATATGTCTATTGTGTTTGCCAGATGTCTGTACCCGCTATTTGGAAGTACATTTGAAACCACGGGCACAGCAGAATTTACTACAAAATTGACGCCGTTTCCTTCTCCCAGACTACTTGTTACTTTCATCTGATATGTTCCGGCATTTATTGTATTTGGAATTACAACACTGCTTATCGTTGTATCGCTTAACACACTATACCCTGCTATTGTTGTAGTTGTCGGACTGGTATATATTTTCACTGCTGTTACATCCGACGATGATTTCCCGCCGTAGAAACTATTTCCCGTGATTGTTATTGTAGCACTCTGTCCGTAATAGCAGTTATTCGGGTTTAAGCTACTTATCACAGGTGTTGTTATTCCAACTAACGTATATTTGCTGTTTGCGCTTGTTACGCTTACTCCCGCTCCTGTTGTTACTTTCACATCATAAGTTCCGCCTGCGAAACCTGACGGGATAATAGAGTTTTGTATCTCCGTGTCACTTATTACACTGTAAGCGTTCGTTATTGTTAACGTTGAAGTCCCGGTTAACTGAATCATGGTTACACGATTACTTCCCACCCCGCCAAAGAATCCGTTTCCTACTATCTTTATTGTATTATTTGCATTGTTATTTCCGTTGTTTGGAGTAACAGCTGAAACTACAGGTAAAGGAGCAGTAACTATATATGGTACACCTGCGCTGTCTCCTCCGCCGGTTGTTGCGACAACATTATATGTCCCGGAAGTTAATGTGTTTGGAATGATTACTCCCGTAATACTTGTGTCTGAGGCTACGTTGTATGCCGTTGTTATCGCTGTGGAGCCAACTTTCAGCCCTCTAACATCACTACTGTTTGTCCCGGCGTAAAATCCTGAACCGGTTATTGTCATTGTTACACTTTGATTATATACCGCGGTGTTTGGGGTGATCGTTGTTATCACAGGCGCTGTTGTTGTTAACGTTAATTTCCCTGTAGAAGTTGAATTACTTCCTTGAGGTGTATAAACTATTACATCATACGTTCCGGCTTTGGTTTTTAACGGAACTACAGCGCTGTTTATTACACTATCAGATATACAGTTCCACCCTGATAAATTGGTCGCTGTCCCTAATTTAATTGCGGTGACGGAGGAGCTGGAAGTGCCGGCGTAGAAGTTAAGGCCGGTTATTGTTATTGTGTTTGCTTGAAGATTTGAGGCAGAGGATGGAGCTACAGTTAATACTATCGGCATGCTGTTTGCCATTGTTATATTTCCTGTGACACCTGACTTACTGTTCCCGTCTTTGGCTGTTATTTTTACCGGGCCTTCTACTTTGCTGTACGTTTCACTGAATACAAGTACTCCGTCGGTTAATCTTACTGAGGTTATTCCCAGAGTTCCTGTACCGTTTGTTGTTAAGGCCACTACCGGAGAACTTCTCACAATACTGTTTCCGGAGTCTTTGGCTGTTATCGTTATTGTAAATCCGTTTATATCTGCCACTGCCGGAGCGGTCACCGTATACGATGCTATTACTGATGTTGTTGTAATAGCTGTTGCCCCAACAATACTGCCTGATACCGCCGTTATTGTTGTTGAACCTGCAGAACTTGGTGTTACCAGTAATGCCGAGAATTTACCGTCAACATCGCTTATGCAGGATGTCTTATCCAAGGTCCCGCCGCTTGATGCTATTGTTATTGTCTGCCCGCTCACTCCTTTTGCGTCTATATCCTTTATCGTTCCATCAATCATTACCGCCTGTCCGGCAACGCAGGTTGCAGGGGATAATATCATGCTTATATTATTAGCAGGTTTTGTAAAGAGTATCGCATCGCTATAACTAGTTTTCCCTCCGCCCGTTATTTTTATCTTTATATTTTCCGCAGCATTATAGATGACTCCTAACAAGGTAATTGAGCTGTCTATATTATTTGATATTATTGTTGTAGATATATTCAAACTCCCCGTCCCCGATATTGTCACATTTGAAGCTGAGACCGCGCTTATTGTCAGATTTATAGGACTTGTCGAATTAACAGGCCCTCCGTTTATATCACACGCCTTTATCTTCATGCTGAACGGCTGATTGATAAGTAAATTTGAAGAGGCCTCAATATTAAAACTATCAAGTACAGATTTTGCAGTCGGTACGGTTATAGTATCTGTTATACCGTAACTTGTCACCTTAACAACATAATCATAATCCATAATGTCCGCAGATTTCAATATACAGTTTGCTTCTCCGGTTGCATCCGTAATAACAGAAGTCAAACCATACAATGTTCCAAGCGAACTCATCATCGAAAAAGCAACACCTGTAGATGAAAGAGGCATACCGGTAATCGCATTGACTTTTGCAATTATCGTACAATTCGACAAGGACTTAACGACAGAGGGTTCTGCAGTTATTTTTAACATTACAGCACTATTATTATTAAACCCTGAATCAACTCCTATTATTTGTTTTGTGTCGGAAGTTAAATTATCCGAAGATGTTGCAGTTATCGTATTTACTCCTGCAACAGGATAAAACCCTAAATTATATACACCATATGAAGTTGATATATTTTGATTTGATGAATCAACTAATTCTTTTGTTCTTCCTGTATTAAGTGTATTCTTAAAATATAATTGTGAAGCTGTTCTCCAATATATCACCCCGGTATTTGACGTAGCATACTTAAAAACCCCTCCTGTAGACGTAAGAATGATATATTTTGTTTCATCAGTAGACGCGTCACGACTAACTCCGACGTCATCTCCAACATCGTCTAAAACCTGAACATAAATACCGAGATTTGTAGCAGGATACAAAGGTAAAGTAGCAGGAGCAACTAATCTTAATTTTGAAACAGCACTCACGATTGTAACGGTTACAGTTTTTGTCACTACGCCGCTGTTAATATTTATTGTACTGTTTCCGGCTACGGCAGTATTTGCAAAGGTAGACAACGAAGTCCCTGTTGAATCTGATTTTACGGTTATCGAAGTCAAGGGCGCTCCGGCTGTAAGGAAACTGCCGGAACCTGTGACACTGAACGATATATTAGCTCCGCTTAACGGCGCGTTATTTATATCTTTAGCTATTGCTTTTATTACGGAAGCTCCGGAAGAGATCAATACTTTCCCGGGAGCCGAGGTAACCTGCAAGTCAGAAAGATTAATAATATTTATCGTTACCGCTTTTGTCACCCCGCCTGCGGCTGCCTGCACGGAAACATTTCCAGCAATACTTCCTGCAGAGTATACTACAACAGCTTTTCCCTGACTATCCGCAGCTGAAGTCAAAGTACTTAAACTCCCGCTCCCTCCGCCCTGTATGCTGAAGCTTACAGGAAAACCGATTATCCCATCCCCTTTTACATTGTATACTGTCGCATAAATGTTTGTGCTTCCGTTTACAGCTATAGTATTATTTTCCGCTAACATGATAATACTGCCGGGGACAACTCCTTTTATTGTCACTGTTTTCTTTATCCCCAAGTATTCCGCTTGAACTATATTACCACCTTCACTTGGACCTAAGGTTAATGTCGTATACGCATATCCGGATGCGTCTGTAGTTGCTGTAGTAACCGACAAGGTTCCCGTAGTCAACATTTTAAAAGTAACTACAGCTCCTGAAACATTGGCCCCTGAAGAGTTTAAAACCTGCGCTTTTAGAATTACATTTGCATTCACCGCTCCGCTTGCATAATCACAACTAAAATTCAAGCTGTCTCCGACTTTACTGACCGTTAAATCATAATAGGGAAGACCGCTGCATGTTATTCTGACCGTATTAGTACCTGCTCCTGAAAAATCACATCTTAACATTACTTTTCCGTCATTATCAACATTCAACGGAGAGGCAGGACTTATTAATGTTACAGTGCTTCCGTTTATCTGACTATAACTTACCGGCGCATAGGGCACACCGCTGCCAATATTATCTTTAATAATAATATTAGCTTCACAATATGTACTATTCTTGTCAATAGATATGCTGTTTCCCTCTGCTATATATATTGAAGCCGGCACGACACCTTCTATCGTGGACTGACAGCTAATACCGGCTGATCTCAATGTTACCGTACAGGTTCCGCTCGCTGCCGTAAATGTATTTGTTATTCTTCCGGTTGCATCACTTGTAACAGCTGAATTACCGAATGCTCCTTTATCAGCCGAACAAGTTATTACTGCGCCGCTAACGGGATTACCTAAACTGTCTTTTACTGATGCAGCTACTATAACCTGATTCCCTGTACATATTTTCGCTGCACTTGTCCCCATAAATCTTATAGATATATCTCCTATCGTCGCTACGCTGCTGCTTGTTACAGATATTGCTCCGCTAAATCCATATTTATTGCCGCTATCCGATGCTTTTATCTTAATTGATTCTGTTTTACTATACCTTTGATTTGTTATTGTTTTTGTCCCGCCGGTTAAACTTACGGAGGTCACAGATAATGTCCCTAATGCAACACTTTGTTCATAGCCTGCCAGAGTCGGTATCAAATCAGCAGCATTACTTGCATTGGCAACAAGGTTTTCATATCTATCCATCGCGCTTACTGTAAGCATGAAATCCGTGTTTACTAATGATGTTGTTACCGAACTTTCTACCTTATAATGATCAATATCCCCATAAACCGTATTTATGTTCGCAGTATTACTAATCCCGCCTGTCTCTGCTTTTATTGTACAACCGGTCCCTGCTGTCGTAGATGCTGAATATGACACTCTTGCTATTCCGGTTATATCCGTAACCGCTTTATTCGCACTTAAACTCCCTGTCCCGGATAATATACTTACAGTAACGGTAGTACCCGCAACTGCAACATCACTTCCGTCTTTTACCAATACATCTACTTCTGTCCCTCCCCCTGTTTTCACTGATGTTATTAAAGGAGTTACTGTTACTGAACTCACAGCATTTATCCTTACATAAATAGTCCCTTTTTGTAAACTACCGCTTGTAAGTTCTACAACATTTGGACTATTATCATTCAATGTAAGATTTACTTTTGCTTCTCCGTTGGCATCCGTTGTTACTGCAGTTCCGCTTAGCGTTCCCGTTCCCTGTGTCTTTGCAAATGTTATTGCCGTTCCACTTGTTGTTATCTGATTCCCGTATATATCCAGTATTTTCCCCGTTATTGTTACAGTTTCTCCTGATGTTGCCTGTTCTTTGCTTAAACTTCCCGCTACTTTTAGAGGTTTACTGCTGTCTGCTATCACTGTTATTATATCACTTAACCCCGTCGTTCCTTTTACATCCTCCACCTTTATTCTTATCCCGGTTGCTTCAACTATCGCATACGATGTTATTACTGCGCCTATTCCTGCATTTAAATTCCCTATAGGATTTGACAAAACACCGGTTGCATCTCCCGAATTATTCCCCATTACAGGTGTCAAGCTCAGCTTTAGATTTGTTGTTGTTATCGGAAGGATTACTGTCTCGGCAGCATTGCTATATGCTGTTATTGTCAGATTAAATAGTTCACCTGCTTTTACAGTTAATGAAGTTGTTGAAATATTATAATGATCCGGAACTGCGCCCCAAACATTTGCCGTGCATGTAAGAGGCGTCCCTGTTGTTTTAATTGCTCTTACTGTATTAATCCCGGCAACTGTCCCTGTTGTTAAAACCGTTGAATATGCATTTACCGTTGCTGCAGGATCTACGCTCCCTCCGCCTGACACAACTGCATAATTCAGCGTTGTTCCAAAAGAAAATGCTGTTGACCTTATTCCTACCCCGTCTATTCCATATATATTAATAGCAGTAACATCTCCCGGAAGCACTTTTGGATAATTTGACACTCCCTGCAAGGAAATTATTGGGGCGCTGTTTGCTGCCGTCGTAAATGATTTAGTCGGGTACTTTATTCCGCCGGATGTATTTACTCCGCCTCCTGCTGTTTTTGATATTACCCTATAACCATACACCGTTGACGGATTTAGTCCTGTCAAAATCATACTATGGATTGTTACCAAACTGCTGTTTTCAGCTGTCATGTTAACATTCGACCACCTTGAAACATCAGTGTAAGTAAAATTAGTATAACCGCCGCCGGCATATACGGCGTACTCTACCTGTGATGTAGTCGGCACATCAGTTGTCCACATTATAACAGCACTTGTATTTGTAATATTAGTAGCTCCTAAGGAAATACCAGCACTTCCGGCAGTTACTTCATACTCATCCGTATAGGGACCGTATCCTCCCAATGCATCTTTTTGATTTAATCTATACCTGTAGGTTGTACCGCTTACTACTGTTGTATCCTTCCATCCAAAATAATTAACCGTTCCCTGATGTGTATATTTCAACTGCCAGTCTCCGTAGGGAAGCTCTTTACGATATACCTGAACACCTTTATCGTAATGCCAGTCATAATCTATAGTCATAAGGTTTCTTGATTCTCCGGATAAGGACACTCCAAAAGGAGAAGGAAAGATATTCGGGTTATCCGGAGTAAATGTACAATATTTAAAATACGGCTCGGGAATAATAGTTTTTATGTAAAATATATTCCCTATTGCAGGCGCTGATATCTTCCCGCCGGAGAGAATATACATATTTGCATCCCCGTCTTTATACTCTTTGCCGTTATTCTGCTGAACATCATAATATCCTCTGTAAAATAATCCCGTAGCATCCATTTTTTCCAATACACCGGATTGTATATCCAGATCCCCCTGCTGGTCTAATTTATAACTCGGTAAATTAGCTCCGTCTGTAGTAAATATACTGAAATAGGTCCTGCCAGCTTTTGCATAAATCCTTGAAAGTAATGACCCGTCTACAACATATACAGGCAGTTCTGTTGTCATATCCTTATCGCTGTAATATATTATCGCGTTATTTGGAATGCTTGCGGCGCCTATGCTTATATTTTTCTTTATTGGATTTTTGAGAACTGTCTCTTTTGCTATTGATGATTTTACCGAACAAATATTTGTGCCGTCACCTTTATCTATTACACTTAGCAATTCTCCATTATGGACTATATATGAAGTGTCTTTCGGCATCCAAAACTTTACACAAATATTATCATAAGCGCTCCAATGCCCATTTAAAACTTGCGCTATATTTACACTCACATTGCCGTCATTAGAAGTTAATCCGTTATATTGCTGCTTATAACTGACACTTATTCTTAAACCTCCATCATACCAGTCAGACGGCTCTACTCTTGTTTCTGTGATTTTATTATTACCGACCTTTACTACTCTAAAGAATGGTAATTTCGTTGTCCCCCATGTAGTTCGCATCAATTCTTTTGTCTTTATATACTTAGTCGGGGTTATCCCGTCAGTCGTTACTGCATCAGCCGCATAACTTAGCGCTGCGTCAACTCCGTACGTATTACAGATACTCCCTATTTGAGATATATTATTGTTATAAAATATAGTCTTCATATAATAACTTCCGTTTAATTCGCCGGCTATCCATGCGTACTGTTCACTGCCTATAGTGCCGTTAACATCCGTCGTATCTAACCCGGCATACTTCTGATTACCGTACATAAAGCTGTAATATCTCGACCCAATTATCTCTTCATATTTTTTATGGGATTCGGAATCACTTTCACCAAAGCAGTCCGTGGCTCCGGGCACCACAAATACCGGAACATCACTGCCTCTCACATTGCTTAAAAACTTGTTTAAGCTATACTCCAACCCGCCGGAAACCAAGTACCCTCCCGTTACTATCACAAACTCCGGATTAATTATGTTGATTTGACCTAATGCTTGATCAAAATTACCTTCCGCTAATCCTATATGCATATAATAATAACTGTCTTTATACGCTTTTACTGCTTTTACAGAATTATATGAGACTTCCGTGGATTCATTGCAGGTTACCTGCAGGTCATACAAACATTCCTGCGTATCTGCCGGTATAACAGTTGTAAGATTCCATTTACATTTTGCCGGGTCGTAAACCGGCGTAACGTACAGATTGACTTCTGTTGCCAGTTTTTTTAATTTAGCGGTCCATCCGCTTGCGGAAGAGGTTGCGTTACATTCAATTGTCATACTGTCTCCGCTTTTTATTATATAGGGCATCGTAGTTTTGGGTCTTTGTATTAATGATACATTTCCCGCCGGTTTTTGCTCAAATGTATATATATACCCGCCGTTTGCAGTCGCTATTAATTTATTATCCGCTATTATTACAGGACCAAATCCTTTTCCCTGCGGATTTACATATTTCCAGACCAACTCTCCGTCTATGTTTGTCGTATCTGTTTTTAGCCCGTACAAAATCCCGTCTATTTTGTTATTAAATGCTGCCGGGCCGCTTAACGGTGTTCCCTGTGTTCCAAAATATATAATATTACCGGATAATGCAGGTGTCATGGTATCATTAAAATAACCCTGTGTTTTGTACTTCCATTTAAGCGCCCCATTTGGATTTGATGTATTAGCGTCCAAGGCATAAAATGTTCCATCTGTTCCTCCAAAATATACAACTCCGTTACTGACTATCGGAGAGGTCATATTGGTTACAGAATACGAATTCCTCCAATCTATTTGGGAAGGAGCACCAATTCCCCTGCTATCAGGCACTTCATCATATTGAAATTTCCACTTTTCTTCTCCGGTCTTGGCATCCAGACAATACATATATACAGTAAACGGTGTTTTTGCCCCATCTGAATATTCCCCGTAACTACTTTTACCCTGCGTCCCCCCTACAAATATCTTCCCATTCTCGTAAGCAACTGAAGTATGATATTGATAATATTTACCTTTTGCCCATTTACTCTTTCCGGTATATATGTCAATCGCATGCAAAATACCCATACAATGAATATAAAGCGTATCTTCTGCTATACAGGGCACCGCCATTACATAATTATAACTAGCTTCTTCTCCATAACGAATTAACGGATATTGTTGATTTACTTCACTCCCCCACAGAAGGCTGGGTGACCTATTGTCTCTTGCCCATATATACATATTTGCCATACCATCATTATTTACTTTTGAACAATATATCTGGAAACCTCTATCTTCATCTTGAAATCCCTCACAATCCCAATTAACATATACATATCCTTTATAATAGGCATATCCTCCTTGCTTGTTTCCCCCATATTGCGGAATGCTATACGTTAACCTTCCAGTAGCTTTTTCGTAAATTCTAAGGCCTCCTTCATGCCCGTCTGCCCCGAATATATAATTATCATATACCGCAGGATACATTTTATTATATCCGTATCCACCTTCAGCAATTAACCAACGAACACTTGATCCGCTTAAGTCATATGTAAAGAGATCTATTGTAGCTCCTGTCCATGAAACATGCAATAAACCATCACTAAATATTGACAGCCCATCGCCATTAACCCCGTTATTCGCAGAACCATTCATCCACTTTAAGGCAAGAGGAGGAACTATCACATCATTACTTCTACCGCTATGGCTTAAATCATGAAACGCCATCGGCCAATCATCCGAGAAGCAGGTCGAGGAAAGCAAGAAAAGCAAAGAAAGCAAAAACAGAAAGAGCAGTTGAGCAAAGTTTAAATATCGAACCATAATTCTTTGCGAAATCCACCTAGGTGGACGAAGCGGTGAGAGAAGTGACAAAAGTGAACGCAGTGAAAAAAGAAAAACAGATTTTATTGATCTGTCTGATCGTTTAATATTTTTAAGCATTTTTACTTCTCTCACTTTTTCCACCTTGGAACTCTTGAAGATTTTCCGCCACAAAGCGTTGGCGGACTGCCCGCCTAGGTGCTGGCGGCCAGGCTTTATTTTCTTATCTTCCGCTTCTTCTGTACTTGCTGTTTGTGCTGTTCTTGCTTCTCTTGCTTCTTTTCTCTTCGCCGAGCTTTACAGAAAGCGACACTCTGTGCGCGCTTCCTAAATCTCCGAAGAGGCTAAAGTTATAATCTAGGCCGCAGATCATTCCGTCCAAGTTTTGTTTTACTCCGGCCCCTACATTTAGATTGTTTAAGTCATAGCCTATTCCATAACTTCCGCGTACACTTACAAAATTATCATAACAATACTCTGCGCCTATGCTTTCAACTGTTTTGGAACTTGCTAATATATAGCTCCCGCCTAAGGCTAACGTAAGGTCGTCATCGCTCATTATTGAAAGTTTGGCGGATAATCCTAACCTCGCCAACATCGGAGAAACATCTGATCCTACATTTCCGCCTATATTGCTGAGTGATGCTCCGATACCTACTCCCTCTATTCTATATAATACTCCCACATCTCCCATTATTCCGCTTACACTGCTTCCGTCTATATCCTCTGACGCGTATTTCAAACCGGCTCCTACATTTAAACTTTCACCCAACTTATATCCGATCGAAAGACCACCTGCTATGTTATTCGGGTTAAAAGCCCCTGCCGTTCCGGAGTATACTCCCGACGTATCTTCTGTTGTTTTAGTTATACTTCCGTAGTTTAAATAAATCACATAAGCTCCGAGGGTCATGTTTTTTCCGGCAGGGATAACACCCGCGGCATACTCATAGCTGGTCTCACCTATGTACGCTAAATGCATGAGGGATATCTCGGGAGTTGTTAATCTTGCCAGACCTGCGGGGTTATAGAAGCTTGCATTGGAATCATCTGCTAAACCTACATACCCGTCTCCAATACTGGCGACTCTCGCGGAAGGTTTGATCTTTAGGAATTGTAAACTTTCTGTACCAGTTCCGGCAATAAGTGGGATTGATAGGAATGTAATAAGAAACAAACAGAAAGATATCAATGTAGTTGCCTGATTCCCTCCAAAAACTGGCGGGCAAGACATCAGGCATTGACAGGCTCGATTCTTGTGCCCGCCAATCTTTTTGGAGGGAATCAAGCAACTACAAAATCTCGAACTATTCTTATTTAGCTTGCATTTGCAGCACCAAGCACGCATCGTTCCTCCTTGAAAATTATTTCACTGACACTCATTGCTCTTATTCTTCCCGTCCCATTCCATCCGACCTAAGCCACTCAAGTCCGATTTCTTTATCGCTCTTATCTTTTCCCCTACCATGTTATATATCGTCGATGTGCAGCCTACTTTGCTGTCAACCGCAGTATACGGCTTATATGGACCTGTATATGATATCACTTTGAATATATTCATTTTTCTCCTTATTTTCAGTAGTCTCAGATTTGCAGTTTTCTAATATATCAGCGGCTTTTTCTGCCGGAGTGTAGGTTTTTATGATCTTTTGCATAATGGCTGAATTCTCTTGGAAAGATTTCTCTCCAAGAATCTCCCTTGACATCTTAAGCAATAATTGAGGATCCTTCAAAAGTTGCTGCCAGGTCAGTGTTTTCCCGACTCCCAGCTCCTCTACTCTTCTCATATTAAAAGCTTGATCCGGAATAGAAGGTATACCTATCACCGGTTTGTCATGGGACAAAGCCTGATATATTGTCCCGTTCCCTCCATGACAGATAACAAGGTCTGCTTCCTCTATCGCCGAATCACCGTCTATGTACTCTTCAACGTATACTTGTCCGTCTATAGTTCGCAGCCCCTTTGCTTGTCCTCCGGTTGTTATGATAGCTGAAAAATCTGAGTCTTTGAAAAGGTCATAAACTAACGGAAATATATTACTTATGCCTGTTGTTCCCATGCTGATATAAACAAGCGGTTTACTATTGTTCCTAGGCGGCCACCAGTCAGGATTCGAAATATTATCAGGTTTCCAGGTCAACGGCCCTATATAATGATAATCTTCCGGCAGATGTTTTGTAGGGAAATACTCCGGTATATCGGCCAATAAAGTAATATCCTTCCCTGCCAGGCAGTTTGTCGCAGTGACGGTTTTCCTAAAGCCATACTTTCTACTCAACCTGCTAAAGGTGTTCATCGCTTTGTCAAATACTGTCATTTCAATTTTCAGGTTTAGACTGTCCAATAATATTTTTAATTTAGATCCCTTGCCTGTAAATATTTTAGGAACCCAATCAAAGAAAGGAATGTAGGGTAACGCTCTGTACTCTGTAGAGGAAACATTCACTATTGCAGCGTGCTTTATATTGACCATCTGTGTCGAAACGGCTGCAGTAAATCTGCCGTCTGTAAGAACAAGATCAGGGTTTACTTTCTTATACAACTTCAAATCAGCCGCAATCATGAGATCTATCTCTTTTTCACTGATAAACTTGAGTTTACCTTTGCGAATGTTTCCGAATACTTCCTCAAAATCAGGTTCATGCAGAGGCAAAACTGTAAAACCTTCCTGCTCTATAAATCTCTTTTTTTGACCTTCCCCCGCAAAAATGACCTCATGCCCTCTCTTCCTGAGCTCTATCCCGACTGAGAGAAGACGGCTTATGTGTGATAATGCATGCATACATGGAATACAGAGTATCTTCATAATATTGAAGTATATACGGTTTTCTGCAGTTGTCAAGAGGAGTAAACAGTTTATTAACATAACTATAGTACTTCTTTTGCGTCTTACAGTACCACTATTTACTCATTACAGACTTTGGCAGGAATTAGTAGAGGTGAACCCAAAATCCGAAGTAGAAATTATACCTTTATTGGCTTGCATAATATTAAGGTTTATTGAGATTTCGGGTTCGATTCCACCTCCGCCAGTTATATCGGGCGGATCCCTCGATGATCCGCCTAACATAATTGGCGGATCTTTTGAAGAGATTACAAAACTACGGGATTCCACTGATTAGGCAATAGACATGATGGTTTTAATATTTTGCTCTATAACCGGTAGGTGTATATTTTGTATATTTTTTGAACAATTTACTGAAAAACACGGAATCAGAATAACCAACTTTTTGCGCTACATCACCTATATTATATTTTACGTCTTTTAACAATTCCTTTGCTTTCTCTATTCTAATTTTTATTAAATAATTTGATATTGTCATGCCTGTCTCTATTTTAAATATCCTTTGTAAATAATGCGGACTTAATCCTATCTCCGTTAAAAGGCTTTTATAGAATTCTTTATCGTTATATCTTTTTGCCGTGTAACTTATTACTCTTTCTGCTATTTTTTTATATACAGCATTCCTTTTTAACAACTCTTTTACGTCTTTTGCCAAACTTTCCCAGGCCTCTCCGGGTTTTTTTTCTTCGTTTATTATCTGCAATAATTTTTCTCTAATCAAATATTTTATTTCCGGACAGCTTTTAATTTCTTTATTAATGCCCCTGCAATCCTTTAATATATTTTCAGCGGAAGCATAGTAGGATCTCTTATTCAATATTTCTTTGTCTTTCCATAATGATATTTTGGCAGGGAAAGGCCAGTTTATCAATGTTATCTTCTTGGAAATCTCCTCGCTTATCATATATTTTAAAAACAAACCGGCAGATTTAGGATCTTTTGTATTTTTAGGTATACATAAGGCGCTGCCCTGCACTAAACCATGCATTTTACTGCTTTTCTCCATTTTTGGTAAGGGTGCTATCGCGATATCTTCTTTTATAGAACCGAGACTATTCCCAAGCGGAGTCTTATCCCACCCAAAAGCAATCTCAATAAGCTCAGCTCTTGCTATTAAAAATATACTCTTTCTTAAAAAAAAGTTATTAACATTATCTGAAAACATATGCATCTTATTTTCAGGAAGTACCCTGTATTTTGATAATACTTTCTTCATGCATTCCAATGCCGATATAATCCTCTCATCTGCAATAATATTACTTCTACTGTCAAAAATATCCCCGTTATTGCCCCAAATAAACCCCAAAAATATACTTACTATTTCTTCTGTTTCTTCCCATTGAAAAGATACCCCTTGAAGCGCAGGATCGTTTTCCTTATTTAAAATATATTGCTCAGCATTCATTAATTCATCCCAGGTTTCCGGGACATTAATTTTATACTTCTCAAGCAAATCTTTTCTGTACATCAAACTTTTGCAGCCTACCGTAAAGGGAACTCCGTATAACTTATCATTATATGAACACGATTCTACTGATTCTTCCAAATAATCACTTTTATCGATAAAACTATCTACATTCATTAACATACCTTCACCGGCATACTGATATACTTTACCATACGGCAAACAAACGAGTCCTAATGAGGTATCCGGAGTGGTTATATATTTCCCTATTATGCCCAAAAAATCATGATTGGAATCAAAATAGAACTCTCCAATATCTGTTTGCTTATCTCTTTCAACCCTGCAAACATTAATATTTGTATTTTTCAGACAAAATCCTTTTACTATTTTATTTATCCTTTCATCTTCGGGGGAAAAATGCCATATATAATAAGATAAATCAGAGACGGGAAGAACATCAGGAATCTGCTCCCCGTCAGATTCTTTTTTCCCGGCATAAATTTCCAAACCTTCTTTTGTCAATCTGATTTCCCTCGATTTTGCATCATGAATGCTTCCTCTTACTTTCAATATTGTTATAAAATTTACAATATCATTCCCTTTCTCCATTCTGCGCATAACCGCTATATTATCTGTTAATTTCAAAAACGATATATTTCCCAATGTTAGGACATCTTCTTTTTTTGAGATTGTAGTTGTGAAAAATGAACTTATCTCGTTTTTTTTAAGGGCTTTCAACATTTTGTTTATATTTCCGGATATCTTAACTTTCTTTTCAAATGCCAGCGGTATTTCATCAATAAAGACCCTTGTTATTTTTTCTCTGCTTAACAGTTTTTTTAAGGAACAAAGCAAAACATCTATCTTGAATATATTTGCGGGTAAAACAAGTAAATTTCCCTTATTTATATCTAATTTCCAGTCGGTTTTTAAAATATCATAGAATTTCAATATATCTGAAGGGTTTTCTACAAAAGAAATAAATATACATTTTTCGCCGTTCTTTAAACCTTCCTTCAGAAATTGCAACCCGGATAACGTCTTACCTGTTCCAAAATGTCCGGCAACTATTGTAACTGTACCTTGAATGAGTCCCCCGCCGCACATCTCATCTAAACCGGGAATTCCTGATTTTATTCTTTCTAATTCTTCCACTTTAGTCATCATAGTTTAATATAGCACAAGATTTGTGATTTTTGAAGTGAATTTAAAAGGGATATTGGTAATGGGACGTTCAGATCTTCCTGTTTTCTTTCCCGAACTTGAGGTCAGTATTAATTTTGCCGTAATTAGCAGGTTGCTGAAAAACTCTTTTTAAGATTTTTTCAGCTGCAATGTTTACATTTTACCCGCCATTTGAGAGCAAATGGCGAGGTATCAGGCTGCTTAAAGTCCATTATTTTAGTTTTTCAGCAGCCTGTTATATCATATTTCAGATAAAACGAAACTCTCAGGGGTGAAGGACAAAAGGACGTTATAATAAGCGGAGTTTGTTTTACTTTCATATTCTTTTAAAAAATAAGTTGATGCCATTAACTCCCTTAATCTTAAAAGTTCTTTCAAGACACCTCTTTTTTTATTTAGAGCAACCGTAATGTCAATAAGCTCAAACGCTCTCTCATAGCATTTTTCCGTTTCCGGAATATCGGACATTAAAATCATGTTTTTTGCACGGTTTAACTCATTCGCAATCATTAATATTTGTTTGTAAAAAGGATATTTTACCCATTTTTCCGCTGTCAATGTTTTATGATGAACAAAAGTCATCCTATCCACCTCATTACCGTCTTTTTAACCATATTTTTAATTTCTTCATTACAAATTTCCATAGATTTATTATTCTGATGCGGTCTAATATTGATCAGAGATGTATATTCAATAAATTCCCCGCTTTCTCTCTCAAAGTATAAATTAAATCCCCAGAGATCTTCCTGTGCCGAACCTTCTTCAATTAGCAATGTTTCCAAATCAGCATGCATCTCTGCGTCAAGCGCTATAATTTCATTTTTAATATCAGCGACACCTTTAACCATTGTTTTAAATACACCGGCATAATTTAATTTCAGATGTTCTTTATTTATTTTAGTTTTTAAAATTTCCATATCTATCACGTCCTATAATGCGCGTTTATTTTGATATATCCTTCGGTCAGATCACAGGTGTAGGCGGTTGCAGATTCTTTGCCGTAATTTAGGTTTACGGTGATAAGGATCTCTTTTTTCATAAGTATTTGGTGGGCTTTTTTTTCGTTAAATTTTATTTCTATGCCTTTCTTGGCTATAAACATGTTATCAAATGAGATGTCAGTTTTTTCTTCTTTAAAATTTACGCCGGAATTGCCGACGGCAGATAAGATACGGCCCCAATTCGGGTCGCCGCCGTATATGGCGGTTTTAAAAAGGCTTGAGCCGGCTATAGCCTTGGCGCACTGTAGCGCTTCTTTCTTTGTTTTAGCATTTAAAACACGGACCTCTATAAACTTCGTCGAGCCCTCACCGTCTTTGACTATCTTCTTTGCCAGATCCAGCATTACCGTATTCAAGGCTTTATAGAACGCCTTATAATCTTTACCGGCGGATATTACCGGCTTATTGCCTGCCATACCGTTTGCAAGAATTACCGCTGTGTCATTAGTACTTGTGTCACCGTCAACTGTTATGGAATTAAACGTCAGTCCGTTAAGCTCTTTAAAGGCCAGGTCCAGCATTTTCTTTGATACCGACAGATCTGTAAGAATAAAACAGAGCATTGTCGCCATATCAGGATGTATCATCCCGGAACCCTTTGTCATTCCAAAAATAGAGCAGTTTTTCCCGCCGGCTTTAAAATTAATGAAAGCGGTTTTTCTAAATGTATCGGTAGTCATGATAGCTTCTGCCGCTTCAAGAAGTGTATCTTCGCGGAGAGAATAACCGGCTGTTTCAATTCCGTCGAGTATTTTTTCTATGGGCATTTTTACGCCGATAACCCCGGTGGAACATACCAGCACTTCATTTTTATCTGAAGCCGTCATTAAAGCCGTTTTCTCAGCCATGGCCAGGGCATCTTTCATCCCCTGCTTTCCCGTGCAGGCATTTGCGTTCCCGCTATTTACTACAACCGCATTTATCAGGCCTTTCTTTGAGTTTTTCATGGAAAGAAGGACAGGTGCCGCTTTGACTTTATTTTTAGTAAAGACCGCTGAAGAGACGGCAGGGATCTCCGAATAAATGACCGCAAGGTCTTTTTTTAACGGATTTTTTTTGACCCCGGAATGTAAAGCTGCAGAACGAAAACCTTTTACTTTTAAATTCATACCATCATCCCTATATTTTTGAGGGCGGTACTTTCTTTAAAACCGCACATCAGGTTCATATTCTGCACCGCCTGTCCGGCAGCTCCTTTTACCAAGTTATCAATTGCTGAAACAACAATGAGACGTTTAGTCCGTGTATCAACTTTAACACCTATATCGCAGTAGTTAGAGCCTGCGACATACTTAGTTTCCGGGAACTGCCCCTCGGGAAGCACGCGTACAAACTCTTTTTTATAAAAATAATTTTCGTACAGCTCTACCATTTCCGCATTAGATATTTTTTCCTTCAGCGCGAAGTTTATGGTCGTAAGAATACCGCGGTTAACCGGCGCCAGATGAGGAGTAAAAGAAACTTTTACTTTAGAGTTACGGCTGCCCATTATAATCCCCATCTCTATCTCGGCAGTATGCTGATGAGTTCCGATTTTATAGGCTTTAACATTTTCATCCGTCTCGGAGAACATAAGTTCTGTTTTCGCCTTACGGCCTGCGCCGCTTACTCCGGATATTGAATTAACAACGATAGAACACGAGTCCACCAGCCTTGTTATTACGGCCGGTAAAGCCCCGAGTATTATACTTGTGGGATAGCACCCCGGATTTGCAACAAAAGAACTTCCTATAATAGCCTCGCAGTTTATCTCCGGCATCCCGTATACGCTCTTTTTTAGAAGTTCAGGCTGTGTATGCTTGGCCCCGTACCATTCCTCATAAAGCTTTTTATCTTTTAGGCGGAAATCCGCGCTCAAATCCACCAGTTTTTTCCCCGCTTTTAATATAACAGCCGCAGCATCCATAGATTTTGTATGAGGAAGGCATAAAAACACCAGATCGCTGTTTTCCGCCGTCTTTTCTGCATTAAACGGAACCAGTTCATTCTCCATATCAAAACAAGGTAGCGCCTTTTTAACTTTCATTCCAGAGTAAGATTCAGAAGTAAGCATGGAGAATTCGACATAAGGATGATTCTGCAGAATACGGATAAGCTCAATACCGGAGTAACCGGTGGCGCCTACTATACTTACTTTTAACTTATTGCTCATCTTTACTTCTCCCTACAAAATAGATTCTCCGCCTTCAGCGAGATCTCACCGCAGGTGGACACTGATTGCAAAGCTACAGGATTCCACTGATACAAGTTTAAATCAATAACTAAGATTTAAATTCTAAGCACTAAACATACCCATAAACCAATCACTAAGATTTAAATCCTAAGCACTAAACAATTACTAATACTTAATCACAAAATCTTAAACAAAATCATTGTGCTTATATCAATCATCTTTCTTAAAGTTGTCGAGTAGAACTCATAACTACAAGTCCCCTCGCAGAACCGTACGTGAAGTTTTCCCTCATACGGCTCTTCAGTCAAACATCCTCATACGGACGGATATAACTTGTAGATGCTGTAAT
>Ga0208246_1000430_pt1 | contig 34406 bp, 27 predicted proteins | sample RifOxyD2_FD_184039 | JGI IMG/M metagenome (GOLD analysis project Ga0208246, IMG submission 184039) | Soil microbial communities from Rifle, Colorado - Rifle Oxygen_injection D2 (SPAdes) | ecosystem: Environmental > Terrestrial > Deep subsurface > Rock core/Sediment | place: Rifle, Colorado... | reverse complement strand
GTCCTGAGCGAACAAAGTGAGTCGAAGGACAGGACGACCATTCGATTCGCTTCGCTCACTCATGGTCTCAGATTAGTCCTGAGCGAACAAAGTGAGTCGAAGGACAGGACGACCATTTTAGGGCGTGTAACTCAGTGGTTAGAGTGCTACATTCACATTGTAGAAGTCGAGGGTTCGACTCCCCCCACGCCCACCATTCGACTCAATTCTGCTTTGCAGAATTTCGCTCATGGTCTTCGACCACTTTTGTTCATATAAAAAACGGTCGAATGTCCCGACCTTTCGGCCCCGAGCTCAAGGCCGAGGGGGCATACACAACCAGAACTATTGATTTTTTTATTAATAAGTGCTATAAATGTAGGCATAAGAATTATTCAGATTTTAAACTATGGGTACAAAGTTAAAGGATAAAAGACTTTCAGTCAAACGTAGACGCAGAAAGAAATTGGTCCGTCGTAATAGATTTAAGAATAAATAAGCTTAATTGCTTAAAGCTTGAAAGCCCAGCCTCTTGTTTTGGGGCTGGCTTTTGTTTATACTTAAAATATTAATGAGATAAGAGTTATTTTATGCCTTTGTGGATTATTTACGCTTTACTTTCAGCGGCTTTTGCCGCTCTCGTTGCTATCTTTGGTAAGATTGGTATTCAGAATATCGATAGTACCTTAGCTACTAGCATCCGAGCTGTTGTAATGGCGGGATTTTTGGTGATAGTTTCTTTATTGCTAGGCAAGTTTCAATTATTAAATACTATTCATAGCAAAGCCTTGGTATTTATTATTTTATCTGGCCTAGCTGGCGCCATGTCTTGGCTTTTTTATTTTTTCGCTTTAAAACATGGACCAGTCACTGGCGTGGCGGCGCTAGATCGTTTGAGTGTGGTTTTTGTCTTAATTTTTGCTCTATTATTTTTAGGACAAAAATTTACTTGGGTTTCGGCTATTGGTGCTGCCTTGATCACTGCTGGGGCTATTTTAATGACTTTAAAATAAATTATGAATTTTGAACAAAGGCCAGCACAAAATTTAGAAAAGATTAAAAATAGACAGTATGAAACAGAATCTGGTAACAAAAGTTTTAGCGTGAACACAAAATTAGAAAATGCTGATAATGACGATCCGATAAATACTCAAGCGCAAGCGATTAGGCAATTTATTAAAGAACAAGGCATTACAGAATTAACTTTATTTGGTCACTCTCAAGGAGGAGACAAGGCGATCGATCTAATAACAATGTTACAAGCTGACGTGGAATTAAAAATTAACGGGTTAGTTTTAATGGATTCTACTGGTTTATATGAACAAGATAAAAATGAATTTGCCAAAAGTTTTGTAACCGATGCGGCTATGTCAACACCCAAAACCGTGATGGGACAGTTATGGCAAGCTAATTATTCAAAAAAACAAAGACTAGACATGCTTAAGAGAGGCACAAGAACCTTGATAGATGTTTTGACTGGTGTTATTAGGGATATTTTGAAATACAAAACAGACTATCCAACAAAATTAAATAAAGAAGTCATTGATATGGCTAATGTGAATTCTAATTTAGCAGCCATTAAAGTCCCTGTGATTATTATGTCCGGAGACAAAGATCCTATTTCTAATCCTGCTAAAATAGTTCCACCAGAAGAAGAAGCTAGAATTGTGGGTGAAATTGAAAAAGATTTAGAGAATGAAAATTTTGTTGACCCTAGAGAGCGATATTTACAAGAAAATTTATTACCTAATAGTCCTTATGTACGAATGATTATTGGTAAAAAAATGGGACATCATATTTTACCATATTTTCGTCCAGAGTCAGTAGCTAAAGTTGGGCTGTATGCGCTAGAGAGATATCATCGTAAAAATAATAAAGTTTAGAAAAAAAATATTTAGCTTGAATTTTTTTGGTTTTTAGCCTAATATTCAGGCGTTGTTTTTTAGCGGGGATTAGCGCAGTTGGCTAGCGCGCAGCGTTCGGGACGCTGAGGTCACCGGTTCGAGTCCGGTATCTCCGACCAAAATATTTTTAAGGGCTGTTTCCGCCAAAGGCGGATCCGCCTTTGGCGGAAGCGTATTTGGGGGATGTAGTTAAACGGTATAACGGGTCATTCGCATTGACCTATTCGGGGTTCAATTCCCCGCATCTCCACCACAAAATTTATAAACCGTAGTCGGGTTCCCTGCCTGCCGGTAGGCAGGGCAGGCAGGGATTCCCGCACAGTCCACCAATCAACCCGCGGGGTTGATTTTTTTATTAGAGTTATTTGTGTTATAATAATATTGTTTTTAAAAATAGTTTTATGTTTGAAGATAAAAATATAAAAGCACAAGATTTCAAAGCTTTAGCTACACCAGACATTTCTACTGCTTATAGTGGCCCTGCATCAGGGGGCGCTAATATGAGTGTCAAAAGTCTTAGGCAAGCGCCATGGTGGCAATGGTTAGTTTTGGCAGTGGTTATTTTCAGTATCGCTGGTTTAGTGTGGTGGTATTTGCATAAGCCAGGTACTAAGACCGTGCTAAGTCCAGAAGTGCCAGCCGTGAATGATCAAGTGCTAGCACCAGTTGAAAACACAGTTGATACAAATCTAGATACTGATGGTGACGGCTTGACTGATGTGGTAGAAACTACAGTTTGGTTTACTGATCCGACCCTGGCTGATACGGACGCTGATAGCTATAGCGATGGCGAAGAAGTGTCTAATGGCTATAATCCTTTGGGGGCTGGTAAATTAGCTGAACAAGCCAATAATTCCACAGTATCTGATCCAGCTGTTGTAGCCATCGCACAAACAGTTTTGGATAATTTAGCTAAAAGTATTAATACAAAAGATAGTCAAAATTTCGTTCAGCTTTTAGCGCCAGATAACACCATCTACGCCCAGGCTCAAGCAGATCCAGCTAAATTTTTGATTTTTTTTGCTAGTTATTATCAAGAGCAAGTAGTGGGTTTTAGTGTCAAATCAGCTAGTAAAGTGGAAAATAAAATCAGTGCTAGCGTGGACACGCTATTAGAAAATAGTTTCTTTGAAAATACCTCTTTTGTTTTAGAACAAATAAATAATGAATGGAAAATTTTGGAATAAAAAATTTAAAAATATTTTATGTTAGAATACAATCAAGATCAAGCGCCGGCTACGCCAGCACCAATTGTAGCACCGGTGACTACTAACACAGTCAACGTTGAGCAAGTCACAGCTTATCAACCAAAGCGTAAATGGTGGCTGGTTATTTTGTTGAGCGTCATCGGTGTTTTAATTATTGGTAGTGGTGTTTATGCATTTTTATTTACAGACTTAAAATATAAATTGCCATTTTTAAATAAACCAGTAGAAGTTTCTAAGGAAGTTGTCAATTCAGAGCCGGTAGTAGAAAATATAGTAGCTACTAGTACAATTGATGAAAATCTAGATACTGACGATGATGGCTTGCGTGATGCGGATGAAATAAATATTTGGAAAACTGATATTAATAATACAGATTCTGACGGTGATAGTTATTTAGATGGCGATGAAGTAAACAATGGTTACAATCCAGTTGGCGACGGTAGATTAGCTATTCATTCAGTAGAAAATGAAAATTTATTTATTTTAAGTAGTAAAGATCAAGTTTGTGTTAGGCCAGATTTTTCACCCAATGGTTTTGGTGATGTGAATGACCCAGATTTAGAATTAGAAGTAGCTCTTTGGGGTACTTTTACTATGGGTGCTGGTTATGCCAAATCAACTGTTAATGATGTTTATCAAGAATTAGTTGGTAGTTACGGTGGTAATTCTGGTGATCCGACGTGGAATTTATTAGATAATTTTTTTTCCACCACATCTTCTCCAGAGATTTTACATCGTAATGGATTAATTTTTAAACTCTTAGATAACCAACCGGCACCAAACATTTATGCATTTTCTTTTTTAGTTGCTGAGCCTAATAGTCGTAATGTTTGTGATTTTAAAGATAATCAATTTTCTACTTTATCTGGCCATATAGTTATTGGTCAAGAAGTATGTTTTTATGGGGCTGCTTGTTGGCAAGTTAATAATGACGATCAAAACATGACGATTGCTCCAGTTCGAGGTGAGGGTCAATCATGGGATTTAAATTTTTTTAAAATGTAATTATTAAATTATAAACATCATTTAAATACAAAAATCCCTCGCCTTTAGGTGGGGGATTTTTCAAAATGTTTACCTTATATAATTCAAAGGATTTTTGCGGGCATCATTGATGCGGACTTCAAAGTGTAGATGAGGTCCGGTCGACCAGCCAGTGTTGCCGATCAGGGCAATAGTTTCACCGCGGGAGACCGTGTCACCATCTTTGACTAAGAGTTTAGAGGCATGGCCGTAGAGTGTCACTAAACCATTACCATGATTAATCATGACATTGTAGCCATAGCCAGTGGACCAGCCAGCGCGTTCAACTTTGCCACTTTCGGCGGCATAAATCGGATTGCCCGTTTTATCACCAATATCTAGACCAGTGTGTTTCCAGCTATAATATTGAGTCATACGTTGACTAAGTAGAGGCCAGAGTAGTTTAGTGTCAGAAGTAGAATTTGAGCCCGGCACATCTTCATCGCTGTAGACATTATTTGCTTCGGTTTTGCTTGGTTTTTTAGCGATACTTTTTGGTGGTTGATAAGAAGATTTTATTTTGGTTGGTTTGATACCATCAGGAACAAATAATAAATCCCCAGACTTGATAGTGCCGGCGTTAGTTAATTGGTTAGCTGAAATAATCTTCGCACTATCGGCTTGATATTTTTTAGCAATGGAAGCTAAAGTATCTCCTTTTTGCACTTCATAATTAATACCAGAAGACGGTAAAATAGTAAGTTTTTGTCCTGGTTGGATAGTAGAACTCCAAGTCAGATTATTAGCCCAGAGCAAAGTGTTGGTGGTGATATTAAATTGTTCAGATATTTTACCCAAGACGTCACCAGCTTTGACAGTATAGTAAATAATCTCTGAACGTTGAGTATCAGTTGGAGTTGGTTCATTATCATTGATGTCATTTGGGTTTAATAAAACTAAGCTACTATCATCAGCTGAAGTGTTGATTTGTCTTTGTCCGCTATCATCAGCAAAAGGAGTGTTGACCACTAGTTCTTGGACAGCGCCTTGCTCTTGTAGGTAGTTAGTCGCTGTCGGTGAGATTGCTAACGCTGGGCCAGAGTCTTCGATTAGTTCACTCCAATTTTCTTGGTCTGGCATCACCAAAGCAGAGATTAAGCTTTTATTGACATATTCATCCAGGCCATAGCTTTGAGCAAAAATGTTGTTACTAGTCACAACGACAACTAAAATAAAAACAGTTAAGCGCGGTAAATATTTTTTAATAAATATCAAATAAGGAATTTGTCTGATGTTTAAACGGCGATAATGAGTTTTAGTGCGAGTAAAAAGACGATAGAGAGGTAATAAAATTGGTAAAATAAAAATTTTAGTCAAAAATTTTAGCCCTAGATAAAACCAGCCACCAAACCAGAGTAGAGGTTTTTTTAGCTTGATGAGGCCATCAATTGTCTTCAACAATAGGCCAGTAAAAATTTTCTTCCAGTGAATACTAATATGTTTATTATATTTTCCTACGAGTAACACCATACTTTGACTCTGACTCCGCCGACGGCGGAGTCAGAGTCAGGATAAATGGCAAGGTGTCTATAGGAGCTTAATTAGTATAAACAATTATAACGCAAGTCAGGATATTTTTCAAGCTTTTTGTCAATAGTAATAAATTGATTTTTTAGGCTGATAATGTTAGAATTTTCCTATAATTATTTGATTTTTTCTTTATGAATCAGGAATATCAGCCAAAAGAGATTGAAGCCAAATGGCAAAAATATTGGGAAAATGAAGCAACCTTTGCTGTCAGGGAAACTAAGGTAGGCAAAAAATATGTTTTAGATATGTTTCCTTATCCCTCTGGCGAAGGTTTACACGTTGGCCATCCAGAAGGCTACACGGCTTCTGATATTATGTCTCGTTATTGGCGTCAAAAAGGCTTTTCAGTTTTACATCCGATGGGCTGGGACGCTTTTGGTTTACCGGCAGAAAACTATGCTATAAAAACTGGCACGCAACCAAAAATAACGACACAAAAAAATATTGATAATTTTCGTCGCCAAATAAAATCTTTAGGCTTTTCTTATGATTGGCAGCGTGAGATAAATACGACTGATCCAAAGTATTACAGATGGACGCAATGGATTTTTTTACAGCTATTTAAAAAAGGCTTGGCTTATGAAAGTGTGGTGCCGATCAATTGGTGTCCATCTTGCAAAACTGGTTTAGCCAATGAAGAAGTAGTTGGGGGAAAATGTGATCGTTGTGGCACGCAGGTTACTAAAAAAGATTTACGACAGTGGATGCTCAAAATTACTGCTTATGCTGATAGATTATTAAAAAACATTGAGACACTTGATTGGCCAAATAAAATAAAATTATTACAAAAAAATTGGATTGGCCAAAGCGAAGGTGCAGAAGTTATTTTTAAAATTAAAGACAGTAAAGAAGAAGTTAAGGTTTTCACGACTCGTCCAGATACTTTGTTTGGAGCAACTTATTTAGCTTTGTCGCCAGAACATAAAATAATTTCAGAATTAAAAAAGCAAATTAATAATTTGCCGGATGTAGAAAAGTATATTTTTGAGGCTAAAAATAAATCAGATTTAGAGCGTGTTGATTTGGCCAAAGAAAAAACTGGTGTCAAACTTGAAAATATCGTGGCTATCAATCCAGTGAATCTTGCTGAAATTCCTATTTTTATCGCTGATTATATTTTAGCTTCTTATGGCTTCGGGGCCATTATGGCAGTACCAGCTCACGATCAACGCGATTGGGATTTTGCTAAAAAATTTGACTTGCCAATTATTCAAGTTGTTCAGGCGGAGGGAGATTTAAATTTCAATGCTATCGAAGCCGAAGGTCTGGCTATGAATTCTGGTGAATTTGACGGTTTAAAGACAGCTGATTTTTTTGCAAAAATTATTAAATGGCTAGAAAAAAATAATTGTGGAAAATTTGCGATTAATTATAAATTAAGAGATTGGGTTTTTTCTCGCCAACGTTATTGGGGCGAACCAATTCCTTTAGTTCATTGTGAAAAATGTGGCGTCCAGGCGGTGCCAGAAAGTGAATTGCCAGTCACTTTACCAGCAGTAGAAAAATATGAGCCAACTGGTACAGGTGAATCACCGCTAGTAAATATCGAGACTTGGGTAAATACCACTTGTCCAAAATGTGGTGGCAAGGCCAAGCGTGAAACAAACACTATGCCCCAATGGGCGGGATCTTCTTGGTATTGGCTAAGATACATTGATCCAAATAATGATCAGGTTTTGGCTGACAAGAAAAAATTAAAAGCTTGGTTGCCGGTTGATTTGTATATCGGCGGAGCTGAACACGCTGTTTTGCATTTATTGTATGCTCGTTTTTGGAATATGGTTTTATTTGATTTGAGGCTAGTGCCTTGTGAAGAGCCTTTTATGAAATTAGTGAATCAGGGCATGATTTTAGGGGAGGGCGGAGTCAAAATGTCCAAGTCCAAAGGCAATGTGGTCAATCCTGATGAAATTGTGCAAGAGTTTGGGGCTGACACTTTGCGCTTATACGAAATGTTCATGGGACCATTTGAAGATGATAAGACTTGGAATACCGAAAGCATCAAAGGAGTGTTTAATTTTTTGAAAAAAGTCTGGGCTTTACAATTTGATTTACAAGATGTCGCTAGCTCTCAAGAAAATCAAAAATTAATTCATCATACTATCAAAAAGGTGACAGAAGACATCGAAAATTTTCGTTTTAATACCGCCATTTCAGCTTTGATGATTTTAGTAAATGGACTAGATAAAAAGCAAATTAATAGAAATGATTTTGCTAATATCATTTTACTTATTTCGCCACTAGCGCCACATATAGCAGAAGAAATGTGGCAAAATTTAGGTAATAAAGAAACTTTAGCTTATGTCACTTGGCCAGACTTTGATGAGAAATTAGCGCAAGCAGAAATTATTATCTTGGGTATTCAAGTCAACGGCAAACTAAGAGATACCATAGAGTTAAATCTAGACACAGAAGATAGTGCAGAGCTAAAAAATAGAGTTTTAGCCTTACCAAAAATTCAAGCCATGATCGCTAGCAAAGAAGTAAAAAAATATCTTCACATTAAAAATAAAATTATTAGTATTGTAGTTTAGTATGGAAGAAATAAAATTAAATTCAAGCAATCGGATTGCAGTTTTGCAAAAAGCTCTAGAAGTTTTAAATAGGGGAGGAGTGATAGTCTATCCAACTGAAACTTCTTATGGTTTGGGGGGAGATTTTTTTGATCAACGCGTGGTCAATAAAATTTATAAAATAAAACAACGCGATCAGAATAAAGCTTTGCCAGTTTTGGTGCCAGATTTCAGAACAGCCGCTACTTTAGCCAGATTTTCACCACTAGCCACTGATTTGGCAAGAAAATATTGGCCGGGACCACTTACTTTAGTTTTACCATATCGCTATTGTGATTGGCACGATTGTTATCAAGATAGTTTAGCGATGCGCATTTCTTCTTTTGTTTGGACTAAGGAGTTAGTTGAGTTTTTTGGCATGCCTTTGATTAGTACGTCTTTTAATCTTAGTCAGCAGCAAAGTGCTTATCAGGCAAAAGAAATAAAAAAATATTTAGACAGTTTAACAATAAAGCCAGATTTGTTTATCAATGCTGGCAACTTGCCCAAAAATTTGGCATCTACTATTATTAAGATGAATATTGACAATAGCTGGGAGATTTTACGTCAAGGTGAAATAAATCCCGTGATTCCACGGGGTGACAAATAAAAATAAAAATTATGCATTTAAAGAATTTTTTTCTTGGGCTTTTGCCTCAAAGAATGAATAGACAGGTGAGGGAGATTTTTGTTTCGACTATTTTGGTTAATTTTGCTTTAGCCATGGTCATGATTTTTGAGCCGATCTATTTATACCAAATCGGCTATTCCTTGCAAAAAATCATGCTCTTTTATTTGTTGGTTTATGCTATTTATATCTTGATCATGCCCTTGGGGGCCAAATTTGCGCGCGCTCGTGGCTATGAATGGGGAATTTTTTGGGGTAGCTGTTTTTTTGCCTTATTTTATTTAGCCCTATTTTTTATCACCAAATTTGAATGGCTATTTTATGTCGCGCCCCTTATTTTTGCGGTGCAAAAAATGTTTTATTGGCCAGCTTATCACGCTGGTTTTGCAAAGTTTTCTGATGTGACTGAAGAGGGTAGAGAAGTGGGAGCTTTGAGTATCAGCACTTCTTTGGTTTATATTTTAGGTCCAGCTTTTGCTGGTTTTATCATCAGCAATTGGGGCTACGGTGATTTATTTGTGATCGCTTCTCTGATATTTTTATTATCAAATTTACCGACTTTGATCACGAAAGAAAAGTTTCGCTACAAAGATTTTTCTTATTTACAAGCCTATAAAGATTTATTGAGCAAAGAAAATCGTCGAGCATTTTTTGCTTATCTAGGCTTTGGTGAAGAGCTAGTGGTTTTAGTGCTTTGGCCAATTTCTATTTCTTTGATTGTGACTAATATTTTAGACCTTGGCTTGATAGTCGCTTTAGCTACTTTTATCACCATGCTGATTACTTTGTATATTGGTAAATTGTCAGATTCTCGTTATAAAAAATCTGTTTTAAATCTAGGTAGCGCTTTTTATGCTTTTGCGTGGTTTATCAGAATATTTGTAGTTAATCAGATAGGGGTATTTTTAGTGGATACGATGTCACGCCTTGCTAAAAATATTATCATGGTGCCTTTGACTAGTATTACTTATGAACGAGCCAAAAAGAAAAGCGTGATGTCTAGTGTGGTATTTTTTGAAATGAGTTTAGCAATTGGCAAATTATTAGCTATTTTATTGATTTATTTTGCTTTATTTTTTATCAGCAACGACTTATTAGCCTTTAAACTTACTTTTATCTTGGCGGGCTTTATGTCATTATTATATTCCTTACTCTAATGAATTTAGAAGAATTAAAATTTTTATTGCATAAATATCATTTGACGCCCAATAAAGTCAGGGGTCAAAATTTTTTAATTTCCGATGAAGTTTTAGCTGATATTTTGCAAGCGGCTGATTTAAAAGCCAGTGACACAGTGCTAGAAGTTGGCCCTGGCTTAGGTGCTTTGACTACTAGATTATTAGCTAAAGTGACTAGAGTGGTGGCTTTTGAAGTAGATAAAAATTTACAGAATTTATTAAATAATTTAGTCAGATTAAATAAAAATTTAGATTTACATTGGCAAGATATTTTATCGCTCAAAGAAAGGCATTGGCAAGATATTTTAGCCCGCTTCGCCGAATCGAGGCGAGCCGAGCATAAAATAAAAAATTATAAAATAGTGGCTAATATTCCGTATTATTTGACGGCTAAGTTTATTAACCAGTTTTTAAGTTTTAAACAGCCACCACAAAGCATGATCTTGATGTTACAAAAAGAAGTGGCTGAAAGAATAGAGATTAAAGATGGCAAAAATAGTTTATTATCTTTGGCAGTGGCTTTTTATGGTCGAGCACAAATTGTCAGGCTGGTAACAAAAAATAATTTTTTTCCAATTCCAAAAGTAGATTCAGCGATTTTAAAAATCGATCAAATTAAAGCTTGGCAATATAAAGAGGACGAAAAATTGGTTTGGCAACTGATTAAGCGCGGTATGGCACATAAAAGAAAAAAGCTATTTAATAATTTATTGAGTGACCAAAAAATAGCTAAAGATAAATTAAGCAAGATATTTTTAGCCTTAAAAATTGACCAAAATGCTCGGGCGGAAAATTTAAATAAAGATTTATGGCTCAAACTAGCTTCAGAAATCAAGAAAGACCCGACGGGTCATTAGACCCGTCGGGTCTTTTGTTTTGTTTAGGCAATTTTATAAATTTGTGGTATAATAATATCGACAAAATTATTTTTTATGCAAGAAAAAAATAGAGGTGCTTATGCAGAAAATCTTTGGCACAAAAAAGCCACTTGGTTATTTATTTTAGTGTTGATTTTGGTATTGATCGGTGGTATTTGGTATTTTAATCATCAGTTATTAAAACCACTGACAGTCGAAGTGCCAGACTTTATTAAAAAAGATATTTTAGAGGGTCAAGATCAAACGCAAACCATCGCTGACTTAAAAAATAAAGATACTGACGCTGATGGTCTGACGGATTATCAAGAAATTTATCAGTATAATACTAGTATTTTTTTAGCTGATACTGATTCGGATAATTATTCTGACTTAGAAGAAGTAAATTCTGGTAATGATCCAATATGTCCAACTAATCAAGACTGTAATTTATTGGCTTTAATCACGCCAAAAACTAATCTAGCCAGCGTGGTGCAAGAGGTAGCCATGAATCCAAATCTGACCATTGAACAAGCAGCTTTTCGTGAGTTTCGTAAGTTTTTGTTAGACAATGGCATGAAGCAAGAAGAGGTAGATGGTTTAACTGATGATGATTTGTTTTATATTTTCAGCATTTTAAACGAAGCTGAAAGTGGACAAAATGTTGATCCCCAAGACATGTCAGCTGCAGAAGTCAAAGCCTTTTTATTATCGCAAAGTAGTGCCGATAAAAAAGCAATTGAAGCCTTGAGTGATGAAGAGCTATTAAATATTGGTAAAAAATTAGTCAATCAATAAATATTTTGTATGATGATAGCGAAAAAAAGTTTTATTAAAATTTTACTGCTACTGATCTTAGCATTTAGTTTGAATCTTGCTACTCCCAAGCCAGTTTATGCTCAACAATTGACTTGGGATCCAGCTGTATTTACGATTAATAATGTTAAATTTATTTGGGATAAAGTAGGTAAAGCTTGGGATACAACCTATAAGAAAGTAGCTACCAGAATGATTCAAAACGCCGCCAGTCAGTTTGCGAATAAATTAGCTTATGATGTGGCTAATTCTATTGCCACTGGGGCTGAAGGTGGTAAACCGCTATTTAGAACCGAGTCAATCAAAAAATCTTTACAAAATGCCCAAGATGCCGCTTTAGGAGAGTTTGTGGGTGATTTGACTTCCAAGAGTTTTTCGAAGCTCGGTTTTAATTTGTGCGACCCTTCCATTGAAGTCAAGCTAACAATGACTTTGTATCTGATTGACTCGGAAGCGCCACCGCCACCAAAATGTAATTGGCGCGACGTGCAAAAACAATGGGCCGAGTTTTCTGATCAAGTAGCAACAGGCCGTTGGCAAGATTTTATCAAAATAAAATTAAATCCAAATTATGGCACCGCTAAAGACTGGAATGATTTTTGGTCACAATTTGATGAGGGTAAGAATGATTTATCAGTTTTAAGCACTTTAAAAGATAGAGCAGCTGAAGCGAAGGCTAAAGCAGCTGAAGCAGCAAAAATTGGCGCAACTGAATGTAATGGTTATTTAGATAAAAAAACTAAAATTACTGAAGAAGTAAAAACTCATTGTCAGGATATTTTAGGATTAGCCCAGTATCAGTGGCAAGCAGCTATGGAGGCAGATGCTAATTTTAATGGTCCACCAGAAAATACCAGCGCTTTGAAGCAGATTTTACAGCAGGCGGGTAATATGTTCACCAGAACACTGTCTTCTCGTTTGTTGAAATTTTATGTTGATAAGGGCATACGTCAAATTGCTAGCTGGTATCAAAAAGACTCTAGTTTTCGTGATAGTTTACTCGCTAAATTACGTGGAGGTGCAGATTTGAGACGAGCGCCACGGGGTAGTGATGTTTTTCGTGATCTCAAAACTACCACTTTTGAAACAGTAGAAGATTTTTCTTTAGTAGAAAATTTTATTATTTGTCCTGATCAAGTAGATTTTCGTCATCCAGATAATTGTGCGATGAGCGCCGAATTATTAAATGTTTTATCGCAGAAAAAAACTATTAAACAAGCAATCAGTGATGGTGATTTAGATGGCAGCTTACCATTTATTTCAGCGGCTGACCCAAGAAATAACTCGGATACTTGTTATAAAGAAGGTTTTTGTTATCACAATTTAGTTAAATTACGTAAAGCTAATATTATTCCGATTGGTTGGGAGCTTGCCGCACAAGCCAGTTCCGGTGGTCAAGCACCAACCTTAAGCCAAGTAGCCGACTGTTTTGAAAATAATACTTGTGCTTTTGCTAGTAATGATGGAAATAATCCTTATTATCATTTAGTGGATCCAAATTGGGTTTTGAAAGTGCCAGTAGCTCGTTGTGAAGCTTTTGTCTATGCTTCAACTTTGGAAGCGAATGGTAGTAGTAACCGTCAACAATATTGTGCTGATGTCAAAACTTGTCTGCAGGAAGATGATGAAGGTAATTGCCTTGATGATGCTTTTGGCTATTGTACCCAGTCAGCCAATGTTTGGCGTCTCAATGCTGATATTTGTGAAGATGGCGATATTTATGCTGGTTGCTTGACTTTTAATAATGAAGAATTAGGTAATGCCTCATATTTAGAACAAAGTCTAGAGTATTGTGGAGCTGATGGGGCTGGCTGTAAACGTTATTCCCAAGAAAAAGATGCTGATAATAACTGGGCACTGCAAGACATCGCTGCTGATGATAATGATTTATTTTTAAATAAACAAGCTAACGGCTGTAATGAAGAAGATGGTGGTTGTAGTGAGTTTATCGTCATGGCCGCTAATCGTAGTACTAATATTTTAGCCAACGGAGATTTTGATTATCAGCTACGAAACTGGAACACAAGTAATGCAGCTGGAGACGGCTTAGTGTTAGATGCTTATTTTGGTCAAAATGCCTTAAGTTTTTCTCAAGATATTAGCACCAGTGCAGAGACTGGTTATGACTTAAAAGATAGGACTTTTATTTTAAGTTTTTATGCTAAAACAGCTAGTGCTGGTACACCAATTAGCGCTAAAATTTTAGCTGATGGCGATGATAGCGAGGTTACTACTAATCTCACACCTAATTGGCAAAAAATAGAAGTCAAGCATACTTTTATCAGCACGGTTGATATTAGCTTGGTGAGTTTATATTTTTCTAGTTTTACTGCTAGCCAAAATGCTGTGATCATTGACGCGGTGAAACTAGAGGAAGTTTCTAATACGCAAAGCTCGGCTGGCAATTTTTCTAGCTACGGTGATGGTACGAGAATTTTTATGACTGATGCGCGTCAGATGTGTATCGCCGAAGAAGTTGGCTGTCAAGGCTATTATCCAAATAATAATGACCCGATGATTCCAGCGGTCGTGAACTCCAGTGACCTATGTCCAAGTCAATGTGTAGGCTATGAAAATTTTGCCCAAACGCCAACTTATTTTGATGTGAGTGAGGCAGAGGCTAGTGGCACAGAAGCCATGACTGAATATTATAATTTTATTCCATCTACCGCTCAAAGTTGTCCAAGTATTGCGGTGGGTTGTGAAGAGTTTACCAATGAAGAAGCAGTGGCAGCTGGTGGTGAAGGTAAAGAATATTTTACTTACTTGAGGCAATGTGTAGCAAGTAATGCTAGTAATGTCGCTACTTTTTATACTTGGGAAGGCGAAGATGTGGCTGGCTATCAGCTCAAAACTTGGACTTTCTTAAAAAATAGCCAAGGTGCTCCTTGTACTAATATTACTCCAGGATCAGAGGAATGTACGGATGATGGTTTAAATGATGCAATGTGTGGGCTAGACACGCCAGCTAATCCATTCGATGATCCAGAGTACAATCCAAACTGCCGTGAGTTTTTTGACACCGACAGTAACGCTTATTTCCGTTTGCAAGACAAAGTAGTCTATGCTAGTGATGAATGTAAAACTTATCGCCGCGCTAGTTCTGGTGAGGAATATCAAGCCATTGCGGCTTTAAGCTATAGCTGTCCAGCCCAATACAATGGTTGTCGAGCCTATACTGGTAATGCCGCGAATAATGTCCGTCGTTTATTTTTAGACAATTTTGAAAGCGGTAGCTATAATCCTTGGTCTGGTTCTGGTTTAGATTTGTCTAATCAAGCTCTAGCTAATAATGGTCATTCTCTAAAAATTTCTGCTAATACTATGATTAGCAGGCCTTTGGCTAATTTGCGTGATAAACAAGCCTATCAACTGACTTGGTGGATGAAAAATACTGGCAGTTTATCGAATGTCCAAGCAGCTTTATATGATGGCATAGCTGAAGTTTCACATCCAATTGAGAGTTTGGGAGTGGTGGCAGCTGGCGATTGGCGTCGCTATCAGTTGAGCGTGCAAGCACCGATTGATTTTGCTAACATGGATAATATTTCTTTACAAATAAATTTTGTAGGTGTAGGTGAAGTATTTTTAGATAATATTTTATTAAGTGAGGTAGCGGATAATTTGTCTTTTGTCAAAAATTCTTGGACTACGCCGGCGGCTTGTGATGATCCCTTTACTGGCGCCTACTTAGGCTGTCAGGCCTACGCCGATACCAATGGCTCGGAATATACTTTCAAATCGTTTGCTAATCTTTGTCGCGAAGAAGCCATCGGTTGTCTTGCTGCCATAGATACAAAAAATTCTAAATCACCATTTAGTGAAACTTTCCATCAAGACGATAATAATTCACGCGTCAGTGTGGCTGCCGACAGTGTCACTTATTTAGTCCCGGAGCAAGATAAATATTGTCCGCAAGCTTATAAAGGCTGCAGCGCTTTAGGCTTGCCGATTTTAGATCAAGCCGCTGGTGATATTTCTGGCTATCAGACAGTTTACAAAATAAACAATCCAGATAATTATACACGAAGTCTGTGTGACAATGAAGATTTGTATTGTGAAGAATATAATTCTGATAAAGGTACTTATTATTTCAAAGACCCAGGCAATCGTACTTGTAGCTACCAAAAAAATGTGAACTACAATGGCATCACGACTACTGGCTGGTTTAAGACTGATAGTTTAGAAACTGCTAGCCCAGTGATTTGTAGTCAAGCAGAAATTAACGATTGGGCCCAAGCTTGTCCTGAAGAAAAAAATCTTTGCACAGAAATCAAAGATCCGCTAGATCCGATCACTTGTGATGTGGCAGCAGCAGCGGGTAGTACTAATGCTTGTCAGTCTTATTACTATTATAAAAATGATAAAATAGACCAAAGTTCTTGTAATGGTCAGTTTGATCAAAATAGTGGTTGTACTTTATTATACGACGCCAATCTTTGGAATGCCGCTCATACCCAAGTAAATCTTAGCTATAATGCTACTACTACTTATGCAGAAAATATTAGCACTGGGCACGCGGTGAATCCACTGTCCGATAATTTAAATAACGCCAACATACTGGTCAAAGTCCGTAAAGACAGAGAGTGTTCCGAGTGGCTAGACTGTAAATCTGCTTCAGCGGTCTTTAATCCGCAAACTAATACTTATGATACGGTTTGTGATGCCATCGGCACTTGTTTAGAATATGATAACACTAACAGCATTAATCATTGTAAGCGTTGGGCTCCTGATACTACCGCTGATGATATCGCTTTGACTGATGAAGTGTATAGAGCTAGGACAACAGGCGCTAACAATCATTTAGCTTGGTCTGATCCAGATTATCTTGGCTACTCAATTCCAAATTTATTACCACTAGATTCTTTGAGTACTTATAATTTTTCATCTGATGACACACCAAAAGATCAGGCGGATATTAGGTTAGTTTATCAAGCTGATAGCAATGTATGTAACGGCAAGCCAGATGGTGACGACTGTTCTGACCAAATTAATGGTGTAGATTTTGATGGTGAATGTAAAGACAGTATTTGTTGGCTCAACCCTTATACCGTACAAAATGCTGTGCCGATGAGTTTAGCCCTAGACACTAGAGCTTATTCGGCGCCTGATGCACCATTTGTGGCTAGTATTAGAGCAGATAAAACCAACACCGTGCAAAATTATTCTGGCGCTAATCTTTGTGAAAATGGAGATAATACTTGTGAAACAAGCTATGATAAAGTGACTTTTGGTACGGGTGGTTTAGTAAAATATTTAGGAGAGGATATAAATCAGTATCCAGCGATTTGTATTTATTTAGGTGCTAACGATGTTCCGGTTGGCGTGGTGCAGGGTAGCAAGTGTGATCCTGCTATAGCCACTTCTTGTGGTACAGGAGGATCGTGCGCATCTCCAAAAGGTGTTTGTGGGATGGTAGATGAAGCCGCCGAAGCACGTGGTATGACTGAAGGTAGCTTTTGTAGCATCCATGATGACTGTGCGGAGAGTTTATCATCAACTGGTCGTTGTCTATTGCCGACTAAGATAGAGACATATTTAAATTGGCCGGGCATTTGTTTAGAAGAAGATCCATCCACTAGTGTGCCAATTGATGGCAACGGTGGCATAGAAAGAAAAAATTATTGTAACCAATGGTATCCAGTCGATGAAGTAGCTGGTGCCCAAAGTTTGTATAATAATTTTAAAGAAGCTGGTTTTTATAGTGACAGTGGTAATGATTTACAGATGTGTGTCGTGCCAGAAGAATATAGGACCACTGAAGATAAATATTATTGTGTAGCGGCTAATAATACGGCAGCTGGTAATGCTTTTGCACCTAATACTTATTGTACGGTTTTAGCTAAAGTTCTTGCTGGTTCAAAAGTTAATCTTGATAAAGCTGTGGAGTTTAAGTCTTTAGCACCATTAAAGAATGACGGTACTTATGAGTATGTTCCTAATCATTTTTTCGAAGGCGCTTTATCAGCTTCCATTCTTTATAGAAGTAATAATACAGGTGAAGATATTTGTGATGGTGTATCGGAGAATAATGCATCTTTAAACGAGTGTTTTAATTTGGGTGATATGTTTCAGCCTCAAGATTTTGATTGGCAAACAGTTACACAAACAAATAATTTTAGTAATATAGTTACAAGAAATACGTTCAATCAAATTTTTACGGATCCAATTACGTATGTATACTTTGACGAGTCTATCATAGGCACAGTGTTTACTTTCCCGCCGCCAGACTATGATGATTCACAGTTTGGCAATTGGTATAATGCTGAGCCTAGAAACAGTGGACACGAATCTGATAATGATAAATTTTTAGTGCCAACTGCTACACATGACTATTCTAATCATAGTGAACATAATGAGACCGTGCCTTGTGCTTCAACTCATCATCAAGTAGAAATAACTAAATATAATAGAGATGATGATGATATTAATGATATTCACCGTTTTTGTAATCCTAATTATAGCAATGCGCATAAGAATTATTATGTAGAAGCTAGTCAGGATTTAGTAGATTGGAATATAGCAAGACAAGCGGCTTGGTCTGGAGATTTTGGTTATAATAGATATTTAGCCGGTGATAATGGACCAGGCTGTTCTGGTATGTCTTGTCTCCAACAATGCCAAGTGATTTCTGAAGTGAATGCGGAAGGTGATCATGAAGATTCTTCTTGGGTGAGGACAGATATTTGGTGGCGTTATGGTCAAAATAATTACACAAACGTTTGGACAGCTTGGCACTATCATCCAGCAGATGCTACACATCCTGATCCGTTTTATGCTGGTCCTGGTGTCGTAGGATTGGGGGCTATTAATCGATATTTTGGTAGTGCTGGGGCGAGTGATTTATCTGAACCAGTCCTTACTAAGACGCCAGTTAATACTTCTGAAGAACCAAATCAAGCATCGATATTTTTTGGTAATAATATAGCAAATGCACGAAACCAGATGAGATATTTATTTGCTTATATATATAATTTTTCTTGGGACAGTGATGATAAAGAGTATGTAGATAGTGAAGATTATAGCGTAGAAGGTGACGCAGAGGTTATAAATACTGTGGCTGGCCCAGATTTTGAGCCTATTATTTATAAAGTGTGTGCTAATGATTTGTGCGATAATAGTCCTGCAGGTATTACTATTAATAATCAGAACACTGGTGATATGTATGGTCACGGTAGTTTATTTACCGCCATACAGTTTTATTATTTTGCACATCCTGATCACATGCCGATCATTGATTTAGCTGTGACTTGGGGTGACGCTAGTAATCCACCCACTGACCATAATATAGGTAAGATGAAAAATAATATGCCAGTAGATTGGTGTGCTCCAGACAAAGAGCTTGGTTTTGGATTTACCATGAGCTTTGGTGGTTTAGCGCGTGCTTGCCATCCTGGCTATAAGACTTTCTATCATACTTACAATTATAATGTAGATTTTGCTTGTGATGGAACTGGCGACAGACCTGATATCAACAATGCTGCTTGTTATCAGCCGACAGTAACCGTGACCGATAATTGGGAGCAAGCTACAACAGAGACTTATGCTGGCTGGGTAGTAGTTTATAATAACTAAACTTTTATGAAACTGAACAAAATTTTTCGCTCGCCTCGCTTTCGCTTTGGCGAAGCGGGTCAAAATAATATCTGGTTAGGGCTGATAACTATCATGGCGGTTTTTCTATTAGTGCCTAATATTAGCTTGGCATTTCCAGACTCTTTAGGAGAATTTGCCGGCGGCATTATTTTTTATGTTTTATTTTCTCCATTTATCGCTTTATTTGAGCTGGAGATGTGGATTTTGCCTAGCATTGCGCAGTTTAATAATTTTACTAAATTAGAAGGCGTGGTGACCGGTTGGACAGTTTTACGTGATTTATCAAATATGTTTTTTATCGTAGTTTTATTGGTAATGGCTTTTGGAACAATTTTGAAAATGCAAAGCTATGGTTACAAAGAGTTGCTAAAAACTTTGATCATCATGGCTATTTTGATTAATTTTAGTAAGACTATTGCTGGTTTTTTGATTGATATTGGACAAGTAGTGATGCTCACTTTTGTCTCGGCTATCAAAGATGTAGCGGCTGGTAATTTGACCGCCATGTTTGGTATAGACAAAATGGTACAAATTGGGATAGATCAAAGTGGTAATCCTAAAGAAATAACTTCTAATTCAGGGATAGTATTGGCTTATTTATTAGGCGGTATTATGATGATGCTAGTCACTATAGTTTTGATGGCTTTTATTGTCATGTTGGTTATGCGTATCGTGTTTTTATGGATCTTGGTAGTTTTATCACCTTTAGCATTTTTGGCTAATACTTTTCCAGCCACCAAAAAATATTTTAGTGAATGGTTTGGTAATTTAATGAAAGAAATTATAGTTGGCCCAGTGCTAATTTTTTTCCTTTGGTTATCTTTGACTATTTTAAATGGTGATGTCAAAAGCGAATTGACTCAGGCTAAAAGTGCGGAAGTGCAAGCTCAACAAGGTCAAGAGTCCGTGATTGATGCTGATATTGGTTTTACTGAAGCGGGTAAATGGGATAATGTCGTGATGTTTATCGTCGCTCTTGGCATGTTGATTGGGTCTTTAAAAATTACTCAAGGCATGGGTTCAAAGGCTATGGCTTTTGGTAATAAAGCAGCAGATAAGATGAAATCAGGCATAAATTCTTTAGACAAGAAATTTGGTGTTCAAAAACAAGCTAAAAATATTTTAGTTGGTTCTACTGGTGAAGGTGGTTTAAGAGGTGGCGCCCAAAGACTTGTGACTGCGCCACTAGCCTCAATGTTAATGGGTGCCGGTAAAGTGTTATCGCCAATAGGTGGAGGTTTGATCTATCGAGCTGGTGCTGGTCTAAAAGGTGCGGAGCGTAAACGTAAACAAACTAAGTTAGCTGAAATTGAAAAACAAACCACAAACCTTACTGCTGCCGAAAAAGAACAGTTTTATACTGGCCGAGGTGGTACTTTTAGCAAAATGGCTTTAGCTAAGACAGAAATTGAAGCTGGCAAGTTAAAAGACAAAAAACCAGCAGAAGCCATCGCGATTGCAAACAGAGCAAGAAAATTTAATGATGATGCTACTTTGACAAAGGTATTAAATAGTCATGTAATAGCGAATACCCAAGAAGATTTTGAAAGAGCAAGGAAAGCCGGTAAGGGCGTAGAGCGTTTTTCCAAGGGTTCTTGGGGTGGTACCTATACAGAAGATCCAGATGGCGTGGTGCATATTGAAAAAGATGAACAATCAGCAGCTTATCAATCTGGTATCACCGCTGCTAAAGAATTTGTTCAACTGGATAAAAAAGAGCAAGATGAAATAATGAAGACTTTGGATGCTAAAGATCAGCAAGCCTTGAAACAATACATGGCCACAATTAAACCAGAAGACTTAGTGCGTATTGATACAAAAAATGAAGAAAGTATATATCGTACTGAACGCACTGAAAAGGTAGAGAGGGTGCCGGTTTTGAAGGCTGACGGTACCGAACAAACAGATGGTCAGGGTAACGTCATATACGAAAAAGATGGTGATAAAGATAAAACCATAACTAAAGTTTCTTATGAGCCGAAACCTAATGAAGATAGTGCTGAAGCGAAACGGGCGATATTTTTGGCTAGACACGATGGTGGCACTAAGGCAGCTGAAGTAGCCTATGAAGCTCTTAAGGCTAAGATCAGCAAAGAATCTAGCGATGATATAAAAGAGAGAAAAGAAGCAGACGCAAAGCAAGCGGCAGATGGTTCTGGCTCAAATAAAGATCAAGCACCTATTGAGTATAAGGGTTTTGATGACTCTTCTTTGGCTAAGGCGATTGCTAAAAACATGGAAGGTGGTTCTTTGGTTAAAATGGGCGCTATGAGTAAAATATTTCAAGATATTTCTAAGCACTTGACTCAAGCCCAAATGCAAGCTATGGCACAAGAGGGTGGCGGTGCTCATTTGCAGGCTGCAGTTGATAACAAGATAGCCGCTGCTTTGGAACAATATACAAAAGCTATTAATCCAAAAACTAAAGATGCAGCTAAAGAGTATCAGGCCTTATCAGATATCAGGAAGCTATTAAATAATGTCTTGACTAAAGCTTTTATAACAGATACAAAAAAACAAGAGCTTATGAGTTTAGTAAATCAGAAAGCAGTAAAAAATGATAACGATGAATCGGATGATGATGGGGGTAGAGTTTCTTCGGATAATTTATAATTTTTAAATGTCTTTTCAAGATCTACAAAATTTAGATAGAAGTATTCAAGCTATTATTTTTTCTGAAAGTATAACTGACACACACATTCAAATCGCTGATCAGTTTGCTTTAAATCAAAATCAGTTAGATTTTATTTTGGATTTAGAAGAAAAAGTTTGGGTTAAAAAAACTGAGGTATTAAATTTTCCCCAAGAGCTAAATCAAATGGAAAGAGCGCAGTATTATGATTTGCGAGCTTTGGCTTTAGAGTTAGCGCTAAAAATTTTTTGGCCCTTACAAGACTATTTGAAAGACGTTGATCGTTTGATTTTGCGTTTGGGTGGCAAAGTGCCTTTGCCTGTGCATTTGCAAGCCGCGAGTGTTAGTCAAGACAATAATGTCAAAACACCTGATCATTTTTTTGGTTCGATGAAAATTTTACTTGAACAGCACGAGATTTTAAACGAAGCTCTGCTTACAGCACATAAAATCATTAATCAGCTTGGACAAAAAGTTCCAGCTACTTGTGCTAATTGGTTAAAAAATTATTTTCACTTTTTAGGAGCCGCTTATCATAACTCTTTACAGCGAGCACAATTTTTAGCTAAAGAACCAAATGTTTTAGCTTTAAATAGTGAAGAAAAAGAAAATTTACGTTATTTTTTGACTTCTTATGATGAAGGTTTAGAGCTCGAAGTGAATTATGAAAATAATTTTTTGTCTTTAAAAACTCGAGAAGTCAATAATATCCAAGTAGAGGCAGTAATAAGTACTGAAGAGCTATTAAAAATATTTCAAGAAAAATTAAGTGAGCTTAAAGCTTCTTTTGTGGGAGAAAAACTATTATCTGATGAAGCTGGTACTAGTTTGTATAAATTACGAGACGTTTTTTGGCAAGCTTTAAGTTTGCAAGACCCAGAAAAAACTTTAGGTATCTTAAAAGTTTTAATCAGTAAAAAAGCTTTGGATTTATTATTAGCTGAAGATAAAAGATTTGCTGGTGTCTTAAAAAGATTTGTGAGTATCAAGTTTGGCGAAGCTATCATTTGGCCGACAACTGATAAATTGATTAGGCTACGTTTATTTTTGGAGTTAATCTTAGTAGATAAATTGCGCTTAGATAGTATGAAGGCTGGTTTGTTGGCTTATTATTTTAGCAATTTGAGTAATGAAAATAGCCAAATAGTTTATTTGGATATTAAAGCCAGAATTTTTAAATGGCGAGAATTAGAGTTAAATAATAAGCAGATTGTTTGGATAAAATAGTTTTTTTAAATACCCCGCTGACGCGGGGTTTAAATTGAATTATATAAAAATCTCCCGCGAAGCGGGAGGTTTTTAGCATGAATTTTATTTATTGTCTTTGCCAAAGTGTAATATTTCTTGTTACTATTTGTCCGGGACGTTGATAGATTAGTTCGCCGAGTGGGGAGTGAAGCTGTTGCCAGCCTGTGCTTGTGATAGCTTTTTTATCTAAAGTAGCAATAGTTTGATTTTGAAAATTTATGGCTGGAAAAATAAAAACAATTCTGGCTTTAGTAGAGCAGATTTTGGCAAAGCTTAAAAATGCTTGGTAATATAATTTTTTTAAATCTAAAATAATATCATTCACCTGATTTCCTCCCGCGGTGCGGGAGGAAATATGCTGGGATAATATTTTTGCATCGCCCATAAATGGTTCGGTGACAATCAAATCTATTTCTTTATTGCCCGCTTCGCCGCGAGGCGAGTTAAAAATTATAGCCAGATTTTGCACGTCGCTTAATTTTAAATTTACTTTATTTTTTAAAGTATATTTATTTTTGAGCCAATCAATATTTGCTTGGCTATCAGCGATAGCTTTTTGGCTGATATCTGTGCCATAGATATTTTTAAAACCCAAGAGCATGGCCTCTTGCAAAATAGTTCCCGAGCCACAAAAAGGATCAAGTAAAGTCAAATTTTTGTCTGTACTTGCTAAATTAAGCATCATTTGTGCTAGTTTGGGTGGCAACATGCCAGATTTAGCATCGCGTTCTGGACGCAAAACATCTCTCTGGCCGTAGTCATCAAAGTCTTGCACAGCCACAGTGACTGCTATTTGCCAGTTATTGGCAGTTTTTAAAAATAGTAATTCTTTATTTAGTAAATTATTTTTAGTGACGATGACGGAAGAGAGGATTGACTCACGACTTGTCACTAAGCGGATAGAGGTCTTAGGTTTTAATGCTTTTTTGACACTTAGGGCGAGCTCAAATAAGTGTTGATAATCTTTTTGATTGCCATGGTAGACACTGAAACCAAAGGTAAATTTGCCCGAGAGCTTTTGGGTTTCTAGATATTGACACCAGTCTGTTGTTTTAAAATCAGCTAAATTTTGATAGCTAGCGATAATTTTGGCTATTTTGATGGTACCGCCTAGTTGCTTTAGAAGGCTTTCTGGCGCAAGCTCGGTTTCCGTAATTAAAAGATTATCCTGCCACAGGTAGTTTTTTGGCTGGTTTAGGACATTGAGGAGCTCGGCGGCAGCCAGACGGCTTGCTTGCCCCAAAATAAAGGCATATTTTGACATAATTTACCTTAATAATAGGCAAAAATTAGCTTTTTGGCAAATATTGACTTTTGATATATATTGTGTTAAATTAAGCCAAGTCTAAAAGACTTTAGCTAATTAACCAAGCCCCGCAAGTCGGGACCCTTAATTGTCAAATTAAGGTGATTAGAAAGCATTTATGCATTATGAACTTACTTACATTGTAAGCGCTTTGGTTCCAGAGACCGAACACAGTGCTTTACAAGCCGAAGTTTTGAGTTTTTTTAAAAAAGCCAAAGCTGAAATTTTGAGCGGGCCAACTTCTTTGGGTCGTAAAAAATTAGCCTACCCCATACTTAAACAAAAGCATGGTTTTTATGTGGTATTAGAATTTAAGCTAGAGGACACACAAGAATTAAAAGAACTTGAGACCTCTTTACGCCACAACAAAAATATTTTGCGTCATTTAGTGATCAAGAGAAGACTTTTGAATGTTTTTGATAAAAATGGGGAAAAGAATTTTGCTGATGAAGTAAAAAAAGCAGCCCCAAGTAAAAGAACTGACAGTAGATCAAATAGAAATAATCGTTCAGCTTATGCACCAAGACCAAGTTTTAAGAAGGCTGAAGCTGTCAAAGTAGAACCAGCCACCGCAGAGCGGGGTCCCGCCATAGGCGGGAAAGTCAAAAAACACGATGTTGATTTGAGCTCTTTAGATCAACAATTAGATCAAATTTTAGCTAAAGAACAATAACCCCTCGACTTCGCTCGGGGCAAAAAATTTATGAATTTAAACAAAGTAATGTTGATCGGCAATGTGGTGCGTGACCCAGAAGTTCGCACTACTCCAACTGGTCAAAATGTCGCTTCTTTCTCTATCGCGACCAATTTTGTTTGGACCGACGCTAATGGTCAAAAACAAGAAAAAGCTGAATTTCATAATATTGTAGCTTGGCGTCGTCTAGCAGAAATCGTTGGTCAATATGTCAAAAAAGGTAGCAAGATTTATGTTGAAGGACGTTTACAAACTCGATCTTGGGATGACCAAAACGCAGTCAAACGTTATCGTACCGAAATTATCGCTGATAATATGATCATGCTAGATCGCGCTGGTGCACAGACAGCGGGCGGAAATTATGGTCAGGCTAATTCAAATGCTAGCTTTGATCAAACTCCAGCCAAAGAAGATAACTTTGTGCAAACACAAAACAATAGCGAAGAAGAAATCAGTGTGGAAAATATCCCATTTTAACATTTAAATTATCCGCCCCAGACACGCTGAGAGCGGGCTAAAGAAAAAATATGCATACTAAAATTAAGAGTAAATATTGTCTTTTTTGTGTCAATACGGTGACTGAAGTAGACTATAAAAATTGGCAACAACTACAAAGATTCACTTCTTCTTATGGTAAAATTACCCCGAAGAGAAGAAATGGTGCCTGTTCTAAACACCAGCGCATGCTGTCCCAAGCTATCAAACGCGCTCGTTTTATGGCTTTATTACCATACGTAGCCAAATAGTTTATGTTGTCAATGAGTGAAATAAAATTAGGCAAAGTTTTGGCGATCAACAATGAGCCTTACCAAGTAGTCTTTACCCAACACATCAAAGTGGCTCGTGGTGGGGCGGTCTTAAAAACTAAATTGAAAAATTTAGTGACAGGCAATACTTTGGAAAAAACTTTTTCTGGCTCTGACAGTGTAGAGGAAGCAGATTTACAAAGACGTAAAGCTAACTTTTTATATAGCCAAGACGGTGATTGCTTTTTCATGGACAATGAAGACTTTGAGCAGTTTCAATTTGCCACTGATGATTTAGGTGATATGTCTAAATACCTAAAAGAAGGCCAAACTGTCGATGTGATGATTTTTAACCAAAGACCAGTGACGGTCGCTTTGCCACCAAAGATAGAACTTCAAGTTAGCTCTGCTCCAGACGGTGTCAAAGGTAATAGCTCTGGTTCGGTCACTAAGACTGTTATCTTAGAAACTGGCTTAGAAGTTCGTACGCCTTTGTTTATCAAGAGCGGTGACATGGTCAGAGTCAATACTGAAACTGGTGAATACGTCGAAAGAGTTTAAAATTATTTTTTTAAAACAGCCCCGCTCCGCGGGGCTGTTTTATGTTTGTACTTTTCTGTCAAATAACGTGGTGAAATTTCTTTCATTCCCCGCGTCAGCGGGGAGGAAAAGAGAGGGGGTGTTTTGTTTGGCGTGGAGATAAAAATATGGTATAATAAGTTTACAAATAAATAATTTTTTTCGCCAAAGACATATCGCCCGATGGGCGATAAGTCTAGTGCGTTAACTTTCTTATTCATGAGCCAAAATAATAATTCTAGTTCTAATTTAGAGCCAAATCTTTGGTCCGATTCTTTGTTAGTGAAAGATGAGGGTGGTCAGATTCACCCTTGGCATCAAGCTAATATTAATCCAGGCACGGATTTAATTTTGTCACCAGTTTTCCAGCCAGCTAAAGTGCTGCTAAATGATAAATTTTTAGCTGTTGAAAAGAGTGGACATGCTAAAAGTCCGGCTAGACATGCTTTTCATCCTGACGATGAGGCAGAAATTCAGGCTATGGCAGCTAATTTACCGACTGATGATAGTAAAAAATACAGTTTAGAAAAAATTATTGACAAATTAATCAGCAAGCATAATTTACATTTGTCAGCTGAACATCATCAAATATTTAGTGATATTTTCTTTGATTTTTTTCGTAATCGTAAAAATGCGATTGTGATTCGCGAAGATTTGTCAAGAAAAATAAGCTCTGATAAAAATATTTTATCAGAAGAATTAATTGATATTTTGGTTGGTGTGGCTAAAGTTATTAAGGAAAATATAAATAAATCAGCTGGTCTAGTGGTCAAAGAAGTAGATTTATTAAAAATTAATTTAGCCAAAGAGCAAACCAAAAAAGAACCAATAAAGACAGCTAAAGAAGATTTGCCGGTAGTTTCTAGTGCTAATCAGCCGGAATTAGCTTCTTTAGAAAAAGAACTCAATGCCGCTTGGAATCAAAAAGGTGAAGCCACACAAACAGAAATTGAAAATATTTTACATGATTTACAACCAGCCTCCGTCAGAGGCGGATCCCTGCCTACCGGACAGGCAGGCGCCTCTGACGGAAAAGACAAGGTTAAAACTAAATTAGAGGCAGCGCCTACAGCGCCAGTAGCTGTGAAAATAGAGCCAAAAGTTGAGATTAAATCACAAGAACCGGTATTAGCTCATGTTTCTTTGCCAAAAGTCAGTCGTTCGATTCAAACTGAGCCGAATAGAAAAACTATGACTGATGTTTTGCCAAAAGCACCGGTAGCTCCAGTCACACCAGAGCCAGTAGTAGAGAGTTTTGTAGCACCCGCTAAAGCACCAGTGAATTTGACGGGTCCAGTAGAAGAATTGTCAGCTATGACCTTGCAAAATTTTCGTCGTTTAGCCAGTGGTCCAGCCGAGCAAGCCGAGAAGATTTTAGCCAAAATTGCTTTATTAGAAAAAGATTCGGTCACTAAAAAAGCTCAAGGCATTGAAGCTTGGCGTAATAGCGAAGTGTATCGTTTGTATTTAGATTTAGGCGAAGAAAGTTTAAAGTCAGCTAAAAATATCGCCGCCATTATCAAATCAAGACTAGATAATAATCAAGAAACTTTGAGCGTTGAAGAGTTTGCTGCTATTTCGGATTTGAATAAAAATTTGCGTTTTTAAATACTATGAATAATCGTTTTATTGTCCCACAATTTATCGATGCTGAAGATAAGATTATCGGGCCAGTGACAGTCAGACAATTTATTATTGTGATTGTGGGCGGTTTATTTATTTTTGCTGCTTATAAGTTAGCAGACTTTACTTTATTTTTATTAGAAACTTTTATTATTGCGGTAGTTACTTTAGCCTTTGCTTTTGTGAAAGTAAATGGTGCACCTTTTCATTTGTTTTTTGCTAATTTTTTAAATACTTTAGTAAAGGCCAAAATTCGAGTTTGGAAAAAAGAAAACATTATTACTCAAGAATTAAAAAGTAAGGATGAAGATAAAGCCTTGACTTATGTAAGAGAAAAAAGATTATTACCCAGTCGTAAATTAGCAGAGCTTTCACTGGTGATTGATACTGGTGGTGTTTATAAAGGTGAAAAAATAACTAATCAAATCAATCAAGTTGATTATCGTTAATATGAAAAATAAAGATAAAACTAACAATAAACCACAAAATTCTACGCAAAAATATCTTGACATTGCCGCCATTCAGCAAGATACGGTGATTTTAAATGACGGCACAGTGAGGGCGGTTTTACTGGTTTCTTCGATTAATTTTGATCTCAAATCAGAAGATGAGCAACAGGCAATTATTAGCGCTTATGTTGGTTTTTTAAATACCTTGAGCTATCCTTTACAGGTGGTGATTCAGTCTCGTCCTTTAAATATTGACGAATATTTAGAGCGCTTAAAAGCTCAAGAAAAAGAGCACACCAATGAATTATTAAGGATGCAAATCGCTGACTATCGACAATTTATTACCGAATTATTGACTTTAGAAAAAATCATGAGTAAAAAGTTTTTTGTCATTGTTCCTTATAGTGAAGTTGGTAATACCAAAAAAAGTTTTACCAAACGCATAGGGGCTATTTTTTCGACGGCTAAAATAGTGAAGTTAAGTCGTAAAAAATTTGAGGAAGTTTCAAAAGAGCTGGATCAAAATTGTAATGCTATCCAAGCTGGCTTGCAGTCTTTGGGTCTAAATGCTCAACGTTTGGATACTCAAACGTTGATTGAGCTTTATTACAATAGCTACAATCCAGATTTATTTCAAAAACAACCTTTAGAAAATATAAATAAATTAAACATAGAAGCCGATGTTTGAAGCTAAAAATATTAAAGTTCCAGTGCAAAATCCAGCCCCAGTTAATGAGGCTAAAGATAAGGCCTTGCTCGAAGCAGAAAAGGTTTTTCGCGAAGGCGTGGTTTCGATTCGTGATATTATTGCTCCCGCTGCCTTACAGATTGAGAGTGGCTATTTGAAGTTGAATAATCTTTATGTCCGCACTTTGTTTGTCATGACCTATCCTCGCTATGTGACGATTGGTTGGTTTGCCCCGATTATCAATGAAAGTTTAGTTTTGGATATTGCGATGTTTTTTTACCCGATGGATATTCCTTTGGTGCTAAAACAATTACGTAATAAAGTCGGTACCATGACTGCCCAAATCATGGATGATAATGAAAAAGGTGCGCCTCGTGACCCGATCGCCGAAACTGCCTTACAAGACATCGAGGCTTTACGCGATGGTTTGTCTCAAGGTACAGAAAAGTTTTTTCAGTTTGGTCTTTATGTGACGATCTATGCTAAAAACATGGAAGAGCTAGAGTTAGCTAGTGATAGAATTGAAAATTTATTAGGTACGCAGTTGATTTATTCACGTCGCGCTTTATTTCAAACTGAACAAGGCTTTAATTCTACTTTACCACTAGGTAATGATGAGTTGACGATTACGACTAACATGAATAGTTCGCCGATTGCCTCGTCTTTTCCTTTTGTATCTTCAGAACTTACTTCTGATCAAGGCATTTTATATGGCATCAATCGCCATAATAATAGCTTGATTTTATTTGACCGCTTTAGTTTACAAAATGCTAACGCCGTGGTCTTTGCTACCTCGGGTGCTGGTAAAAGCTATGCTATCAAGCTAGAAGTTTTACGTTCATTGATGATGGGCACAGATGTTTTGATCATTGATCCAGAAAATGAATATCAACATTTAGCCGAAGCGGTCGGAGGTGCTTATATTAGCCTATCTTTAAATTCAGATAGTAAACTCAATCCTTTTGATTTACCGAGAGCCGTAAGTTCCGATAATACGCCAGAGGATATTTTACGTAGCGCAGTCATTACTTTAAAAGGTTTGATTCGCTTGATGATCGGCAATATAACCAATGCTGAAGATTCTTTATTAGATAGAGCATTACTCGAGACTTATGCTAAAAAAGATATTACGGCAAGTTCAGACTTATCTAAAATTATACCACCTTTGATGTCAGACTTAGAAGGTATTTTATTAAATATGGAAGGTGGTGAAGACATGGCTTTGCGTATCAAAAAATATACCGAAGGTACTTTTGCTGGCTTATTTAATAGTCCGACTAATATCAAGCTTAATAATCAGCTGATAGTTTTTAGTATCAGAGATCTAGAAGATGAATTACGACCGATTGCGATGTATGTGGTGATGAATTATATCTGGAATATTATTCGTAGCGAAATGAAGAAGAGGATTCTCGTCGTTGATGAAGCTTGGCTTATGATGCGTTATGAAGATAGTGCCAAGTTTATGTATGCTTTAGTCAAGCGTTGTCGTAAATATTATCTAGGTATCACCACTATTACTCAAGATGTCAATGATTTTTTGACCTCTCCCTATGGCGCAGCCGTGGTGACCAACTCTTCTATTCAGTTATTACTCAAACAATCACCAGCTTCGATTGGTTTAGTACAAAAAACTTTTATGCTCACCGAAGGGGAAAAGTATTTATTATTAGAATCAGCGGTTGGTGAGGGTATCTTTTTTGCCGGCTCAAAACATGCAGCTATCAAAGTCCAAGCCTCCTATGGTGAGCATCAAATCATCACTTCTGATCCTAAGCAGTTACTAGAAATCGAAGAAGCTAAAAAAGAGTTTGCTGAAGCCATGTCTGAAGGCCAGATTTAATTAAAATTAAAAGAATTTTTATGGATAAAAATCAATGGCTTGCTTTTTTAAAGCGCAAATTCGTTTGGATCACTTTATTAGTTATATTAGTTTTAGTTATATTATGGTTAATTTTTAGCCTCTGGCCAAAATCAGCTGAACCAAACATTTACACTACTGAAGATCAGCCGATCTTTAAAGCTGAAAGTCCAAATTTACAAGTGATGCCGATTTTGACTTTAGCTGCTAAAGACGAAAATACTGTACAAACTTTAAGTCGTAATTTTGCCGCTCGTTTTGGCTCTTGGTCAACCGATAATCAAGGCAAAAATTTACAACAGTTAAAATCTTTAGGTACTAAAAAATTACAAGCTTATTTAGATAATATTAAAATAAATTATCAGACATCAGAATTTTACGGGGTGGAAGCAAAAAGTTTGTCGAGTGAAATAAACAGTCTAGATTCAGAGTTAGGCACAGCGCAAGTTTTAGTCAATACTCAAAAAATAGAGGTTAATAATAAAGGTGAGGAGCATGTTTATTATCAAAAAGTTTTGCTGGATTTAGTAAAATCTGGAGATAATTGGTTAGTCGATGTCGTTAAGTGGCAATAAAAATCATGGCATTAGTTTTAGGTGAACAATTAAATAAACATATTTTGGAAGTAGAAAAAAATGAAGCCAGAAATAATCAGACAAATTTTTCAACGAAAGATAAATTGGCCAGCCTGAGAAATGACTCATTGCAGAAAATTGAAGTAATAAAAAAGATTAAAGATGTTAGAAAAATTTTGCGGATTATTAATCTCGCTTTTGCCGCTTCTTTTGTTGGCTTAGTAGTCACTTATTTTATAATGAGCGTGCAGATTTTTGTGGGTAATTTGCTAGGTGTTAAAACTATTGCTTTGGAGGGTATAGAAATAGGTATTTACGCAGCTTTATCTTTTTTAATTTTATTGGTTGTAATTATGGTCATCATGGGTGCTATGTTTATCGTCGGGCCATGGTTGAAAATTATTAGTTTTTTGCAAGATGCTTTGAATTCAATTATAGGAAATTAAATTTATGAATATAAAAAAGATTTTGTTGAGTTTAGCCTTTGTTGTTTTTGTTTTGAGTATGGGTTTTGCTTTATATTGGGTATTTTTTCGTCCGACACCGACGCCTAACCAAATAGACCCAAATTTTAATCCTGGTGCTGTGCCGGGTGTGAATCAAAACACTGGTAATAATAATGTCAGTACAACTACCAATCCAACTAACTCGCCTTGGCAGACTATTTTTAAAGATAAAATTTCTCAAGTAGCTAATGGTGGCTTAACTGAAGTCAAAACTTTGAATGATAATAAAGTCAGTGGCGTTGGCCAAACGACTGATGGTGTAAAATATTATGATCAAACTAAACAACAATTTTTTCGCATCAATGGCCAAGGTGAGCCAGAGCTATTAACTGACAAAAAGTTTTTTCAAGTTTCTAATGTTTTGTGGTCGCCAAAAGACGATAAAGCTATTTTAGAATATCCAGATGGCATGAATATTTTGTATAATTTTCGGACAAATAAACAAGTGACTTTGCCACCCGAACTAGCAAATTTTTCTTTTGCCCCTTCTGGCCAGCAGATTAGTGCTACTTGGCTAGGTAATAACGAAGAAGATAATTGGTTAGTGATTGCTAATGATGATGGCTCTGGTTTGGGCTTGATTGAGCCGATTGGTGATGAGGCAGCCGATGTGGCAGTTGGTTTTTCGCCTGATGGTCAAGTGGCGGCTTTATTTCGTAAATCAGTTGATTTACAAAGGCAAGAAGTCTACCCCATTGGTTTGCACGAAGAAAATTTTAATTCTTTTGTGGTGAATGGCAGCGGCTTTACTAGCTCTTGGTCGCCAGAAGGTAATAGTTTACTTTATAGCGTTTACAGCGAGACGACAGATTATTTACCAAACTTATGGGTGACCAATGGTCAAACTAGTCGTTTGGGAGATTTGAAAGTGTCATTAAATTTAGCCACTTGGCCAGATAAATGTACTTTTTCAGGAGAAAATTCTTTATACTGCGCGGTGCCTCAAGGTTTGCCTCGCGGAGCTGGACTTTATCCAGAAATAGCTAATAGCTATCCAGATAATTTTTATCGAGTAGATTTAAGTACGGGTGCCAAAACTTTGATTGCTAGTCCAGTAGGAGACTTGGGTGGCTATACAGCTTATAATTTATTTGTCTCTGATGACGGCCAATTTTTATATTTTACTGATCAAGACTCTGGTTTATTACAAAGTATTCGCTTGCGTTAATTTTTTATGAAAAAATTATTTTTAATTTTTACTTTCACTTTAGTATCTTTTTTATTTAGTTCTTTTGTTTTAGCGCAGCCAGCAGAAACTAATGTGCAAACTGAAGTTAAAAATCCGTCGCCAATTTATTTTACCCCTAATGTTCCTATTCCAGGTTTTTTTGAAGGCACAATTCAAATAACTCCTAATTCCATTGGTCTTTATATCAATGCTGTGTATCGTTATGGGGCTGGGCTCGCTGGTGTTATCGCCATGTTTATGATCGTCTTTGCGGCTTGGCAATGGATTATAGCGGCTGGTAATGCTGGTAAAATAGAAAATGCTAAAGAGACTATCATCGGCGCTTTGATAGGTCTAGCCTTACTTTTTGGTGGCTATTTATTATTAGCGCAAATTTCTTCTAGATTAGTAGAGCTGAAAGGCTTAGATATTACGCATATTGATACTAAATTGCGTGATAGTATAGAATATATGGCTTGCCCGAATACAATTTATATTAATTGTGGGCAAGTAGTTGTAATGGATACTGGTGCTAGATGTATGGGGAGTAAGTGTGCAAGCGGGCAACAATGTCATATGGTTACAAATGGTCTTGTGACAAGAAATTTTTGTAATCCAGACTCTACTAATCCATGTAGTTGTGTAGCGGATGATTATGAATATCCAGAGGAACATAGTTGTGAATCTATTACAGACAGTGGTCTAGCCTGCTTGAATGATATTACAGCTACAAATGGTCCTTGTAGGTGGGATCCAGATGGTCTTGCACCTCATTGTGTTAATGTTGAAAGCCATGCCTGTGGTGATAATTCTGAGTGCATTATCTATCCAAGTGAAGATGTTAATAATTCGCAGTATTGTTGCTGTAATATTTCTTATCTTGATCAGTGTGTTGAACGCGGGCTTTGTGGAGCGGATTGTTATTATTAATTTTTTATGAAAAAAATATTTTTAATCTTTAATCTAGTTTGTTTATCTTTCTTGTTTGTTTTTTTAGTATCCGCTCAAACTAGCACAAGTACAAATGTAGCAGCAGATAAATCCTCGGTAATTACTTTTACTC